>Ga0302194_10003043_pt1 | contig 10594 bp, 10 predicted proteins | sample II_Bog_N1_1_FD_200227 | JGI IMG/M metagenome (GOLD analysis project Ga0302194, IMG submission 200227) | Peat permafrost microbial communities from Stordalen Mire near Abisko, Sweden - II_Bog_N1_1 | ecosystem: Environmental > Terrestrial > Soil > Wetlands > Peat | place: Sweden: Abisko...
ATAATTAGTTCAGTATCTCGAACTTCGTAGACTAACCGGTAACCAATGCTCCGAAGTTTAATTTTATACCGATCTTTTTGACCACTTAATTTTGAGGCAGGTACACGAGGATTGGTAAGACGTTCTGCAAGTTTTTTCTTGAACTGATCGCGTGTATTATTATCAAGTTTTTTCCATTCTTTTAACGCTTCATCCAAAAATCCAAGCTCAAAGATCATCTAATTTCACCTTAATAACTGGATGATTTTTTCGTGAATCAGCAATGCTATTAAGCTCAATATCTTCAATTTTATCCATAAGCTCTTCATACAGCTTTGCTGGAATACAATAAAAAGCAGGTTGATTGCGATTTAAAATAACGACAGGATTTCCATCGCCGGATGAAACGGTTGCCATTGGATTTTTTTTTAATTCAGAAACACTGGCGGTTACTTGTGCAAAAATAATGTTTGTCATGGTAATCTCAAAATATTTCTTATGTGCTAATAATAGTGCTTTTAATAGGTCTTTTCAAACTTATCTTTAGATCTTTTCTAATACCTTATTGGATTCTGATTTTTTTTTTCATTATGAATGAGCTTCCAAATGAAACAATTCCCTATCCGAATTTCTTTTCAAGTACCCATTCAATTGCTGAAACAAAGAATCAAGACTTCCTTCTTCGGTAGCTTTATCCATAAAGTAAGCACCAATTAAGATTTTACGTCGCGTATCACGTTTTCGTTCACGAGACTTTTGCAGTGATTCCAGTTTTTGAATTCTGGCATTAAGCTGTTCTTTCTTTTTCTTTAGCAAATCAAGACGCGTTTGTTTTTCGTTCATCGATATATCCTGAAAGCACCATCAATGTCAGACAGTGTACCGATTCCACCATAAAGTTCAATGCATGATAAAAATAAGGCGAACAGTCTATGATATGGTACGAAACGAAGCATCTCTGGCGAATGAAGAGCGCGCTTATACGTTGCTTTGCAACGTGCGCTTTGATAGGCTCAAAAACAAAAATTTTAAAAATAATAAAAACAAACAAATGGCTATTTACCATCTAAGCGGCAGCATCATTTCAAGAAGCCAAGGGCGCAGTGCGATTGCGTCAGCCGCATATCGTTCAGGAGAAAAACTAGCGGATGAGCGGCAAGGAATGACTCATGACTACACCAAAAAACAAGACGTGGTGTATTGCGAAATATTCCTTCCAGAAAACGCACCAAAATCCTTTAAAGACCGTGAAACCCTATGGAATGCCGTAGAGCGTCATGAAAAACGCAAAGACGCCCAACTGGCTCGTGAATTTAACATTTCATTACCCAGAGAGTTGACCGTAGAACAAAACAAACAGCTCATCACGGAATTCGTCACCCATGAGTTTGTCAACAAAGGCATGATTGCCGATGTGTGCTTCCACAATGACGTGATGAAGGACGGCAACCGCCAACCGCACGCCCATGTGATGCTCACCCTTCGCGAGGTCAATGAACAGGGCTTTGGCCCCAAGGTACGAGCATGGAATGACAAAGAGCTACTCCTCCAATGGCGCGAATCCTGGTCAAGCATCACCAACCGTCATTTAGCCCTTAACGGTTTTGATACCCAAATCGACCACCGCAGTAATGAGGCACGAGGGATTGAACTAGAACCTCAATACAAAATTGGCCCAATAGAGGTCAAAGACCGTATGGCACGCCTTGCAGACCACCAACGCATCGCCCGTGAAAACGGCCAATTGCTGCATGAGCACCCAGAAATTGCCTTAGATGCAATAACCAAAGAGCAATCGACCTTTACGCATCACGACATAGCACGCTTTGTCAGCCGCCATACGGAAGATGAAGCCCAATTTAACCAGGTGCTTGCTAAAGTAAAAGCATCACCAGAGCTTGTTTTTTTAGGTTTAGACACCAAAGGGCAACAACGATTTTCCACCCAAACAATGATAGGCCTTGAAGTATCGATGATGCGCCATGCGGACCACTTAAATCAATGCTTAAGTCATGAGGTAAGCGTTGATGCAGTGCAAAGCGCCAAAGCCACACGAACCCTATCACAAGAACAAGAAACCGCGCTGGATTATTTAACCTCTAAAGGGGATTTAAAATCGTTAGTGGGGTATGCGGGCACTGGAAAAAGCTATTTATTGGGTGCAGCGCGTGAGGCTTGGGAGCAATCAGGATATCGTGTCCAAGGAGCAGCACTTTCAGGCATTGCCGCTTTGAATTTAAGCGACAGCTCAGGGATTGCGTCGCGTACCATTGCCAGCCTATTTTACCGTTTAGATAAAGACACGTTACACTTAGATGCGCGTGACATCTTAGTAGTGGATGAGGCAGGGATGCTTGGCACGCGCACCATGGAACGTTTGGTGCGTGAAGTAGACACATCAGGTGCAAAGCTCATCTTGATGGGCGATTGGCAACAACTGCAAGCCATTGAGGCAGGCGCGCCCTTTCGCGCCATTGCTGAAAACTACCAATATGCCGAACTCAATCAAATCAGACGTCAAACCACCCCGTGGCAAGTACAAGCATCACTGGATTGTGCCCTAGGTCATGTCGATAAAGCCTTGGATGCCTATCAACAACACGACCAGGTGCATCGGTTCAAATATCAGTATGAAGCCAAGGAGCAACTGATTGCCCTTTGGAATGATGCGCGCATCGCAGCACCTTGTGAATCACAAATCATTTTGGCGTATACCCGTAACGACGTGAAGGAGCTCAATGAGCTCGCACGAGAACAAAAACGCAAGGATGGGGAATTGGGTGATGATGTGCTGTTTCGTGTGGAGCGCGGGGAGCGTTCCTTTGCAGTCAATGACCGAGTGTATTTCTTAAAGCGAGAAGACAGCCTTTCGGTGATTAATGGGACTTTAGGCACGATTTGCGCCATCAATGAACGCTCTGGCGCGATTGAAGTGGAACTGGACCACGATGATTTAAGCCAAAAATCACAGCGTGTTTCGGTGAATACCGCCCACTACCAACACTTAGAGCATGGCTATGCGGCAACGGTCTATAAGGCCCAAGGTGTGACGGTAGATAGGTCTTATATTCTTCCATCAAAACACTATGATGCGCATTCAACGTATGTGGCGATGACCCGTCATCGCAAAAGTTGTGATGTCTTTGTAAGCACCGAGGTCTTTGCCAATGACAAGGCTTTAGTGGATACATTAGGTCGTACCCGCGCCAAAGACGTCACCATGGATTACACCCAAATGGATGCCGAGTTTGCGCGCCAGCGCTCTGTGGGTTTAGAACAAACACCGACAAGACAGCCCATACTACCCGAGCAGCACTTCGGGATGGGCGGCCTCAATCCTGAGGAACAGCGTGCGCGTCTTGATAAACTGGAGGCGTTTACCCGTGCGACTCTTGCTTCCAAAAACTTAAATCCACCCTCAGTACAAGCAAAGAGACTTCAGTCGGATTTTCAGGGGTTTAAGCAGCAATTTGAAAAAGACAACCCAGAGCTTGCGCAAAAGCTACGAAGCCAAATCGTGCCCAAGCAGGAACATACACCCTTAGTGAATCATGATGCACTCATCAAACAGAAAGAAGAGCCTACTACAAAACAAAGGGCGCATAAGCGCGAACTTGAATTAGAGCGATAAAACGATAAAAGGGAACGACATGACCGAGACACGCGAAGAAACAAAAAAATCACTAAGCATTGAAGACCATCAAAAAGCACTACTTTTTCAGTTTGTGACGTTGTATGAACGCTGGTCAGAAGACCGGCAAGTGGCGGCAAAACAAGGATATGATTTGGAGCGGCAATTAAAACAATTTAGTGAAGAAGTCCGGCGCTTTTCGAGCCTTGAAGAAGCAGTAATTGTTAAATTGAGAAAAAGTCTGAATGAAACAACACATACCCTGTCAGAAAAGGTTAATGCAGCAACAGCTGAGGCACTCAACACCACATTGGGGTCTTCGCTCAATCGCATGGAGCATGCCTCAAGAACTGTTGCAACCCTTTTAGCGGAGCATCAACAGATTCGCCGGTTACGTCAGGTGAAAACACTAGCGACAAATAGTCTGTGTTCTTTGCTGGTGAGTGGTTTGATGCTGTGGTTTTTTATGCCGCAACCCACATTGCCATTAACGCAGGAAGACATGAACACGTATCTGATTGGCAAAAGGTTTGCTCGTATTTGGCCAACACTGTCCAAGGAAAAGCAGCAATGGTTGTTATCCGCAGCTAAAGAGAAAAAAGATACTCGGCGTACTTAATGAGCAGAGGCTTGCAAAAAAAGTTTAATTGGCCAATCATGTAAGGCTCTGTATTTTGGGGTTCATTAAGGATTAAGGAGTGGTTGTGAGCAAAAAAAAAACACCAAAGCGCCGTGGCGCTTCACTAAAGCCGCTGTAGCCGTATTGGCATTCACTCCCTTTGGAGTGGCCAGCACCTTCGCAGGCACCATGGGTCCTGCAACCCAACAACCCGCCTGGTCTTGGGTGGGCACGGTCAGCCTGGGTCCTGTCTGGGAGGATGGCGGGGCAACCCAAACGTTTTATTTAACCCCTGAGATTGAAAAGACGTATGTCGCCAATAAAACAACCAAAGCACTCTTTGCTGGCGAAGTCTTTTTAGGCGCCCAAAAAACACTCTCACCCATGATGTACGGCCAGCTGGGATTGGCGGTCGCAGCCACCAGCAATGCAAGCCTTTCTGGGGCCATTTGGGATGATGGCGACCCGCAGTTTAATAACTTCACCTACGCCTATAAAATCCAGCACACCCACGTAGCGGTCAAAGGCAAGCTTTTGGCCGACGCAGGTTTTTGGCTGATGCCCTGGGTGAGTGGTGGTCTTGGCGTAGGCTTTAACAACGCCCATGGGTTTCATAATACGCCAACCCTTTTTGAGGCACTCCCAACTCCTGATTTTGCCTCCCACACGCAAACGGCGTTTACTTATACCGTTGGAGCGGGCGTGCAAAAAGCATTGAATGAACATTGGCAGATGGGTGTCGGCTATGAATTTGCCGACTGGGGTAAAAGCAGTTTAGGGCGCGCCGATGAGCAAACCCAGGGCGGTGGCCTTGCTTTAAACCACCTCTACACTAATGGCTTGATGTTTAACCTGACTTATCTTGCATAGGGACATAAAGAATGAGTACAAATCGCTTAAGAAATTCACTCCTTACAGGGGTCGCTGGATTAGTGCTGATGAATACAGTTCAGGCAGCCACTCCCGTATGGACGTTTGCGCAAGTTTCAGGATATCCGTCCTCGATAACCGTGAGCACCACCGGAGCAGCAACCGTCAAATACACGGTAACGAATCAGTCGCATAAAACACACACACTGCAGATGAGGCCCATCCAAGGGATTGCCTCATCGGGATGCACCTTACCTTTAGGATATCAGCAACAGTGCACCTTAACCCTGTCAGTGAATGGCAGTGGATTGAAAGGGGATGTACTTGGAGGACCGGTACTCTGTGACCAGGGCAATCCCAATCAATGCTATCAGCCAAGCCAGGCCAATAGCTTAGCCATTCGCCTAACGCAAGCCCCTCCAATTCAGCAATATACAGTCACCTCGACCGCAGGCAGCAATGGCTCGGTTAGCCCAAGTGGCGCACAAACCGTGAACTCAGGCGCCACACTAACTTTTACCGCGACTCCTGGTTCGGGTTATGGCGTGGCCCAATGGCTGCTTGATGGCACTCCAGTGCAAACCGGTGGAACTATCTACCAACTGAGCAACATTACTGCCAATCACACGGTGAATGTGACCTTTGGTACAGTAACATTGACACCCAGCGTTTCCACATTAGCACTTTCAATTAATTGCCTGCCGTCTTCTTCATGCGCGACCACGAAAAATGCAGCGCTCACTGGTAACCCAAGGCAAATTACTATTCAAAACACAGGCTCTGCTAATGCCACCAACGTATCAGTAAACACCCAAGGCCTGCCTTTAGGAACCACCGTAAGCACCAATACTTGTTCCGGCACACTCAATGCGAGTGGTTCATGCGTTATTACATTAACACCGGGCTCTATAGCCAGTTCTGACTCAAGTAGTGCTGCATGCACTTCGGGAACCCAGCCGGTTGCAAGCACGGTAACGGTTACGGCTGATGGTGGACTTTCCAGCCAAGTCAATGCTTATGTATTAGGCTATGGTTGCCAGTATCAGGGCGGTTTTCTTTATTCGGTTGATGATAGCTACACTGACTATCCTGTGTCAGTGAGTATTGGCGGTAAAGTCGCAGCACTGACTGACCAAGCTCCCGCTTATCCTAATGGCATTGTTTGGGACTCAAGTAGTGGATGTATTACCAGCCCATATAATAATTGCTATACTACCAGTGCCGATAGTTTTACTAATGGCACAAACTTATCAACCCCAGCTCCTGGTGGCAACACGTATTTAATTTATCAAACATTAACTACAAACCATAACGAGCAAGTAAACTCTTATGCCGCAGGGCTTTGTACCGCCACCATAGCAACCTACAGCGATTGGTATCTGCCGGCGATTTGTGAAATGGGGCCTGGTTCAGGAAATAATATTTGCAGCACAACCAATGTGGAGCAAAATATGGTTGATAATTTATCGTTTCTCTTAGCATCCTCAGCGCCATGCACAACACCGTCAGGGTGCTTGGCAGGCCTCTACTGGAGCTCTACTGAGTACTCGCCTAATCCTACGGAGTACGCGTGGTTCCAGTACTTCGCTTCCGGTGGTGGCAGCGGTCAGGTCGCCAACTATAAGGGCCACGTTCACCTTGGAGTACGGTGTTCTCGGGCTTTAACCCTTTAACCCTTCATCCCTTTTCTTTTGACCTTGCCTTGCTCAACTGGTGAGGCGGGTCATTCAATGTTTAGGTTGTGTTATGGCACTGTACACGGAGTTACCGGTTTACAAAGACACCTATCATTTGGTATTAATCGTATTTGACTACACCAAAAACTTTCCAAGAGAGTATAAATATACTTTAGGCCAAGACATGAAGCGCGATGCGCTGAACTTACTTCGCGGCATTTACCGTGCCAACAAACATAAAAACAGAGCGGAACACTTGGAGGTGTTTTTGGATGAGTTTGAATTATTAACACTCGAAATTCGCTTATGCGTGGAGATGAAGCTGATTTCATTAAGAAATCAGGCGGTATTGAGCGAGCTCATGACCCGCATCAGCAAGCAAGTTACCGGTTGGCGTAATGCGGCCAGGTAAAGCCAGAATCATTGGCGCCACGGCGACAATGAGCGAGCAGGTTTTATTTAAAAGCGCACTGGGACTATTTCATTGAAGTAGTGAACTCGCATTCAATTAAGAAGCCTTATTTGAATCAAAACACCAGTGAATTGCAGGCAACTACTGGAGCTCTACTGAGTACTCGCCTAATCCTACGGAGAACGCGTGGAACCAGAACTTCGCTTCCGGTGGTGGCAGCAATCAGAACAACAACAATAAGGGCAACAATCACCTTGGAGTACGGTGTTCTCGGGGTTTTAAATAAAACAAGTACAGTCTACGGGTCATCAAACGATGGCCCGTATTTATTTGAGTGACGCAATGATAAAAAACAATGTGACTGGAACACCAAAAGACAATACACGCATTGAGTTGGCTGACTTATTTGAAGCTTATGCGGATTGCCGCATCAACAAGCGCAACACCATGAATGCACTTGCTTTTGAGCTAGATTACGAGAAAAACCTAGTGGCCTTATGGGAGGAAATCAACGCAAAAACTTACACCCCAGGTCGCTCCATTGCATTTATTGTTGATAAACCCGTCAAACGTGAAATCTTTGCGGCTGATTTCAAAGATCGCGTCGCGCACCACCTGATTATTAACAAACTGAACCCGCTCTTTGAGAAAATCTTCATTTACGACAGCTACGCGTGCAGAAAAAACAAAGGAACTCATTTTGGAATCCAGCGTGTCACGCGCTTTATCAGGCAATGCACGAGCAACTACACCCAAGATGCCTACGTGCTCAAGCTCGACATCCAAGGGTTTTTCATGGCCATTAATCGACGTATTTTATGGGAAAAGCTACGTCCTTTTATCGAACAAAAGTACCAGCACCAAGACCAAGAATTGATTCTTTTCCTCTGCCATAAAATTCTTACCAATAACCCAACAAAAAACTGTTTCATTAAGGGAAGTAGACGCAGCTGGGATGACTTACCGCCTAATAAAAGTCTATTTTATTCAGCCACTGACTGTGGATTACCCATTGGAAATCTCACCAGTCAGATTTTTGCTAATTTTTATTTAAATGCGTTTGACTATTTTGTAAAACATGACTTAGGTATTCGTTACTACGGGAGGTTTGTTGATGATTTTATTGTGGTACATGAAAACCATGACCATTTGAAATCACTCATTCCTATTCTAGGAGATTTTCTAAAAACCAAGCTAAAACTGAGTCTTCACCCAAGAAAAACCTATCTGCAACATTACAGCAAGGGAGTTAATTTTTTAGGGGTAATCATAAAACCAAATCGAATCTATACGGGAAAGCGCACCAAAGGTAATTTTTACGACGCAATCACCAAGCACAACCTCATTGCTTCAAAAGGCAAACCAAGCAAAGAAGACCAAGCGGCTTTTTTATGCAGCATGAATTCTTATTTAGGCATCATGAAACATTACGATACGTACAAACTAAGACGAAAAATGTTAAAAAAACACATCTCAATTTGGTGGTGGAACTTATTTTACATAAGCGCTGGTTACTCCAAACTGTCGCAAACACAAAAAACAGTCAGACAATAAAAAACGGATGTAATAAAAGACGTTAAAACAAATCAGCTTATCCACAAATTCCGTGAATAAGGTTGTGAGAAAAGCCATAGAACACAAGCAGCAAAAAAGGCGTTAATAGTAAACTCACTTTCTGAACAATATGAGCAACAGAATAAGTTTTTAACGATACGCAAATAAAAAAATCGATCGCTTCCGCGATATAATCTTGAGGCGCTGCCCCAAACCCCGGGATATTTGGCGACGTGATTTCGATTGAGCTACACCCCAAAAAAGACAAGGACGACCGAAGCCGTCCTTTATCACGTCACGGTCATCGGCGTCCCCGCCTGTACCGTAAGTTAACTATACAGCCATCGTGCAATGAATACAAAAGCCAAAAGAAGACACCCATCACGTCGCTAAATATCCCGGGGTTTGGGGCAGAGCCCCATTTTAAAATGCCAATCGGTAGCTAAATTCAGTAGACTTATACGCTCAATCCAATCAAGCTCACAAAATTCCTCAGTCAGTTGTTTATGAAAAAAGGTACAATAGCATTTAATATACAGAGGAAAAAAGGGGGACTTAGATATGACCAAGAGTATTCAGAAAGAATATGAAGAAGATTTTTATGCTTGGACTGCTCACAATGCAAAACTTTTGAAAGAAGGGAAGTTATCTGAAATTGATGTTAAAAATATTGCGGAGGAAATTGAGAGTATGGGCAAAAGTGAAAAGAGGGAGTTAATGAATCGGTTGGCTGTTTTAATTGCTCATTTACTGAAATGGCAATATCAACCAGGAAATCGAGGTAATAGCTGGAAATACACCATCAAGGAACAAAGATTTCGCCTTGCTAAGCTGATTGAAGAAAGCCCAAGCTTAAAGCATGAGCTGGAAAAGCGCATCGAGGAAGCATATGAAGATGCTTATTACCTTGCTTTAAGTGAAACCGGACTTGATGAGGATACGTTTCCAAAAAGCTGTCCGTTTGGGCTCAAGCAGTGTCTTAACCAAAGTTTCTTTCCAGAAAAATAAACATTACTTACTGCAGGCCAAGGAAGGTTGAAAGCAGAAGATTTGTAATGAGCAAATAAAACCAAAAAGTTTCACCACCTTGTTCTTCGCCATAAAAATCACAAAACCTCCATAAATTCGTTTTAAGGTCATTAAATTATTAAATGGCTATGAATGTAGCAAAAAACAATTTAAACGCATTTAAGATATGTTTATGGAGGTTTTAGAGCTATTTTCAAAGTAAACTTTTGCACATTTTTTCATTTGCAGATAATTTACTGATTTTTTAGCTTTTTTCTTCCGAAAATAATTCCCAATAAAAACCACTGAGTTCACATGGATCGGCTTCTCGGATTTTTGGTGGTTTTAGGTTTGAAAAAAACAGGCCAAAAATTAGCACAAAATTTATGCAAAAATCGTCCAATTACCTTGTATTTATAATTAAGGGATAAATGGGGCGCGTAAAATGTGGGTTTTACTCAGTGCTGGCATGGCTTATCTTCATTTATTGAATATAGAAAAATTTTATGTAAGAATGGTTGTAGAAAATTTAGTTTTTAGATGGAAAAGGTATGGATTAAAGGGTTCTCTGCGGTCGACGGCAAATCGCCGCAGAGGATAAATCTGTATCACGCTTTGGCAAGCAGGTGATGTAAAGAATCATAACACAGATTTTTTCGCCCTGCCAAGATTTAGGGACAGGGTAGTGAAAAATAATAAAAACGATAAACTATACCTCACGGATTACAATACCAATGACAAGCCATGGGATGCGCATAAAAGTGAGTCAGATGATGTGGGTGGTATTTATGCGACTGCTATTGAATTTGAACGCTATGCGGTTCGTATTGCAGAATGTAGTGGAT
>Ga0302194_10003051_pt1 | contig 10582 bp, 10 predicted proteins | sample II_Bog_N1_1_FD_200227 | JGI IMG/M metagenome (GOLD analysis project Ga0302194, IMG submission 200227) | Peat permafrost microbial communities from Stordalen Mire near Abisko, Sweden - II_Bog_N1_1 | ecosystem: Environmental > Terrestrial > Soil > Wetlands > Peat | place: Sweden: Abisko...
TGCGGCACGGCAGCGGTCGGAACCGTGGTGATGCGTTCGATGAGCACGTCGCCTTGGCGGCAGTGCCGGGTGTCGGTTGTGGTTGCTGGCTTCAGGGATTCAGGTGTTGGTAACATACGGTGGCTTTGGTTTTGGTCACAGTATGCGTGTGTCTCACCACTCGTTCAAAGGAACTGAATGTCCCCAATCATTGTCCCGGCCGCCGCCAGATTAACACGCGCCCCGGACAACGCCGATCCATCCGAAAATGACCCTTCGGTTTGCCGGTGTAACTGGTCACCGTTGGCTGGTCGCCCTTGAATGCGATGGTGACGCTGTGTAAATGGGTCAGTGCTTTACTTTGCACACTCCCGTCCCCACGCTTGACCCCGATGGCTACCCTGATCCCCTACGACCGCTACACCGAACTGCTCAGCAAACGCATTCACCGCACCATCACGCCGGCCGAGGTGGCGGACGTCGCCCATTTTGAGACCGCGCAGCCGGTTAATTGTCCCAAATGCCAAACCCGCGTCCGGAGCCAGTTCATGACCACCCAAATCGTCCACGACATCGCCAAATGCTCCACCAGCTAACCATAACATTGAAAAAATATGAAAAACTCCGACCGCACTGATCCGCTCGCAGAAATCCAAGGCCGCCTCCGCCGGGTGGAAAGGCACAACCGCATTCTGCTGACGCTCTGCCTCGGCGTCACCGGCCTCGTTGTGCTAACCGCCGCTGAGGATAGACATGAGGAAAAAGAAATCCGAGCGCACCGGTTCATCCTGGTGGATGACAGGGAGCGACCGGTTGCCTACTGGGCCAGCACCAACAGTCAGCCGGTCATGGTATTCACCGGCACCAATGTGGTGTCGCGGCCGGAGGACAATCCGGTGTACTTGGCCGGTACGCCCACCGGCGCGGTGATGTATCTGAATGGCCCCGGCCCGGGACCAGCGAGCACCATCACCCTGTCCGCCGACGCGAATAGCTATTTCTCCATGGCCAGCCCGGACCGCGCCATTTTCGAGGTGTCACCGACAGGCTCAACCCAGATCAGCTACAAGCAGGTCGAAAATGGCGAGCTCAATAATATTTTCATCCTGCAGAACAGCGAGCTGGGGCTTTACAATCTGCCATTCCGTTTTTACACCGGCCAGACCAACGTTGTTCTGACGCTTCCGCAATGAAAACCGCCTTTCTATATTGGATCACCGGCAGCCGCGTGGTGTTGACGGCGGCGCACATTCACGGCGAGCTGGCCGGATGTCGCAAGCATGCTGAAACTGGTCGCGCTCTTTCAGCGTTGTCACAACAGCCACAATGCGCCAGGCCGACAGATGCGTCGCAAAGCGCGGATTGAAGCACGCACCGGACAGCGATTGCTGTTTCCTGACAACCAGGCATTACACGGATGAAGGCAAATTTTACCGCCAAGACGCTGAAGCACAAAGGCCGGCTAACTCAAGCCGAGGTCTTTGACAAAATAAGCATCTTCGCTGAAATCCGGTTTGCAGCCGAGGACAGCAATGACGATTTCACGCACGCGAGCCGTAATCTGTTCGCGGGTCCAACCGGTTGGCATGGCGTCGGCAAGATCGGATTTGTGCATCATCACCCACCGGGACAAGTCACCAACGTTTTTCAAGTTCGGCGGAAATTCTTTGCAGAGCGGCTTGGTCAGCCGCAAGGCGATGCCGGCGGTTCCGATGGCGACACCAATAAAAATCCAGACTGCCACCGATTGCAGAAGGTGGCCAGTGGCAACGGCTGCGAGCAAGCCGGCGAGCAACGATCCAACCATTAACAACCCGTCTAGATATCGAAGTCAGGCCCGGGTCGTTAAAATCGTTCCATTGGAATAGGGCTGGGTAAAAAAGGTGGTTGTCACGGCCGTCCGAGCCGCCACGGGGCCGGATGGAAAATGACGAAACCGGGGCTCGACCCTGCGCGCCGCTCAAACCCGGTGACAGCAGCTCAAACCGGCTTTGACATTCCCGGCGTAATTTGGTTTGGTTACCACCGCAATGGGCATGAGTGGCAAATCCAATTCTGCGGCCAAGGCTGGGCCGGCGAAGTCCAAAACTAAAAATGGACGGGGTGCCACCGGATCTGCCGCCAACGTCAAATTCGTGACGCGCGAATTATCTGCGGCCGAAAAAAAGACCTTGGCCGAATGTGAAGCCATCATTCAGACCTGCCAGACCGACCGGGCTGAAGACTTTCAAAAACTCGCGGTTGCCTGCTTTCAGATTCAGGCTGAAAAACTATTTGAAGGCCACCGCTCGGTAGCGGCGTACTTTAAGGCGAAATTTGGGTTCAGCCGAACGAACACCATTCGGCTGGCTAAAATGGGCAGCGTGATCAAGCGTGAGGCCCCGACCGGGGCCTCCGTGGGTTTATTGGGGTCGGATGGGCATCTCCGGCCCTTGATTTACTTGGCGGATGCACAGCAGCGTGCGGTCATTAAAAAGGCCCAGGACTGGGCGGAAATGGCAAAACTGGTGGATTTCCCGGCCAAGCTTATAGTTGCAGCCAAGACATTCCTCTATCCGCCAGCCAGGGCCGAAGAACCGAGAGATTCGGCCCAAGCCAAGCTGGTGGCAAAATTCCAAGCAGCCGTTGACGGTGCCAAATCTGCGCTGCCTGAAAATGCGGGTCCGGGCGTGATGGCCGTTTTTGAGGATCTCCGTAAAAAGGTCAAAGCGATGGGAGCAGTCCGACGATCGACAGGCATCGCCTGGACCGACGCGACCTGGAACCCGTTACATGGCTGCACTCACGCCAGCCGGGGCTGCGACCGTTGTTATGCGGCAAAATTGACTGCCACTCGATTGGCCGATGTGTATCCTGGGCTGGCGGTGGAGAAAAAATCAGCGGACGGCAAAACCACCACGTACTCGTTTACCGGCATCATGCAACTGTTGCCCCATGATTTGGCGGATCCGCTGCTGGATCAAATTCCAAAGATGTATTTCGTCAATTCGATGAGCGATTTGTTTCACAAAAGCGTGCCCGAACAATTCATTGCTGATTGCTTCACCGTCATGGAAAAGGCGCATTGGCATCGTTTTCAGGTTTTGACCAAACGGCCGGAGCGCATGGCGGAATTCACGCAGAAGCGGTATGCGAACATAAAACCATTCCCGAACATCTGGCTGGGTACCTCGACCGAGGACCAGGAGGCTTTTGATAAACGGATGCCGCATTTGAAGAAGACGAAAGCGGCGGTCCGCTGGTTAAGCGCCGAGCCATTGCTCGGACCGATCAAATTTGGATCCATGGCCGACCTCGACTGGATCGTCGTTGGTGGCGAATCCGGTTCTGATCGCCAGATGCAGAAGTCGTGGGCGACCGCCATTCGGGACGAATGCAAAAAATCCAAAGTTCCATATTTTTTCAAGCAGTGGGGAAATTTCAACGAGCTGGGCAAGCGCGAACGTGAAAAAGTCCACCCCGCCACGCTCGATGGTGTGGTTCACGACGCTTACCCGGAAGGGTGGGAGAAATGAATACTGAAGGCTTCGGGCAGGCTGCTGCGAGCGTGTTTATTCCAGCGTGCTTGATCCTGCTGGGCGCGTCCAAGTGTTACACAATTTCCTTACGCCCCAGCACCAACCGCAAATGTGCACTGGCTTTGATGTTTGCGCTCTATGCCTTGCTCGGGTCGTTTTTTCTAAGTGCTATAAACAAATACCTCACCGCCACGCCATATCACTACGCCTGCAATCTTGTGGCTCTCATCGTTGCAATTGGGCTGGCTGTGACTGCACTGGTGCTTGGAATCAAGGGACTGAGAGATTTTTCAAGGTCACCGGGTCAATACATTCAAGGTCGATCCCAGGCAAGGTGGGCCATTGCCATATCAACTCTTTTGGTATTATTGGCCGGCTTGGGGTTTGTGGTGGGGTTTAGAGACAGAGCTGCCAACTCAGTTTTAAAGCCCATTCCGGGAGCGGCGGGTAAAATGCTTAAGTTTCCGGATTATAATTTTCGATTTCGAGCACCCGAACATCCCTGGGTTGCGGTGGATGCAAGCACCCTGAATAAGGACAGTAAAGCTGCTTTCATGCGGGTTAATCCTGAGATATATTTCTTCATTATTCCTGAAGCCCTTGGAACCGATTTGACTTCCAAGCAATTGGCAGAATTTGGCAAAGCCCATGTCAGTTCAGCCGCCAGCGCATCGGAAGTCGTTCAGGAAACCCCATTAAGTGTCAACCATCTGGACGGAATCCTGGTTGAGATGGATGCTCAGTTGGAAAAACTTCATGCTTTTTATGTGCAATGGTTCGTGGCGACCAACGGCTATGCATATCAATTGACGGGCTACGGGAAAATTGAGGATCGCAAACGGATTGAGAGCGACACCAGAAACATATTGCGAGGATTCGAGTTGATGGATCCGCAACGAATCGCAGTCTCAAAATCGCACCACTTCACGACGAATTACATTTCCCCCTCCCACTTCTATACGGTCGCTGTTGCTAATTCTGACTGGCATAATTTCTCCTCCTTAAAGGAAACCTTCCCCGAGGCGGAGTTCGGGGGTTCACAAGGAGACAGTTGCTTTGTGGTGCTCCCAGTTTGGCTGGGCAATCAGAAAGTCGACATGGACGCGCTGGCGGCAGGCTTGCTTACCACCATGAATATCACATATCCAGAAGGTGAATTCACCCACCGCCAAACACAAAGCGACGAAAGGAAGTCAAGTTTGCAAGTAGATTATCAGCGAACCATCGACAACTCGCTTTATCGCTATCGGCTCAAGATTGTTCATGCAGGTGAATTTGGCTATCTGGCCGCAGCATGGTCAATGCGAAACGAAGAAAACGCTGACAACGTATTAAACGATGCCTTGAAACGAATTAAATTCTCACCACCAACAAATTCGCTCTCATCCAATCAAATGGTTTTTAGCGAACAAGATCGCAAGAACCAAAGTCACATTCTAAACCAAGCCGGGTTGTATTATTTTAATTCTGAACAATATGAGAGGGCTTTACCACTTTTCCATACAGCCAACGCGGTAGATAGCACAAACTCCGCAGTTATATACAATTTGCTTTTAACATTTGCCCGACTTGAGCAGCCAAGGGAAGGACTAGTTTTTCTTGAGTCACAGCCGACAAATTTGTTGGCAGACCCTGATATGGCCAGTTTCGAAGCTTTCTTTCAATCGAAGTGCTCGTTAACTGACGAAGCCATTACCAACTATGCCAGAATCTTTTCGGGCGGTTATCGAAGCGAGTCAGATTTCAAGGATTACATCAACCTATTGATTGACGACCGCCAATATGACAGGGCATTGATCGAAGTGGGTCGGTATTTGCAAGCGGGAGATACGTTGAACCTCCGGCTTTTAAAAGCGGACGTATACCGCGACAAAAAAGACTATGTTCAGGCCGTCGCTTTACTGAAGTCAGAACATGACAATGCACCGTATAACACGAAAATCACCGAACAATTGATTGAGACCCTGCTGGATGCGGACACACCAAACGAAGCGCTTGAATATTGCAAGGAGCTTATAAAAAGCGCGAAGGATTCCTACCTGCCTCATTATTTAGAGTCTCAATGCGAGGTCAAATTAAAGTGGTATCGAGAAGCCAAAACTTCGCTTGAAACTGCCGCTAAATTGGCCCCCTCTAAAGAAGACGTAAAATCCGACTTGAATTACGTGAGCGGTTTGCTTGGTGAGGGCAGCAATTCCATGTTGAAAGATCCGATCGAACCCGTTCTGCTTCCAGAAATACTGACCAACCAGGCGATTTCTGCCACGACAAACAATTACACCAAGGATTTTGGCGCATTTTATAAACAGCGCATTAAGGCGTTAGCTTATGGCACGAACAATGAATGCAGGACTACGGATTATCTGCTGATTCATGTGGTTGATGCGGTCGGTGTGGCAGCCTACAGCACATACCAGATTGGGTTTGACCCATTGGGCGAGGATATATTTGTCAATGACGCACGGGTTCTCAATGAATCCGGCGAGACGATCACGACAATCAAATCTTCAGATTGTTATGTAATTGGTGATACCGCTGATGGCAAAGTCAGTTCCCAAAAACTCTTGAACATACCAATTGCCGGCTTGCAAGCTGGTTACGATGTCTCCCTGACGATCACCCGGAGTTCTGGTAACAGTCAAGAGGGTCTCCCATTTTTAGAACATTGTTTTTCCAAAAGCTACCCTGTGCTCACCAGTGGTGTGTTTGTACGGGGTGATGATTGTAAAGACCATGCGGTGCTGCTCCAACAACTACTAAAATGCGCCGACATCCCTGCCAATATCACACTCATTTCCTCAGAAGACCCTGTTCAAGTTGACCTGCCTTCGCTGGATCAGTTCAACCATATGATTGTGGAGATTCCACTAAAGAACGGAGAGAGGTTTATTGATTGCACTGACAAGGCGTCGGACTTGGCTTGTATTCCGCCACTTGGTCTGGCGGGCCAGCAGGCATTGGTTCTAAATCCAGATCATCCTCACTTGGTAAAATTACCTGACTATTCCACCAACGCTTCTTCAATAGAAGTTCATCAGCATGTTTATTTTCAAGGGACAAACGACCTGGCTTTGGACGAAACACTTAGTTTGACCGGGGTGCATGCTTCCTATTTACGGGAGTATTTGCTGGGAATATCGCCTACTTACCGGCAGGAATCGTTGCAGCGCGACATGGGATTGTCGGATGCGGTCATGAGCAAATGCGAAATTACGTCGTTGGAGAACCCCAGGCAGCCACTACAAATCAATTGTTCATTAATTTTCAAGAACCAGTTCCACAGCACACAAAATGGGTATGTTGGAACGCTGTCTGGTGGCTTGGAACGTTTTTATATGACCGCTACTCCGGTAAACAATCGAGTAACACCATTTGAAATCACCGTCCCTCTTCAGATTCATTGCCAAATCGTCTTCGATTTGCCCAAGGGTTATCACTCCGTTGAAAAGCATGAGCCGGTTGAAAAACTAGACCAGCGATACATCACATTTCAGACACAACATAAACTCGATGAAGGCAAACTGAACCTTACTTATCAAATCCAACTGCCGGTGGGACATTTTAATGCCACTAATTATTCCTCATATTGGGATACAATGGAACTGCTTCAGTCGTTTGTGAATTATGAAATTGATTTGCAGGCGGACTGACAACAAAAGCAGGCCATAGTCGTCATTTTCTGTTGACTGTCTGTCATCAGCCAATAATTCTGCCATGCCCCGTGAACTTGCCGAACCAGGAAGTCAGCTAGTGGCACCACCTCCGCCAGAAAAAGAGCCTCCGAATGTCCCGGAAACAATCAACGTGCTGTTGGTAGCTCCAAACTGAATAATCTCCGCAACGCTATTCGTGCTGTCACCACCTATGACCCGCAAGTCTGGGTAGTGGCGGAAGAAAAAATGCGGGCCAAGAAATTGAAACGACTACACCAAAACGCCACCGCCCTCGGCTACAAACTGGTCACGGCATCATGAACTTATACGCCTAGTTTCTTAGGAGGCGGCATCATGGAGATAAATAAAATACCATCCCCTGGCTTTGAATGATGTTCGTCGTTGTTCCGCTCTCGGTTTTTGTCAGGCACTCCGCCTTGTCGAGGATAATTGCTAAAGTGTTTGAACCTTGCCGAACCCTCCCAGTATCGGCTATCAACGTCTTTACTATACCACCTGCATATTTGGTTACGATTCTGACGCCCTCAATCGAATCACCGTCACGTTTTGTAATATGCACAACGGAACCACCAAGCACTATATCTTTTCCAGCTTCGATGCGATCAGTCGCTTGGGGTGCCGAAATGGCCTGCTTCTTTGAACAGCCAAAAAGCAGAATGGCCGACAGAAGAATTAAGTGTGTGTTTTTCATAAATGTGTAGCCGCCAACGAAAAAAGCTGAGCCACCGCCGACTCGTGGTGTGAACCGCGACAGCGGAACTGACAGCGCCAACGGCGGTTGGCTCCGGCGACTGGTTAGGCAGCATGAACAACCTCCTCCCAAACATCAGGGACCATATTGTCCGTGTCGTATGGATCTCCTTTGCGGCTCCATTCACGCCATCCACAATTAAAACCGCACTCATAGTATGGGCCTCTCAATACCTTGGCGTTCTTGTGGTCTGTGATGGCTAACTCCGTGCCAATCTCGAAAATCCGCGCATTCGCGGGCTGCCTGGTCGAGTGCGATGTTCAGGGGCGCGAGGATTTCGACCGAGCGCAAAAAAATGTGCCGGTCGGCAGCGCTGAGTTTCAAGGCCGAAGCGTCGCCCGTCAGAACCACCTCAATGGCATCGTCAGCCGCACGTTTAGCGTCCTCGAAAGTAGATCGCCAAGCCTGCTTGCGTTTCCCCTGTTCGCGGTAGAGAACGCGAAAGATTTTTTGGCCGTTTTTCTCAACCAAGCCAATTGTGACAGAAACACCCTGCTTCGAAACTTTGAGTGGAAAGGTAGGCTTCTTCATGCCAGCCAGTGTAGCAAACCGTGTAGAAAAATCAAGATATATTAAAAACCTAATTAAAATGGTCGGGGCGGGGAGATTTGAACTCCCGACCTCTTGCACCCCAAGCAAGCGCGCTAGCCGGACTACGCTACGCCCCGAACAGTTGATTTAATTGGATAAAATCGTGATTTTTGAACTTGCGACTTGCGTTTTCTATACTGGTGTTCTATACTATCGGCATGAAGACCAATTCATCCGAAAATACTGAATCACGCTGGCAGAAAACGCCGGTGGCAAATCTTGTTCGTCACGTCCAATCTGGAAATTATTATGCCCGAATCCGGGTGCGCGGCAAGCTCATTTGGAAATCTCTCAAAACCGACCGCATCAGCGTTGCCAAATTGCGTTTGGGCGATTTCCACAAAGAGGAGCGCCAGCGCGCCGCCACGCAAGCGGCAGTTGCGAGAGGGAAAATGACTTTCGGCGATGCCTTGGAAGCCTACCGGCAGAAGCTCCAAAATGATCCCAACTTCAAACCTAAAACCAAGGAGTATTACGAGTTTCGCATCAAAGCCATGTTGGAATCATGGCCGGATTTGAAAAACAAGGATGTCAGCAAAATTTCCCGTTCGGAATGCGAATCCTGGAGCATAGCCAACGCAAAAGATGCCAGTTCATCCTCACACAATCACACCATTGGTATTTTGCGCCAAGTTTTTAAGATTGCCATCGAAGCAGGCGCGCGTTACGACAATCCCGCACTCGCAGCCAAGCGCGTCAAGGAACACACCAAAAAACAGATCGTGCTGCCTGAATCCAGTCAGTTTGAAAAACTGGTTGAGGAAATCAGAAGTTCAGGAAGCGGTTTCGCCAAGCCGTCCGCCGAACTGGTTCAATTTTTAGCTTACGGTGGTTTTCGCAAAACGGAAGCCAACCACATTACTTGGGCTGACTGCGATTTCGCGCGGGGAAAAATTAGTGTGAAAGGTTCGCCCGAAACGGGACTGAAGTGGCGGCGCGTTGGCGAAAGCCGTATTGTGCCGATGATTCCAGAAATGCGGCAGCTTTTGGAAAAAATCAAAGGCGACAAATCGCCTGCGCCGAATGCCCCGGTCATGCAGGTTTTTGAATGCAAGAAATCCATAGCGACGGCTTGCAAAAAATTGGGAATCCCCCGTTTTACCCATCACGATTTGCGTCACTTGTTTGCAACGCGCTGTATTGAAAGCGGCGTGGACATTCCAACCGTTTCCCGATGGCTCGGACACAAAGACGGCGGCGCGCTAGCGATGAAAGTCTATGGTCATTTGCGTGACCAACATTCAACGAACATGGCTCAAAAAGTCACATTTTTAGAAGAACCGAAGACGGACGTTGCCATGCAGCCTTCACAAAAAGACAAACCTACGGCAGAACCGCAGAAGAAAACAACCGCCCAAGCAAAGGCGACCTATTCTTATCCGTGGTGGGCGTCGAACAACGCCGTTGAAGTTTTTTTGGGACAGGCCAACGAGCCGGTGCAAATTGTGCCGCAGGCAAAATACATTGAAGCAGCAAAGCAGGCGATGGGACGTGAAGTGTTTGAACAAGAATTGACGGAACCGCAAGCGTTGCTTGAGGAATTTCAGGAGCGTGTCGGCATCGCAACCGTTGAAAAACTAAAATCAAAAATTTTTATCAACCAGAAAAAAACAAACCACCTGATCTGACCCACAGAATTCTGGCGCAATAGCGCAGGTGTCGCCCGTCGCGGCGACGGAGAGCGACCCGAAAGTAATCCCGCCATCCTAAAAAGCAAAAGCCTTTGGGGGCAACATCCGCGACCAACGCACGTTCGCTCCGCGTAACGTGCGTTGGTCGCGGATGAACAAGGGAAAGCGCAGTCGCGCTTGCTTCCGTCAGCGGCACGGCGGCGGTCGTTCCGTTCCGGCTCCGTTCCAGCCGTCTCTCCGTCTGCACTTCACTTTGCCGCCCGCCGAACCGCTGACCGAAGCAGTCTGCTATTTTTCACCATGAAGCCAAGCGACGGAAACTTTCAAACATTTGGCGATGGCCGCAACTTCGTAATCCATCAAATAACGCTCCTGCCGTTCAATTCGGGAAACCGCAGTTTGATCCAAAACAATGCCTTTGGCGGCCAGCCGTCCGGC
>Ga0302194_10003056_pt1 | contig 10576 bp, 7 predicted proteins | sample II_Bog_N1_1_FD_200227 | JGI IMG/M metagenome (GOLD analysis project Ga0302194, IMG submission 200227) | Peat permafrost microbial communities from Stordalen Mire near Abisko, Sweden - II_Bog_N1_1 | ecosystem: Environmental > Terrestrial > Soil > Wetlands > Peat | place: Sweden: Abisko, Stordalen...
AACCAGTAGATAATATTGGTGATCCTGATGGTGAACCAGTCAATGGAAAATCTACGAATGTCCATACTGCACCAACACCAAAATAATCTTCATTTCCATCTAAATATGCAGCAACAACAAACATATCACCCGTATTATCACATGCTATAGCATTACCAAAATTAATTCTAGTGTTGCTAGTACCAGTACCAGTAATCTTGCTCTGCACTAATTCCCATGTATCCTCCACATATGTATAAACCCACGATGCACCCATGTTATTGTTATCTCCATCCGCCCCAATAAAAACAATTGTACCATCATCATTAATTGCTACTGCTGATGGATATAGAGGAGAATAACCAGTAAATCCAGGAGCTAATAAGGATGCCTGTAATGACCAACTTTCATTCAAGACATAAACATATGATGTTCCTTCAAATTGAGCTCCAATAATAGCAACCGTACCATTATATGATAATGCAACACTATAACCAAAATTATTATTACCCGTTAAGAGTACAGATTGTGACCAGAAACCATCCTCATTTGTAAACAACCACTATAGATTGTGTTAGTTCGAAAAACTATCGAGCAACTCGAAAACTTACCACTGAACTAGCAGCTGTACTACCACTAATCATGGTTTGACCATCACCACTAATTGCAACAGACCATCCTTGACCTCCTCCACTACCATACATACCAATGAGTTTTTGTTGTTCTGTCCATACAGTACCATTTCTTGTGAACTATGTAGACGTTAGTTATCATCCTTAACCGATCTTATCGTTAACTTACTATATATGCTGCTCCAATACCATAATCATCTTGAGGGCTACCTATTGCGATTGTATTGCCATCACTACTAATGGATACAGAATAACCAAAATTAGTATCTGTACCATTTCCATTAAGTGCAGTTAATTTAGATCCTTGTTGAAACCATTCTCCACTCTCTTTAACAAAGACCCAAACCGCACCACGATTACCATTATCTACTGGACCACCACTAACAACAGTAGTCCCATCATCACTAATGGATACGGAATAACTTTGTTGTCCTTGATTAACAACATCAGTTCCATACAATTCAGCTTCAGGTGACCATGTAGTGCCATCTAATGTATACACTCTAGCACAACCAAAACCATAATCATCACATTCACTACCAACAACCAGTACTGTTCCATTTCCATTGAGTGCAAGACCACTACCCCAACCAAATTGAAGATAAGGCCATGGATATGGTGGTGGTGTTAATTTTTCACCTACTTGATGATAATAGATACCAACCGGTATTGGTGTTGGTGAATCCGTAGGAGAAGTGGATGGCGAACTAGTAGGAGAAGTGGTAAGCGAACTAGTAGGAGAACTAGTAGGTGAAGTAGTGGGCGAACTAGTAGGAGAACTAGTGGGCGAACTAGTAGGAGAACTAGTAGGTGAACGAGTGGGTGAACTAGTAGGAGAACTAGTGGGCGAACTGGTAGGTGAGACAGATGGTAATCCAGTGGATGATAATCGAGTGGGTGAGACGGATGGTAATCCAGTGGATGGTAACCGAGTTGGTGAGACGGATGGTAATCCAGTGGATGGTAACCGAGTTGGTGATTGAGTAATGGTTGGAATAAAGTAACATAAATGCGATAATTGACTGTTACATGATTTTTCTCCAACACCTTCTAATAAACTATCTGAACGTATAATTGTACCATTATCTCCTGGTGAATTACTAGTCCAATTTCTACAGTCCATACCATCTCCACATGGATACCATGACATTGCTTGTAATATAGGTGATATTACAGTTCCAATTGTATTCGTAAATGTACCATTAAATATAATCTCATTAAACAAGGATTGACCACCAGGTCCAATAACTGGACCAGTAATATTATTAAAGCATGTTAAAAGATAAGGTACACCTGGTGTGTCACCAAAAAATACGTATTTAGATCGATCACATTGATGTTGCATTTCAAGTAAACTTAATGATCCATCATGTTGTGATAAGGATGGATATATTACTGTATGACCACCAGAAATACCTTGATCAAATGTGAATGTCTCACTAGTAGTAATCTGTACGGTATCTTGAATGACGCCATACCGTTTAAGTGTAACCGTGATTGCACTGAAAACAGTAACAGCTGCTATTACTAGACCAACTGTCATTTCAATTATTTGTGAAGGAAAGTATTATTATAATGTATAACAGAAAAAAAATCAATCAATCAACCAGCAGATACAGTCGGTGCCAATGTAGTTGGTGTAGTCGGTGCCAAGGTTGGTACAAGAGTCGGTGCCAAGGTTGGCACAAGAGTTGGTGCCAAGGTTGGTGCGAATGTTGGTACAAGAGTAGTTGGTGCCGTGGGTCCGGATGTTGCTGGTGGCAGATGGGATAACCGTCCTCCATTACTCTGTATTCCCAATATAATCGCAACGGTAACCATAATTGACCATATAACCGAAATTAAGTCGGCGGAATTTTTCATCGTTCAATAAAATTGTGTCAATTAAATCTACATACACCACAAACAATACTTGGTTTAAAGAACTTATCGTCGCTATCGTCGTACATTTCCTTTGATGCTATGAATGCATAATTAACTAATCCTGAAAACGTTTGTTTATTTCTTATTAATTCTATCCTTCCAGTAGGAGGATTAATAGTTGAATTTTTAACCTTGAAATGAAAAAAATGTTCATCCGTTGGTGATTGATAATATTTTGTACCATTTGAATCTTTCCATGTAGCTGTTTTAGGAAATGTATTTCTATTAAATCGTGTAAGATTTGTATCTTCTCCATACCATTCTAATATATTTTCAGCGGATGGATCAACCAACAGTTGATCATCCTCTATTTCGGGTTCTGTTTCCTGTTCTGATTCTGTTTCGGGTTCTGTTTCCTGTTCTTCTTCTTCACTTGATTCTGATTCGACCGTTTCTTGCTCTGACTCCGATTCTAGCTCTGTTTCACCGTCCTCCTGATCAGATCCTGATTCTGTTTCGTCTAATAATTCTTCTTCGTAATCATCTTCAACTGTCTCTTGTTCTGATTGCGATTCTGGTTCTGTTTCTTCTTCTGATAATTCCTCTTCTACTGTCTCATGCTCTGATTGCGATTCTGGTTCTGTTTCTTCTTCTGATAATTCCTCTTCTACTGTCTCATGCTCTGATTGCGATTCTGGTTCTGTTTCCTCTTCAACTGTCTCTTGTTCTGATTCTTCACTCGCTTCTGATTCTGGTTCTGTTTCTTCTTCTGATAATTCCTCTTCTACTGTCTCTTGTTCCGCTTCTGATTCTGGTTCTGTCTCTTGTTCTGATTGCGATTCTGGTTCTGTTTCTTCTTCTGATAATTCCTCTTCTACTGTCTCTTGTTCCGCTTCTGATTCTGGTTCTGTTTCTTCTTCTGATAATTCCTCTTCTACTGTCTCTTGTTCCGCTTCTGATTCTGGTTCTGTCTCTTGTTCTGATTGCGATTCTGGTTCTGTTTCCTCTTCAACTGTCTCTTGTTCCGCTTCTGATTCTGGTTCTGTTTCTTCTTCTACAGTATCGTGTTCTGATTCTTCACTCGGTTCTGTTTCTGCTTCTTCTTCCACTGTCTCTTGATCTGACTCTGATTCCTCCTTAACTGTTAATTCATCTTCAGTGGTTTCTTGTTCTGATTCTTCACTCGATGCTGATTTCTCTTCTGGCTCTGATTCAGATTCTGGTGGTTTTATTGTCTCTTTATCTGATTCTGATTCCTCGTCGACAGTATTTATTATTGACTCTACAGATTGAATTATCGGTATATTATATGGTTCCTCATCTTGTACTATATCAACAATAACTGGTTTGTCAAATGGTTCAATTGGTTCGGGTGTGATAACAGGTTCAGGAACGACGATTGGCTCTGGTTCGGGTGTGATAACGATTGGTTCGATGACTGGTTCAATAACGATTGGTTCGATGACTGGTTCAACAACGATTGGTTCCTGGATAACTGGTTCAATAACGATTGGTTCCTGGATAACTGGTTCAATAACGATTGGTTCATGGATAACTGGTTCAATGACGATTGGTTCATGGATAACTGGCTGGGCGATTGGCTCAATAACGATTGGTTCACGGATGACCGGTCCAATGATAATAGGTTCAACTGTTTGGACTATCGGTATATTATATGGTTCTTGAACTGGTTGAATTAACGGAATTGGTGGCTCGACGTGGATTGGTGGTTGCTCTGGTGGCGGCTCTAATTCCATTTTTTCCTCTTCGATCAATGGTTCAACATGGATCGGTGGTGGTTCAACATGGATCGGTGGTGGTTCGACATGGACTGGTGGTGGTTCGACATGGACTGGTGGCTCTAATTCCATCTGTTCGTCGATGACTGGATGATGTAACATGATTGGCGGTCCAACATGGACTGGTGGTTCAACATGGACTGGTGGTTCAACATGGACCGGTAGTTCCTCGACTTGGGTGGATGGCGGTAGTGGATGAATTGGACGAAACATCATCAGTGGTGGTGGTGGTACCATGTGATCTTCTTCATCAGTCAGATCATGATCCGATGGTAACGATGGTAATACGTGATCGTCTTCATCAGTCAGATCATGATCCGATGGTAACGATGGTAATACGTGATCTTCTTCATCATCGACTACGCCCTCGTCGACTACACCCTCGTCGACTATGCCCTCCTCGACTACGTCCATATGCTCTTTTTCATCGTCCTCTTCGACTATTGGTGGTAACCTAACAACACCCCCTGGAGCTATATCTGGAGGTTGTCTTGGTCCTAATCTTGGTGTTGTCGGAGTAGCTGATCTTTTAGGATCACTCATTTTTTAAATTAAATAATGATTCCTCCTCGTCGTAAACAAACTGGTACTATTATTGTGCCAACGAGTAACCAAATTCCGATTGAGAAGAATACACCCGTAACACACGTTCATTTTCAACATGTTTTTTCAAATCATGGGCATATCATTGAAGATTACATATTAAGACGTCAAGCTAGAATGAAAATTACTTTCTTTACTTTAATAGTGTCTGTTATTTATGATATATTAATATTAATTGAAGAAATATTTACTCCTATTAATGGATTACCAAGTATTTCTGAAATTATGGCTACAGATTTATCATTTACAATCTTAATTACATTATTTTTAGGTTCGTGTATTCCATTTGCAATCTATTTGACTACTCATTATACTAGTTCTACTCATGTCTATACAAAGGAAGAAGCACATCTATATCAATACAAATTAAAAATGTATGATGGTTGGATATATATTTTATCAAGGTGTGCATTATTATTTACTGTGATTGAATTAATTTCATTCCTATTAATTCCAGTAGCTCCTACTACTAAATTACCTACAATACATGTGATCATTGCTTGTTTAATAGTAGTGTTTTTTTTATTATCTTCATCCTTATTTTGTTTTCGAAGAATTTTGATTTTTAAATTATTTGAAAAAAGATTTAATATGGAATTGGAATCATGTGATGCAAAAACAAAGGCGATACCAAAAGATTATGTAGAAGGCCGAATGAAATTTATATTTGGATTTGTTGGATGGAGAAAAATAATATTTATTAATTGGATGTATATCCTCATAACATTTATTTGTGGTGCAGTTTTTTTTCTTTATAATGTATTTGAATTCTATCCAGAACGATTTATTCCAATATCAATTAGTGAAATATATTTATTTAAATTAATCATTTGGGAATATCAATTTCATGTATTAGATGTATACGTATCTATTCAAAATAAACCAGCAGAGTAAGTAAACAACTGGTAAGCAATCACCAATCCTGATCCTGCTCTTAAATCAACAAATAGCACCATTAGCATGTGTTATTAATGGAGAAGAATTACATGGATTTCTCTACATCACCAGACCAATATCGGGAATATCAATTTCATGTATTGGATGTTTACTGCTTAATTCATAAAAAGAAATGAAATTGTTGTTGTTGTTGTTGTTGTTGTTTGCGAGATTTTCTACCGTCGTTGATGCAGGGGTAGAAGAAGTTCTCGTCAGTTTATTTTCTTCTGTTGGACGTACATTAGCGTCGGTTGGTGGTCATCTTTCCGGGGTTACATCACAGCTAACCAGTACACTAGCATCAACTGGATCTGCATTGACATCATCCATAAATCGTGTCAGTGGTCAAGCAATGACAATCAAGACGGCTGGACAAAAAGTAACAACACTCATTGGTGGCAAGGCTGCAAAAATAGTTACCACTCCAGCTACCAGTACTAGTAGTGTTAAATTAACAAATTCTCAAAATTCAAAAATAAATACTGAATTTAAGATAGGTACTACCCTATATGGTTATGGAAGTTGGTTATTAGGATTGTTATATTCATTAGTATTTATTACCATCCTACCAGGAATATGGTTAACCATCAGAGAAATTGGTCGAGCTCTATCTCGTTTTAGTAAAACAATTCAAATCCGTACGGATGATTGGTTATTGAGATTAAGAAGTAAACAATATGCTGGATCAGGTATCGTTGGTGTGGCGGTTACTGTTGTTTTTTGGTTAGGAATACTTGGTCTTCGTTTTATCATTACGGTCATTAAATGTTTAGGTATTTTTTTTATTGAATTTTCAAAATGGTTCCTATGGTTAATTGTTACCATAGCATTTACTCTTCTTTTTGTTTATGTAGAACAACGATATGCTTTGATGAGAAATTTTCTTAATGTATCTACCATATTTGGTGAGAGAACATATAATAAAGCAGCCGGTGTAGTAAATCTCTTACAGGATGGTAGGGATGTAATATCACCTCTAGTAAATGCTCAAACAATAGCGGGTGTAAATAGTTTACAGACCATGTATAATGAATTTAATAATCAAGATTCAATTACTGAAATGTTTAGTGGTAGGAGAAGAAGAAGGAGAATGGACACATTCGTATATCGTGATCCATCATCCGCATCAATATTTGATGATACATCTCTTCTAGATACATTATCTGGATTAATCGTACCAATTACCACAGCAATCTTTTTTATGAATCAATTTAATAATTTAATATTTAAATTTCAATTAGCAGTAATTCATCCGTTTCTAATACCAATTCTAACCGTATTGGGGATAGTATTACCGAAGTTCTTATGTTTTTTTCAAGGATTACCATTTTGTGGAGTATTAGAAATATTAAATACGGCATTTAATGCATTATTTCTTGGTTTACATGATTTAGTATCTGGAATTCCTTTGTTAAATGCAATTCCATTAATTACCATAACAATTAATTGTGATGCTGCTCAATTATCAAATATATCACCTAGTGCTTGTGGTGGAGATATTTTTTCTATTGAACCAGAAGGAGCATTTTATAGTGCGTTAACTAATGTAGTAGTAGGAAGTAGAAGATTATGGGAAGAAGAAATTATTAAAGTATTAATACGATGTGAAAAGGGTGTAGATGGTGCATACACTGAAAGGATAAGGGATGAAATTGTTCATGTATCACATAATAATCCATGCCCACATGCAAATCGTGCATTTCAAGCTGGTAGTAATGCTATTCTAATGCATCAATTAAAGATTGAAACAAATTGTTATGGCGTGTCTATTGAAGAGAATGAAATGAAGATATGTGTAAATCCATATAATGTTACAAAATTAACACCAACGGCTGGACATGATCGATCATTAACAATCTTATCTACATTCTTAGATTTAATTACTACCTCAGTAAAACATCAAGATAATCATGGTCGTGGCCATGGTCACGATACACATAAAACAATATCTGAATGGGGTGATCAATTAAAACAAGAAGATAAAGGAAAGACATCATATAAGATTGGTTCAATTGATTGTGATTTAAATGATCGAAAAATAAATATGTTAGATCCATATCATTCATTTGTATCGTGGATTTGTATTGCTGGTAAACAATGGAATTCAGATGTGGTACAAAGAAAATTAAATGGAATCTTACCAGAAGATAAAACATTGGCAATCGTTGGTAATCATCAAAAAAGAGTTGTCCAACATGGCGAAGAAGTGATTGATCATGTAAAAAAATTAAGAAGAGATTTATTAGTATTAAGTAATGATGATATTACGTATGATAATGCAACATTACATATCTTATCTAATCGTCAAATTAATTATGTTAAAACAATTCAACAAACTAAGGTAGCATGGAAATCAATGATTCGTTCACATGAAGAAAGTGTACGAGCATTAAGAAGAAATTTAGATTCTGGTCCATTGGGTGATTGCCCACCAACAATGTATACATGTCCAGGATTAGATTGTGTTCCAAACGATTCAATTGAATTATGTCCAGATGGTGATGTAGCAAATTATGATCCACTTCAAACCGCTGCTAGTTTTGTACATTCATTATCTACTACATCATTTGATCCAAGAACATTTATTCAATCCAATGTTGTGGATTGTTGGAATGGATATACAGATGCACCAAATACTGTACCAATCCTAGCAAATAATTTAAATGATCCAACTGGTGGGCCAAATAGTCAATATTGTTTTCCATTAATTGCACCATCCTCCTATCGTTTACCACAAGTAGAAGAATTAGGTATAAATAGATGGGTTGCTGATGTATGTAATCAAACCGATACGGATGCATCTTATTCAAATTGTGTTTGTCCCTGGTATCGACCATATATTATTACTTATGATGCATTTTCATGGGCATTCCTAAGAGAAGATGTTAATACTGTAATAATAAATGGTTTAATATCTGGTCAATGGTTATATTATTATTTTTTTGGACAAACAGTATTTTTTTGGTTAGATGATATATGGGTATTTTTATTTTCAAGAAATCCAAATAATCCACCATGGTTAGTACATTTATTTGGTAATTTAGGATTAGAGTATGTATCAGATTATCAAAGATGGGGTTGTTTTTCTTTACATCTAGGACCAGATTTCTTTTTATGTTTTATGGTAATAGTAATCATTATATTAGTAAAGACATGTAATCCATTAATTACATTTATATTGGATACTGGTATACCTAGTTTTGAAACAGAACAAGACAGGGAGGCAACAAAGAAATTAGACGAAGAAGAAGGGAAATCACCACCGAGTACGAAAGGTTGGTGTTGTTCTCGTAAACAAGCTTAATCATAATAACACTTTTTTTGCTTTCTCATAAAATTTTAACCAATCACCATCAGATGATATTTTATATGGAATATCCTTTAATAAATCAATGAGTTTAAGATTACCAGTACATCGACGATTTAGTATATAATCATTAAATATCACAATTACTGGTGGTTGATTAGATAATTCAATTGTGGTTAATGGATGACCATCCACCAAGATTTTCTTTAATATTATTATTATTGTCGTTTCCATGATTATACAGAATAATAACAATGATTATTTATTAATTGTCTTCTTTGTGAAATACATGGACCATTACCATCAGTTAAACTACATCGATTATTAAATTGAGTACATTTTCTCTTGCATCCACCAAAATCACATGTATTCTTACATTGACAACCACCAGATCCAGGAATTCGTATTCCATCCACATCATAACACGGTCTACCAATCCATTCTAATTGTATTCCAAATCGTACATAACATGGAATAATTCTTAAATTACATGTAATTTGATCAACATTCACTGATGGTTTACATTCTTCATATTTTATATCGGCAACGACGATTTGTATAAATAAGAGCACAAGTATGTAAATAATCATCGTCGTGTGGGGTGAGCGTGAGTGGGGAAGACAACAGTGAGTGGGGAAGACAACAGTGAGTGGGGAAGACAACAGTGAGCGGGGAAGACAACAGTGAGTAGGGAAGACAACAGTGAGCGGGGAAGACAACAGTGAGTAGGGAAGACAACAGTGAGCGGGGAAGACAACAGTGAGTGGGGAAGACAACAGTGAGTGGGGAAGACAACACATTTCTTACACGCAATAATACACGCGCACACACACGCAATAACACACGCACACACACGACTATTCTACTTCAATGTTATCGGATGCTTCAGCATCGGTTTCAGCAGCTTCTTCTGCTCCTGGTCCGTCAACAACTTCAATCTTACTGAAGTCAGTATTTTCATCAATGTCATTTACAATTTCAACATCATCACCAAATAATTTTAAGAGGGATCGAATTTGTTTATTGGTGTCTCGACGATATTTATCAGACGCAATATCGATTTTAATGATTTCACAAACAATAATTTTTTTATTTTGATTATAGATTAAATCCATATCATCAGCACTGTGTCGTTTAGTACCCTTACCACTTGATGAGGACGATTTTTTTTTCTTAGCAGATTCTGCGGCACGTTTTGCTGCAGCTTTTGGATATTTTTCTTTCCATGCTTTAATATCTTCACGATATTTAGCATCGGATTCTTTATATGTTGCGATACATGCTACTTTATCTTTATCATCTGAAGGAATTTTAGCGTATCTTTCTTTGCGAGCTGCATAGTTAATTTTCCAGCAGTGTGTGACATTTGAGTAGTGTTTTTTTGGATATTCTTGAACATCTGCTTCGATGTCAGCATCAACTACTACTTCAGTGGGTTCACTAGCAACAACAACAAC
>Ga0302194_10003060_pt1 | contig 10571 bp, 6 predicted proteins | sample II_Bog_N1_1_FD_200227 | JGI IMG/M metagenome (GOLD analysis project Ga0302194, IMG submission 200227) | Peat permafrost microbial communities from Stordalen Mire near Abisko, Sweden - II_Bog_N1_1 | ecosystem: Environmental > Terrestrial > Soil > Wetlands > Peat | place: Sweden: Abisko, Stordalen...
GTTCGTCCATAAAGACCTTAAAGTAGACGTAAAACTCATCAAATCGAGTTATTTTGCAAAGCGACTTGAGTGCTTCCCGCGGCATCAACAAAATCTGATCTGTGACTATTTGGCGAAGCAGGGTCTGAGCCTTTTACATTTAGGAAATTGTGTATTTTGATAGCATTTTCTGAATTTCCGGTATCTCTTCAGCAGCTTCTAAGAGGCAGAGTTGATTCTACTGTTATTCTACTCCAAAAATAATATATAATATCTTTTTTGATGAATTATGTTATTCTTTAAAGATCCTCCATAGATCATAGGCCCTTGAGCCAGATGGCAGGGAGGCGAGTTCATTTCTCCTAAGAGTAATTGCCTTCTTTAGTAAGGTCTTAAGATGTTTTTGGAAGTTATGAAAGATTGATTTGTTTTTGAGTTTGATCATTGGAGAAACCTGGGGGGAGAAGCTTAAAACATTTATTTCTTCAGTTACAAGAAGATGAGTTTACTCCTGATTGATGATTTCATAAATTGGCTAATCTGATTGCGAATTATCGCATAGAACTTCAGAATACAGATAATCATCGATATCTTAATTAATATGTAGATTAATGGGATATTGATAAGTAAAGGGGTTAAAGTCTTAGATGAGTTCTTAATAAGGGTTTAAATTACCGTAAGATGAGGCTTTCGAATTCGGTGTACTTTATTTAGGAAGCATTAATAATTATTATAATCAAATGCTGTTATTTTTGTTAATTAATAGGCGAATTTGACTTAGTCTTTCTGTAAACATTGCTTTTTTCATTTCGTGAAATGATTCCATTCTCAATTTTAATTCCTTCTTCTCAATTTTTAAAAGTGATTCATTTTGAATAAATAACAATTTGCATTTCAAGAAGAATTAAAGAGTATGACTTAACTACAACGCCGTACAATGCCTTAATAACTTCCAAGAAACAGTAAAAAATCAAAATGAGATAAAAATACAAAAATGCCAAATATTTTGAAAGAGTTTTTCGAAAGATAATCATCACAAAAATTAAAACAGGCTGTAAAGCTAATACGAAGCCAATATAAATATTTGGCTTGATAAAATGATAAAATTAATGCCTTAATTACCACATCTTCAATTTTACTTAAAACATTTCCTAAAATACAAATAGCCTCTCTCGATTGTATTTTTGTTAAATGCAGCAAAACTGAAATATCTTATGATTTCTGGTCATAAATCTATTTTAAATCTGATTCGTCATTTTTTATTTTTTTGTTGAGTTTGTCAGTCCAATATAATAAAAAAATTATCGATCAAAAATAAAAAAGCAATTTATTAAAAATAATTAAAAGGTATGATATTTATCATTAATTGGGTCGAATTTATATAAAAATAAATATTTGCAATTTCATCGAAAGCTTACTTTGATATTTATTAAATTTTTTAATTTTTAATTTTCCAAAGAGAAGGTGAAAAATAATGTTTAATAAAACTTTACTTTTTTATAATTTTATAATTCTATTGTTTTTAGAAACACTTTTTAAGGTTGTTTAGTTATAATTTTTTGACGAAAATCTCATTTATGTTTTGAAGAAGAATTCCTTCATTGGCTTGATATCATAATAAAGCAGATGCATTGCTCATTTATATCTTCTCTATTCTATCGATTTCCTAAATAGTCTGTCAATTAGAAGATTTCTTCTGGCTGAAAATTCAATATTGGGGCAACACAATTTACTAAATAATAGTTGCATAAACATCTAACATAATTATAACGATCTTTAGCTTTGCATGATTATTGAATCTCATCTCACATCGATATGTATTTTCTTTAAATTGTATTTTATATTATGCAGATATATCGTATTAAATATCATTAAACGACTTTAAGAAAGACAGCCAAATCATCTTTTTATGGGTTTCCTCCCACTGTATATTTCTGAATTTCACAAGTTTAATTATCTTTGAATACAATTTGCAATCATCTTTATGCATATCATCATAGATTGAAATTAAAATGCAATCTAAATTTTATAGTAAGAAAAGTCATTTTACAATCATCAAAGCTCACCTTTCCATTTAAATTGATGAAATGGAATTTTTCGTAAGCCGGATTTTGCTCACTTTGGTCATGCGGCGAGATATTCCTCCATTCCTTAGTTCTTCTATAAAACTCTTTAGATATAAATAAAAGTCTTAGAATTTTGACATTTTACAATAGGATTTTATTTCTTATTTGGACATCAGCTCGAGCTGCTAAATAGCGATCTAACGGAGTAGTGATTGGGCCTTTTATATTTATGAAAATGAAAAGTGAGTGATTAACTTCTTAATATCGGGATTTTTCTGAGCCATTTTGGTAAGAGTGGCTTAGTTCTACCTTTATTCTACGCCAAAGGTAACTTATAATATCTTTTTCGATGCATTAGGCGACCATTTAAGAATTTTCCAGAGGTCATAAGCTCTACAGTCTAATGGTAGGCAAGGTAGATGATTTTTTTTCACAACGATAATTTTCTGAAGCAAGGTCTTAAGATGCTTTTGAAAATTATGAAAGATTGATTTATATCTACTTTTAATAATTGGAGAGGTGGAGGACGAGAGTAGAGTAGGATCTATTTCTTTAGATAAAGTGAAATCAATCTGTCTCGTAGGCCTGACTTATGAAACCTCGAATTATTCTCGAAGATTCTCTGATAAAGCTTCAGGTGATAAATATTCATCAATCCATGAATCCTAATGTTGTATAATAGTTTAATGTTGAAGAAACTGCCTTAAATTTTGAAAGGATTCTTCAGGAACAATGAAATTGCTGTATTAGGTTGTAATTTAAACAGGTGTTCTTTATTTTTAGCTCATTAATCAATTATTATAATCACAATGCCAATTTTTTCAATTTTTATAATGAGATCCACGAAATTATTTGAAGAGTATCAATGTTTGACAAAATAGCGGAGTTGGTCTTAAATAGTTTTAAAATAAATGACTGATTTTCATGGATTTATTAATGATAGTCTAAAACGAATTTTCGAGTTTTATGGTTATTGAGTTCTCTCGATTGAAATTACGTTAAATTACATCGGAAAAGACTTCAATATTCAAAATGGATTCGACCGAGCGATAAATACATTTTTCTGATCAAGTTTCTATAATCAAAATCATAAAAAATCATAAAAACTGAATAAAAGCTGAGAAAATATAATCATGAGTTCGTAAAAATGAAACCCTAGAGGTCACCAGTGATCACCTATAACAAAGGTAAATTTATAATTAATTTTTCCATTTCTAAATCTGACTAACCTTATTCCTTCTCTTAACACTAGGATTTTCTTAAAGGAAGCCAGCTTATTTGACTGTCTGATTCATTTGCCTGATGTTTTTATTATTTTATTATTTTTAAAATGTGATCACCTTGTTATCATTATACGTTGGAGGATTTTAGGACAGAAAAAAGAAAAATAACTGATTTCGGATACCCGTTGGAAGATTATGGCGACAGCTGATTTATAAATCATAAATCAAGAGTCCTCAGATGGTTTAATTGATAATTTAGATTATAGTCAAATGGTGTTTTGCCAATCAATACTTGATAAGTTAATAAAGTTAGATTAATTTGCAATTTGATTCAATAAAGAAATTTTAAAATAGAAGATGAAGACAAATCGATGGGCTGAACTTCATGTACTTTAATATTTCATATTTTAACATTGGTAAATATGGCGAAGGATATTATAATGGGAATTATAGATATTTTCCATAATTAAATATATGCTCACAAAGATATCTAAACACTTCTGCTCTGTTCTAAAGACTTCATCCACTATTATTGGCATAGATTTAGGCACCACTAACTCATGTGTTGCACTCATCGAAGGCAAAACGGCCAAAGTCATACCGAACTCCGAAGGTAGCAGCACCACACCTTCCATCGTAGCATTCACCAAAAACGGAGAACGGTTAGTCGGAGCTCCCGCCAAGCGACAGTCCATTACAAACTCATAAAACACCATTTTTGCCACCAAAAGACTGATCGGTCGTCGCTTTGATGATCCATAAGTTCAGAAAGATCGCAAGAATATGCCTTATAAAATAGTAAGTGGAAGTACAGGCTAGGCTTGGGTGGAAGCTCAGGGCAAAAAATACTCTCCTGCACAAATTGGAGCCTATGTGTTAATGAAGATGAAGGAGGCTGCTGATGTATATTTAGGGCAAAGCGTCTAAAAGGCAGTAGTAACAGTCCCAGCTTACTTCAACAATGCTCAGAGGCAAGCAACAACAGATGCTGGTCGCATTGCCGGTTTGGATGTCGTCCGTATAATCAATGAACCTACAGCTGCTGCTTTGGCATATGGCGTTGATAAAGTTGAAAATCGTGTGATAGCAGTGTACGATTTAGGTGGTGGAACATTCGATATTTCCATTCTTTAAATTGGTAAAAATGTGATTGAAGTGAAAGCGACGAATGGAGATACTGCTTGTGGCGGAGAGGATGTAGATGGAATCCTACAGCAGTTTATGCTACAGCAGTTTAAGACACTAAGCGGAATAGATGTATCCAAAGATAAGACTGCCCTTCAAAGACTTCGTGAAGCCGCGGAAAAAGCCAAGATAGAACTTTCTCATGTAATGCAGACCTAGATCAATCTTCCATTCCTAGCTTCTGATGCCAATGGACCTAAGCATTTTAGCTATAAATTAACTCGCCACCAACTTGAGTAAGAGCTGTCATTATAATTCCTTAAACGTACGATAAAACCTTGTTAACAGTGTATAAAAGATTCAGGTATAAATAAACACAAAATTGATGAAGTAATTCTAGTTGGAGGTATGTCCCGTATGCCTAAGGTTCAACAAATAGTTAAAGACCTATTTGGAAAAGTACCGAACAAATCAGTTAATCCAGATGAGGCAGTAGCTGTTGGTGCGGCTATTCAAGGTTCTATTTTGAAGGGTGATATGAAAGGGCTTGTTCTTTTAGATGTCACTCCGCTTACTCTCAGCACTGAGGTTAAGGGAGGTTTTTCATTCAAGATGATTCCTAGAAATACAGCCATCCCTGTCAAGAAGTCCAATTCATTTACTACTACAGAAGACGGTCAGACCAACATTGTGATTAAAGTACTGCAAGGGGAAAGACAAATGGCTGCCGATAATAAAGCCTTAGGAGAGTTTGTGCTGGAAGGTCTTGCACCTGCCCCTAAGGGGCGTGCAAATATCGAAACTACTTTTAGTATTGATGCTAATGGTATTTTGCATGTTTCAGCAGTAGATAAGGGAACAGGCAAATCACAGTCAATAACTATCCAAAATTCAGGAAGAGTGAGTGATTCTGAAATTGAAAAGATGATCAAAGAAGCTGAAAAATTCAAGGAAGAGGATGCCCGTAGACAAAAACTGTAACTTGCTAAGCTGGAGATTGAAAACGTGGCTGAACAAACTCAAACACAATTGGATCAATTTAGGGATAAAATTCCCAAAGAAGTTGTGGAAAGAATTGAAACAGCCATTAAGTCTCTGTAGCAGTTAAGAGATCGCGGAATCAATCATAGTGACCTGTAGTAAGTGTAGAAAGCTGTAAAATAGGCGAAAGACGCTACCCTTCAGATTGGTATAAGCATGTCAGGTGGTCAGGGTCACAACCACGATTCCAAGGAGGAAAAAAAATGATCTTCTAACCTATTAAACATTATCATATTTGGACAGATGTATTTGAATGATTTGTACTGAAGTATAATATCATTTAAAATGAGCGGGAAGGAAGAGAATAGATAAGCTGACATTGAGGAGTTCCTCGATGGTAGCAAAGTGACAATGTCGGAAACTTATGCTAAGGACAATATAATCTTTAGGGATATGTTTAATCAACTTATCGATTAAGCATCAAAAGAATTTGACCCTAGGATGGTAACAAATGGCGACGGAGAAAAAGCCAAAATAAAGTTCAAAAACATCTTAATTGACCACTGTAATTCAGTCTTGCGAGCCTATCGATAGCATATACAATTCTCTCCATCAAATAAAAACACATAAAGTAGCAGACAGGACAATATTCATCTGCAACATAAAAATAAGCCTCTTTAACTGCAGAGTGCTCTGATGAAAGAGTTGTTTTCTAAGTCCCAGTATTGCAATAAGATGACTCCTGTGGAATCACTTGGATTGTAGTTAAAGATTGACCCTCCTAAATAATTTTTTGTGATGCAGTAGAAACGGAAAGTTTCAGTGGCAGATGTTTTGCCTGTGCTTGAGGCTAACGAACATGAGCACAAAAATAATGTAGATCATATAATATGCAGATAATTGCTCAGCGATAAGCAATGTGCAATAGCGCACATATAAAAATAATGGAAAAGATTCTAAAGTAGTAATAAAATTGGAACAGATAGAATGGAATCGAAATGAAAGTGATTGAAAAGCCCAAAAGTAAAGAAAGCACCAATAGCAACGTGATTTTCGAACAGGAGGGATTTAACGATTTATCCTTCAATAGTTGATAAAAATGATATTAGTTAAGACAGTCACCTGTCTGCTTATTATACACCATTTTTTATTCCTTGATTAGCTATTGATATTTTAAACAATGTGAGTAAATTTATTGAACTAATAATTTCAATGAGATTTATTATCAAGTATTCTTATCTTAACGCTCTCCCCTTTGGAGTTTCAAGACAGGAAGAGGAGTTTTCCATATTTATTTTTTTACCTGTAACGTCGGAAATGAATATATTTCTTTTTATATTCAGCGGAATTACTATATTGACTTAGTTTTACTGAGGATTCATAGCTTAATTTGATTAATTCATACTCCCAATGACAAGTAAAAACAACCACTATCTCTCTCTCTTTCGACCTGTCTCTCCACAAGTCAAGAGAGACCTCAAAAGTGATTCTTTCTGTTTGCAGACAAGTTTTTCAACTTCACCTGACTCTAACTAAAAACTAGTGTTGATGCTTACTAACCATTATCTGGTGATTTGCTAACGCCATCAATGGAAAAGCAAACCTCTATATTACACTGAACTAAATTTCGACCTCAAGTTTTAGATCATCTACCATTAAGAAGGTAAGCTGCCACCTGAAGTAGCAGTTCACTCGCTCAAAGTTGGTTTACGATTCTTTACACATCATGACACTGCTTGTGAGTTCTATATGAAAGGTGAAGGCTTGATCAGCATGTGGGCAAAGAATCTCAACAAACATCTCAGTCAATACGGATTTCACAATCTCTATAAGGGCATCAAAAGACTAGGCAAGGGTGGATCTGCCACTGTCTATGAGGTATTGAGAGTGACAGATCAACAACATTTTGCAGTGAAAGCTTTCCCAAAAGATAAAACGGTATTTTCCTAAAATATTACAAATCGACTAAAACTTCTCAACGAAATAGAAACATTACGCAAATTTGATAACCCTAACATCATCAAGTTAGAGGCAGTGTTTGAATCTGAAAACTCCATTTACCTTATTTTGGAGTTGTTAGAAGCTGGAGAGTTGCAATCTCGAATCAATTCTCGAGAAGGTAACTTTAGTTTGAAAGAAATAAAGGAGTTAACCCTTGGCCTTGCTCAGGGTTTATAGGAAATGCACAGCCAACGTGTTATGCATCGAGACATAAAACCCTAAAATATCATGCTACGGAATGATAGCACAATGCAGCCTGTGATTGTGGATTTCGGATTATCAATAGACGTTGATGCTGAGGACTATATTCATTATCGCTGCGGCACACCGGGATACGTCGCCCCATAAATAATCTCCCTAAAAAAGGGGATGAAGATAGAGCCTGAGTGTGACATTTTTTCTGCTGGAGTAATCCTCCATAATCTGCTCACAAAGCACGCATTATTCGAAGGCAGCAACTGCGATGAGGTCTACAAAATGAACCATAACTTAACATTTAATCTCAATGGACCACTTTACAAGCGTGTTCATCCATAAGCAATGGACTTGCTCAGAAAAATGTTGACAATTAATCCTAAAGACAGAATCAAAGCATCTGAAATGCTGCAGCATCCTTTCCTAAGAGATGATTGTAAAATGTAAGCGGAGAAGTATGTAATTTCACCTGCAACCTCTGCCCACTCAAGCCGGGCAAACCTGCATGCTATGTAGGAGTAGCAGTGCTTGTGATTAATATTTTAATTATTACTGATAGTTATTTTTCTTAATATTCAAAACAATTTCATCAAGACCAACACTACGCAAGTGACAGTGGCAGGTTTGACCATCGCACGATAAAACTTCTCCTTAAATGATTCGGGCTCCTACTACTTCTTTTATGATTTTTACTCGGTCAATCGAAACATTCCGTAAAAACTAGGTACACTTCTCTTTTCCTCCACCGCCTTCTGGTAGAACTCATTTAGTTACATTGAAAAAATAAGTTTGTTAAACTCAATATCCACAAAGAGAGGACAAGCAACCGCCACCTGAAAAATCATATAACTGTTAACATAAAAATGCTTGAGCATGGCCATGAGGCAAATAGTGACAAATTTTTTTTGATAAGCAAGTAGAGGTTTCTTTTGTAGTTCAGTCACATATTTTTCGAGCTGTCCCAGTCGATAAATCAAGTAATCCTGATTGATCTCTTCGTTTTTATTAAAAAACTGTGAACTTGCCTGCAATCTCCTCTTGATGTTAGTTAATTTGGAATGCTCTCTCCATTTCATGAGTGGATTCAGAAACAAGTAGAAAGGGTTTAGGTCGTCCTCATTGATGACTGTGGCTACTTCAGACAACTCCTAGCATAGTTGGAGCAGTGTCTGCAAAATGCAACTATTTTACTGCCCCCTTCTATAATTTTCAGCTTATCCCTCTTACTATTTTAGTTTTGCACCATTGAGATCTATCAAAGTCAGCAACAGCTTATAGGTAGCTTCTTTATCGCGAAGATACTTTCCATTGATGATGGTAAATGGACAAGCCATAATGGTGTTTTGTGGGTGTGGATGCTCATTAATGATTGGAGCCATATTAGGTGCAATTAACTTCAACTGTTCTCTAATCATAGTATTGGTAAATGTCATCTCCCTTCCGTTGTAGAGATCGATTTGAAGAGTTACTATTGGTTAGGATTTGAGAATGTTAGCGTAATCGTTGATCATGTGAGCCATAATTATTTCAATTAAATATAAGCCAAAAAGAATTTACTTACCTTTCATTCAATGACAAATAGAATAGAAGGGAAGAAAGACCTCAACCATCATCACTTTTTATGAATTGGAAATAGGATAATGAACTGCAAAACAACTTTGCTGAATTCTGTGGATAGACTTCATTCTTGGAAAGGAAATGTGCGATTAAATGATCAGCTTATATCCTTTTTCATCAACTTGACCAACAATTACTTATCCTCAACTAAAATAGTTTTGAGTATCTTCGTTTCAATCGTGGGGAATACTGTTTTTATCTTCATACTGATTGTATTTTTTGTATTCATCATTTGGTGGTCAGATAGTCTGCAATTTCTTGCCCACAATTGCCGCCTTTCTGAAGACACTCGATGGAAATTTTGCGACGTTCTGCTTCGAGAGGGTTGAGCTGGCTGAACAAGGCATAAGATACAGTCGATGGAAACAGTCAATGAGTGAGATAGCAGCCTCTTTTGCGATTTCAGGTTCGATGTGCCTAGCGATGGGTGTGGATCGCAGCACGCTAAAGTTTTGACGTTCCTGTTTGCAGCTCTGGTTGGCCTTAATGGCGGTAACTAGTAGATCAAACCTATATAAGACGTCTGATACTTCTCCTCGGAGGTGCGGGTTGCCATAAGTTAATATTATCCTATCCAGATTCCCAAAAGTTATCATACACATGAATATGAATGTATTTATTTATTTCGGAGCAATGATAAATAAAAAGATATGGTAGACAAGCAAAAACAGCTGCGAATTGAGTAAATATGATGTTCTGGATACAAATAAATCTCTAAAGAATTTTCAAGAGAAGCAATACTGATCAGGTATTTTAATCATGAATATAAATGCTAATTTTTTTAAATTTAATCATGTTGAATATCATCTATATTTTGTTTTTATTAAAGTTCTAATATTATCCGAGGAAAATTAAAGGCTTCCCCTTGAATTGTAATTTAAGCATACCAGATAAATAAAACCATCGTGAATTGGCATATTCCAATGCATTAATCGTTTCTACTTCATCGAAACATACAATAAGTGCGTTGATCATAATTATTCCTAAATAGAAAATACTATAACATCACTATATTTTTTTATTTTTTAATGGATTAGACTAAAAAGACATCAGACTGCGATGGAATGTCCCTTCGGTCAGTAAAAAAATAGCAAGCTCATTTGGCTGAAGAAAAAATACTATAAAAGACTATAATTTTATGAAGATCAAACTATTTTACATATGATTAGTTTTTTGGATGATTTGCTTTCCAATTGTGGAGAATCAATATAAGGAACAGTTTTATCCTTGTGAGATATGATGAATATTTTACCTGTGAGCAGGGTTGATAAATATTAAAATTTGTGTTTTTTGAACCGATTGAACGGTTTTTATCGGCAGACTGCCTACACCGACATAAATTGATAAAAATTACACTTCTATTGTTGGATGAAAGAGTTGACCT
>Ga0302194_10003061_pt1 | contig 10570 bp, 9 predicted proteins | sample II_Bog_N1_1_FD_200227 | JGI IMG/M metagenome (GOLD analysis project Ga0302194, IMG submission 200227) | Peat permafrost microbial communities from Stordalen Mire near Abisko, Sweden - II_Bog_N1_1 | ecosystem: Environmental > Terrestrial > Soil > Wetlands > Peat | place: Sweden: Abisko, Stordalen...
ATGCAGCGAGTGCGATCCAATAAATCCGGTCGTCAGGACGATTCCGGCCGGCGCCTGCCTCTGCAGTTCGAACGAGTATTCCTGAACGTAGCCGGCCGATCTCGAGGACGGCGAAAACACCGTGAGTGCCTGGCCGAGTCCTGAAAGTCCTCCGAGAGTGTTGCCCGTGGGCTGAATGAGGCCATTCGGATAGGGGTTGGCGAGCGAACCGGAGGGCGTCACGTTGCCGTTCGTCGACGTGATGATAGATGTGGTCTGCGAGTATCCGAGTGTGTTCTGGAAGCTGAAGAACGAGGGCGCCCAATAGATTCCGTAGCCGCCGCGAACCACAGTCTTCTGGTCCAGCGAATAAGCGAAGCCGGCCCGTGGCGAGAACTTGACAGCCAGAGGATTCCCGGTGTGCACGGGGTTGCCGTTCACTCCCGCATACTCAACGACCCCGTTGACCGGAATTCCTGCCAGCGCCGTCGCCGGATTCACGGCCGCAGGGTTGAACGAGCTGATCAGATGGTTGTTCTCCTCCTGAATCCCCGACTCATGTTCCAGCCGTAGCCCGAAATTCACAGTCAGTTTGGAAGATGCGCGATAGTCGTCCTGGACATAGCCGCCGAAGTAGCGCAGAAAGTCGTCGAACGGTGAGATCACCGTCATACTGCCGCCGGTCGGGTAACCCAGCAACATAGTTGCGAGGCTGGCCCCGGTTCCCGGTGTTGCGGTTGTGCCGTTGGCCTGCGTGAACACGGGAGAGAAGCTCAGGCTCGTCGGCCCGGTGGCCGGGATACCGTAATCATGCAGCGTGCGGAAATCGAAGCCTGCCTTAAAGCTGTGCTTGCCCAGGAACTTAGCCAGCGTTGTGCTGAAGGTTCGCGAATAGTAAACGTCGCTGTTCGTCGAACCGCCGCCAAAGCTGGTGAGATCGCTTGTGGAGATGGAGGGAAATGCCGTATCGGGAGTGATCGCCTGCAGGGACGATGGCAAGCCCAGCGATGTCAGCTGAAAGCCCGCGCTGGCCGTCGGGAATGTCGCCGAGTAGAATCGATTGAACCCCCACCGGACCGTCAGCACTGTCGAAGGATTCAGCGTGACTGTAGCATTTGCCGCCGTAGCGTCGATTCTTCGGAACAGCAGCGTCTGCCCAGGCGATGCAATATTGCCGAACGTCGACGGATTATCCGTCTCGCCGGTCTTCTGGTGAATGTACGACCCGGATAAGCGTAACCAGCTTGTCAGTTGATCATCTGCCTTGGTGGTGTATTGATCGCCGCGATTCGGATACGCTCCTGTGTAGATATAGTCGTTCGATCCGTAATACGGAACGGTCGTGTTGGGCAGCGGATAGTAAGACGCCAGAGCCAGTCCGACCGGACTCAGACGGCTGGCGGGAATCACATTGCCCGGAAACTGAAGCCTCGCTCCGGCCGCGTTCGTGTTGAACGGGTCGTAGATGATCTGTTGCCCACCCTTGCTGTAGAGGCTCTGTGAGAAATCGCCCTGGCGTTCCAGTGCTGTCGGGACCTCGTTATAAGTGTTCGAGGGGTCCAACTCACGATATGACTCCGTGGCCACAAAAAAGAACAGCCTGTTGCGGCCGTTGAAGACTTTGGGGATGATGACAGGCCCACCCAGCGAGCCTGCCCAGTCCTTGAACGGCTGATTCGGCCTCGCCTGACCGGATGCGTTGGAGAAGAAGTTGTTCGCCAGTAAATCGGTAAATCGGATGTGTCCCACCGCGCTGCCGTGCAGATCGTTGGTGCCGGATTTGAGCGTGGAATTGAACGTGCCCCCGCCCGTTCGTCCGGCGTCCGCGTCATAAGTGTTGGCCTGCAGCTTAACTTCCTGAACGGCTTCCGGCGATGGAATAAATACCGCGCGGTTATTCGAATCCGTAATAGAAATGCCGTCCACCAGCGCGTTGTTAGTGCGGATCGGCCCGCCCGCGATGGAAACCTGTGAGTTGGCGTTCTGGTCCTGCATGCGGCCCATGACCGGGTTGTTGGCAAACACCACCGACTGCGCAAGTTTCGCGAAGAAGAACGAATTGCGGCCCAGCGACGGCAGGTCCTCGATCTGCTGCGTCGAAACAACCTGTCCCGTGGACGCAGACTCGGTATCGAGAGGCGGAGCGTCCGCTACGACATTGACCGACTCTGTCACCTGACCCAGTTCAAGCGTGACGTCAACGCCTACAGCCGAGTGTGTGGCGACTTCAACTCCCTTGCGTTCCGATTTCTTGAAGCCGGTTGCTTCTACGGCCAGGGTGTAAGTCGACGGAGTAACAGCGGTGAATACGTACTCCCCCTGGTCGTTGGTCACGGTTGAGCGGCTGAAATGCGTCCCTTCGTCCGTGATGGTCACTTTGGCGGATGGTTCGCTGGCCCCACTCTGGTCCAGAATCCGGCCGCGCAAACTACCCTGAAAAGTCTGGCCGAAAGTCAGGCCTGCAAATACTACGGCGATTATGAAAAACTTCATGGTCTCCCCTCGATGTCACTGAATTCGTCTTCGGTGCGTCGCGGCGAAACTAAGGCTGCTCGGGGAGCCTTCCAGTCAGGGGAACCTCTCGGGTCACGCCGGCGGCGGACAAGGGAGGCTAGTTCAGATATCTGGTACTTTGTACAGCTTTCTACTTCGTTATTACGTTTTCTCTCAGAGGATGACGCCCGATCAGATCCACGGCGACATCTTTCAGCTTTCTTCGCGTCTTCCGGCTGGTCTGCCGAAGATGCGCATGAGCCTCTTCCTCGGACATTCCGTGCACGCTCTGCAGAATTGCCTTGGCCCGATTTGTCAGTCGGCGTTCTTCCACTTCTTCCTCCAGAGTCCTGGACAACTGCTCCAACACGCGTCCCGCGGAAGCGGGCCGCAGAACTCCCTCGACGTGCCGGGTGATAGCCTCCACAGGGTTTGAATCACTGCGGTTGCCCAGAATGCCCCGCACCCGGTCCGCTATCTTCGAGTCCATCAGACGCACTTCCAGATCGGCAACTTCACTCGCGAGTTCCGAATACCTCCCGGTCGTTTGTGCCGCAGACCACACTGCATCAATGGATACTGCAATGCGATCCAGTTGCTCCCGCACCCGCCTCGCCCGGCTTTCGTCCTGAAAAGAAAATGCGAGAATTCCGTCGGTGCCCATTCTGTAAGTCAGGACGCCTGCCGGAGCGCTCGTGACGGCGCTTTCGTCGATCCAGATTCCGAACGCGTCCTGGCGAACCAGCGATTGGCCATCCTGGTTTTTCCTGAACAGCGCACATCCATCCGCCCCAGTCTCACGCATTGCGAACTGTGCGAGTGCGGACAGGCTGTTTTGAAATGGCTTGGGTCTCGTTTTCCGCTCTTGCATGTAGTTGGTCCGTTACGCCACGTTCTGAACGTTGTGGCGCGAATGGGATTGCTGTTCCATCGCTTGCACCAGCTCTCGCCAGCGTGCCGCGCCAGCCTCGCCGCTGGCCTCAAAGAGCCAGAAATGTTCGTGAGTTCTTCGTCCGAGTTCCATCTGGAAGAACCCCTGCGACTTGTGTTCGGCGATCACCCAGTTCACGACGATGCCGTAGTCGAGCGACGGATGGCAGCTCAGCGGCGTCCTCCGGTCGAAAACCCAGACCGGTTCCGGGCTGGTTGTTCGGGTCACCGGATAGCCGTCCAACTCCGAAAACCCGCGAGGTTCTTCGGCGGCGAAGGCTACGGTCCGGACGCCCAGTGCCGCCGGACGGTCTTCGGGTTCCAGTTCGGCCACTGCTTCCAGCGTGAGCGCCGCCACGGTCTGGTGATGCCCGTGCGTATGCGCTGTCGGCAGCAGAAGCAGAACCAAATCGTATTTCCCGAATTGCAGCAGAGAACGGAGTTCCTGTTGGATCCGCCTGATATCCCAGGCGTCGAATGCGTCCGCCGCATTCAGTGTCACTCCCGTGTCGAGCTGGCCGAGGAAATAGCTGTTGCGGATGCCAGGAATCCGGCTGGCACGCATGACTTCTTCGCGCCGGATCTGCCCGAGCAGTTCACGCCGGTCTGCCGCGGTCGTCAGCGGCAGCCGATAGTAAGCCTCGGCCAGAGCTGCGTATTGATGTCCCCCTTCGCCATTCGTCACCACCACCTGATCCACAATGCCACCGCACTCGTGCGTAATCCGATAGACCACCGCGGCACTTTCCGATTCGTCATCGGGGTGGGCATTCACCAGCAGCGCCTTGATTTGCCTGTCGTCTTCCGCCGCCACCGCGGTGAAGGCCGCGGCGTCCGGCCACATTGCGGCGCTGGCTGTGATCGACCAATGAAACCGGTCATCCGATCGATGCCGGGGCCGCTGAAATCGTGCCGCCGTGCTCATCACGCTGCCTCCGGAACCGCATGCGGAAACGTCTGTGTTCGCCTCAGCACTTCAACCAATTGCCGGGCAACATGCGACGTGAGATCCGGCAGCATCTTTCCCGGCACCCCGAACGTTCCGAAGCACGCGATCAACCGTCCCACTTTCCGGTTCCCCACTGTTAACGGCGCCGTGTACAGTCCGCGAAAGGGAAATTCCCGCGAATCCATAAATGCCGCGGTCGATTTCGCCACCGAGGGCGACATTCCTTCGTCGGTCAGGTCGACTAACAGCGCCGCGCTCCCGATCTCCCCCGATAGCACCGACTGAAACATCTCAATCGCCTCATCGATGTTCTTCGATTGACGCGAGAGCCGGGTGATTACAGGTACAAGATCTCTTTCACTTCCCAGTGTCATGACATTTTCCTTCCGAATGAAAACTGAATCGCCTGTCTCGCCAGTCCGTCAAAGGCCACGGGATGACACCCATGGGTTGCTCAATAACCCGAATTTCGACGAGTCACCGACGACAACGATAGGTAAGAAAGGGGGAAGTGCGGCTGGACGGGTTTTGGATGAAGTCGTTGGACATGGGCAGCTCCTGAGACTGATGGCGACCGCAACCCGAGCGGCCTGGCCAGTGCGGCAAATACAAGGTGCCATTGAGACTGGCGTTAAAGTCTACTAACATGATCGAGTATAGGGTAATTTCAAAAGCTTGTCAAGACAAAAAGAGAGGCAAGGTGAGCACCCTGATGCAGCGGTCGATGGCCAGACGGATCAGTCGTGTGGGCGACCATCCGGCGAATGGTGTGACACGGGGCGTTTTCGATACTTGTTCGCGTGGCAGCAGTTGCGGGCAGGACGGAGCAAGGTCCCGGCCCCCACCCCCGTAGATTCATTTTGCGGTACAGTCATCTTGTCGGACATGCGCCTTTTATCGAATAGTGTCTTAACCGTTTGTTTGAGTTCAGCGCGGCTACCCCAGATCGGCACGGTGTGTCTTTAAGTGCAAAGGGCGTAATATATGACGACGAATACGACGAGAATCGCAATAGCGAAGGACTTTCTTGCCCTGACGAAGCCCCGGATTACCTGGCTCATCGTGGTTACCACGGCGGTTGGATATTTCTTCGGGGCAAAGCCCGGGCTGTGGCATTGGGCGACGATTTTGCGTCTGGCCCATACATTGATTGGGACGGCATTGTTGGCTTCGGCGACGGCTACGCTAAATGAGTGGTACGAACGGGAATCCGACGCCAAAATGCGCCGTACATCGCGCCGACCGCTTCCAGCCGGAACGATTGGGCCGAACCGCGCCCTCGGTTTTGGCATCTCGTTAGCGATTTGCGGCGCCGCAGAGCTGGCCTGGGCCGCCAATCCGTTAAGCGCGGCCATTGGTGTCTTGACGCTCGCAGCCTATCTTTTCGTATACACGCCGCTGAAACGGTATTCCCCGGTATCCACAACGGTGGCCGCGTTTGCGGGTGCGATGCCTCCACTGATCGGGTATGCTGCGGCAAATGGAAACCTGAGCGCGGATGCATGGGCGCTCGCCGCGATTCTTTTCGTGTGGCAGTTTCCGCACTCGCTTGCAATCGCGTGGATTTACCGCGACGATTATGCGCGGGCTGGCATACGGATGTTGCCGGTTATAGAGCCCGATGGGAAATCTACCACCCGGCACATCGTCGCGTTTGCGTCCACGTTGATTCCGGTCAGCCTCTTTCCCGTCTTGCTGGGGATGACCGGACAAATCTATCTTGTCGGTGCCTTGGTTCTCGGTGGATGCTTCCTTTATTGCGGGATTCGTGTCGCGATGGAACGAACAAACACTCGGGCACGACAGGTTCTCCTCGCGTCGGTAGTGTATCTCCCGCTGATTATGGGGCTGCTCGTCATCGACCGGAGAAGTTTTTGAATTTGCGGGATTGCCGCGAAGTTATTCTGCCAAACGTCACCGGCTTCATTTTCCCGCATCCGTTCTTTGCAGCCGGATTAAGGGCGGTGCTGGCATTCCGAGCCGTTCGTGCCATCTTCGCCAGATATCCTGGGTAGAGAGTCCGGCGGGACCCTCGGGGGTGCCATCGTGGGTTTTCAGCGGCCTTGTGCGTGTCCTTTGGGCGAATCACGGATCTTCGCGTTGGCCTCGAGCGCTGCCTCGGCGATTGCGAGCGGGTCGAGTTGGCTGTAACTGCTTCCGTCCTACGCCGTCCCTGTTGCGAATGGTCGGTGAGGACGCCTTTTCGAATCGCACGTCGAACTCTCAGCCTACGGCGACGGCGGTATCAGCATAAATAAGACTGAGGGGTCGAAACCGATCCTCAACAAGAACGCTATGTTCTTTGTCGTCAATCGAAAGCCACTTTGGGAAGCTGGAAATCATGAAGATCGAGGAGCTCACGAAGTCGGCAGCTACTGCTGGATACCAGCTTAAGTCAGATTATAGTGACAATTTTTTGACATAGAGTGTTATAGTTTTGGGAGTGTCAGGATATTGCAGCATTGTTCTGACATGGGGGTAACCATTGCCAAATAACCTATCCAGCATCCCAGCTGCTATCCGGGACCGCGTCTCCGTCCCGGCGAAGCCGCACGTCTGGACCCCGGACGACTTTGCCGACCTTGGGCCGCGTACCGCCGTCGATCAGGCCCTCCACCGTCTGGTTGCGTCGAAGCACCTTCGGCGGATCGCCCGCGGCCTCTACGACACCCCTCAACCCAACCGTCTCACTGGCAAGTCTACCCATCCCGATCCGCGCGACGTGATCGACGCACTGGCCCGGAAAGGCAATGTCCGGGTAGTAGTCGACGGCATCACCGCCGCCAATGACCTTGGCCTCACCGACGCCGTTCCGGCCCGGATCACAGTGCTGACCGATGGGCGCCTGCGGCCGATAACACTCGGTAAGTTGACTCTCGACTTCAAGCACGCCGCGCCCAGCCGCCTCTACTGGGCTGGCCGTTCTGCCATGCGGTTTGTCCAGGCGCTCTATTGGCTGCGCGACATGCTTCCCTCCGATGATGGGCGCATCCTGAAGCGCCTTGTCGCAATCCTCAAAGACCCTGATCATGGGCAGGCCATTCAGCATGATCTACGCAGCGGTTTGTCAACCCTCCCGGACTGGATGCGCGTGATCGTGCGCGACCTGTTCCAACGTGCAAATGAAAATAAGAAGTCAAAGGCTTCCCGATCCGCGAAGGCAGTAGCACGAGGAACTGCTCCAGGGATCGGGAGCATCGCGAGAACCAAGAGAAGCAGATGACCGAAGCCTTTCACGCCGTTCTGGCGGCCAGCGAACGGGAGCGCCAAGACCTGTTTATCGGAACCGGCAACCGGCTTGGTACCGCCGAGCAGAATATCGAAAAGGATTTCTGGGTTTGCTGGACGCTCGATGCGCTCTTCAATGAACTGGACGCGGGTGGCCCACGCCTGCTCTTCAAAGGGGGCACCTCGCTCTCGAAGGGTTACGGTCTGATTGAAAGGTTTTCCGAAGACATCGATATCACCGTCTTCCGGGAGGACATTGGCCAGGCGGCGACTGTGCAGGAGCTTGAAGCTCTAAGTGGAAAGAAACGCACAGCCCGTCTGGACGCGATCAAGACAGCGTGCCAGGAATACATTCACGGCCCGATGTCCGAGCAAATTTCAGACCTTTTGCAGCGAGCGCTCAAGACAGCAAATCTGAGTGCCAATCGGGCGCGTGTCGAAGCAGACCCGGATGATCCGGACCGTCAAAGCTTGCTGCTCTGGTATCCCACGGCGACCGCAGAGGGAAATGCCTACATCCGCCGCGCCATCAAGATCGAGTCGGGCGCGAAATCTGCGCTCGATCCGAATTCTCCATTGACTATCCGGCCCTATATCGCAGACGACCTTCTGCGCCTTGATCTGACCGTCGGCAACGTCACAACGGTTGATCCCAGCCGCACTTTCTGGGATAAGGTTGTCATCCTGCACGGCCTGCGCCGATGGTGGGACCACCGTGGCGAGTTGAAGGGAGGAGGACAGCGCGTCTCGCGCCATTACTACGATGTGTATCGGCTCCTCGCTTCCGAGATTGGTCGGAAAGCAATGACAGATGCGGCAATGGCTGAGGACTGCGTTCGTCACGCGCGAATGTTCTTCAATCGGCGCGACTTTGATCTTTTGTCAGCGGTTCCCGGCAGTTTTGCCCTGACTCCTCACGATGGGATGTTCGCCGAGTTGCGCCGGGATTATGTTGCGATGTCTGGCATGATCTTCGGACGCCTACCGACCGTGGACCAGGTTGTCGAGGCCATATCCGAGTTGGAATATCTTCTCAACCGCATCGCTCGCCCCTCATGAGATCAATGGGTCGCCGAAGTTCTGCATTCCGGGAGTTGTTCCCTCATTGTTCGCCGCCCATTATTTCGGGCGCCAGCCTTGGTTCGGCTGGCGCTGCTCGTTCAGATGATGCGCTCGGATTCGGGGGAACAATAAGGGAACATTGCGCGGGTGAAAACAGCCTAAACCGTCCCGATTGGTACTAAACGACGTTTCTCGTAAGTGATTCTCCACCAAACACTTCCGTTGATTCTGAACACCTTAACGCTTATCGGTAAGCAGCCCTGAAAAGGCTGGTGTCGGGGGTTTAAGTCCCTCTCCGGCCACCACATTTTCAATAACTTACAAGCATCGATTCGGCATTTTCATTCCATTTCAATCCAAAACAATGGCGCGACGATTCGCCTCGTCTGGAATGCAAAAAGCAGCTTGTGGTTGCCTCTCGATTCCGCCATTCCTCAAAATCGCGTCAGAGGTGTGATTCCCCCTTCCGGCACGGCTTCAGCGTGACGCGCGAAGTCAGTGCGGGAAATGCGATTCGATCTCTTGGCTGCCGTGCAACACGTGATGAACGTGTACTGTGTCATCGTCCTCGACGGAATGGAGGATGACGTAGTCGCTTGCGGCAAAACCCCGAAGTTCAGGGGACAAGTCCGCGCTCTGGCGTCCCATACGCGAGTGCGTCGCTGGAAGCAAAAAGCGGTCGCTGATGCCTTGAACGATGCGAATCGCGGTATCAACACTTTCGCTTTCCCGCGCGACATATGGCCAAATATCATCGAGTTCCGCTTCCGCTGGGGAGGAAAGACGATAACTCACAAACCCATCCGAGTGAGTTTTGCTCAGCCGCAAGCCGCCATACCGCGCCGGGTAATGTCGCTCACGAGCTGATCGGATTCCTCGCGGTTCGTGACGGTACGACCTTCCCCGCGAGCAAGAGATGCTTTGGACAATTCCACCTTAGCCAGGATTTCGAGCCGTCGGCGCTCGCGCTTTTCCCACAGCACTAAGGCCTGCTGCATGGCCTCTTCGGGGCTAATCGGGGGAAGCCCTGCTCGCCGAACCCCCCGGGATTTTCGCTTTGCAGCCAACGCCGGCAGGATATTATGCACTCAGCCGTCACAGAGGACAAGTGCCATTGCCCTGTGGTGCTTGTAAACCGCGTTTCGCAAACGGGCGCGGCTTAGGCGGAACGACGGCAGGCGTCCGGTATGCTGTTAAATTGATTCATCCGCATTCTGAACTTCGATACGTGAGCGACGCAATCGGGTATGGTCTGTTCGCCACGCGCCTGATTCCCAAAGGCACCATCACGTGGGCGGGCGATTCGCTCGATCGGGTCATTTCTCCGGCGAGCATCGATGCGTTGCCGGCGCTGCTGAAAGCGCAGACGCACAAGTATTCCTATCTGAATGGCCGTGGCGACCGCATTTTGTGCTGGGATCACGGTCGCTTTGTAAATCATTCCTGCGCCGCCGCGTGCCTGAGTCCCGGATTCGATTTTGAAATTGCGGTCCGCGATATCGCGGCGGGAGAAGAGATCACCGACGATTACGGCACGCTGAACCCGGAAGAGCCGTTCGCGTGTCTGTGCGGAGCGCCGAATTGCCGCGGCCAGGTGCTGCCGGATGATCCGGAGCGGTACGCGGCGGAGTGGGACAGGCTGATTGCCGGCGCTTTTATCGCTATCGATCGGGTGGACCAGCCGTTATGGGAACTGGTGCAGGAGAAGGCGGCGATCCGGCAGGTTCTGGCGGGGGAACTCGCGCTGCCATCGGTGTTGAGTCATTACCGGGGAGTAGCGAAAGCGCGTCCGGCATAGCCGTTTGCAACAGCGGTTCGGGCGGCAGCAGTTCGCCGCGTTTCTTCACCGAGATCCAGAACATGTGGCGGTCCCAGGAGCCCTGATTGGAGATGCCCCGGTGGATGGCGCCGAAATCCATCAGCAACATA
>Ga0302194_10003062_pt1 | contig 10570 bp, 6 predicted proteins | sample II_Bog_N1_1_FD_200227 | JGI IMG/M metagenome (GOLD analysis project Ga0302194, IMG submission 200227) | Peat permafrost microbial communities from Stordalen Mire near Abisko, Sweden - II_Bog_N1_1 | ecosystem: Environmental > Terrestrial > Soil > Wetlands > Peat | place: Sweden: Abisko, Stordalen...
ATATTCTTTAATTTTATTTATGAAGGGATTGAATTTATTGAATTTACTGAAATTGTTGATATATTTTCTTCATCTTATTTAAAGTCAAAACTTATTAGTTAATTGAGACTCATTCTATTTTATCTTTCCTTTTATAAGCATTTTATCAAGAATTGCTTTGATTTTTTTCCTATTTTTAAAGGAATAATGGTCTATATTTTGGTAGTCATAAGCTCCTGGGCTAATTAAATTTCCGTCCTTGATTTCCAAGGATTTTTACCAATCAGCATTTATAAAAAAATGATTCCTACTGCCCATATATCACTTTTGATACTATAAATGTTCAATGTAAGTGTTTATGGAGCCATATAGAGGGGCGAACCAACATTTTCCCTTTGAGGTTTTTCACAAAATGAAGCATCAATGGCAAACCCAAAATCTCCAATTTTTAATTAATCTTCGCGGGTAACAAATATATTTACAAGTTTTAAATCCCGATGAACAATGTTATTCTAAGCGATAATTTTGAAGCCATTAATAATCTGTTGAATATAACCGATTGCTCTTGCCTCATTAAATTTGCGAAATTACTTTAAAACATCAGCTAAACAACCCCTTTCACAAAGCTAAGTGACTATATATATGTTATTTTTAGTTTGAATTGTATTCTTAATTTGGAGGACATTGCAACTTTCTTTCAGAGCCTGTAAAAATTTAATTTAAGCATCAGCCATTTCTTTGTTTCCTATTTTTTGCGTAGCCTTATTGACCACTTTGATTGCTACATCTTCTTCTGAATGAATATATCTTTACTTGTTTTTTCGTTGATTCCGCGAAACACTTCAGAGGAACAACCGTTGCCAATTCTCTGGCTTGTGAAGTAAGTATAGTCATTAATAGTTTTTTTTGTATGATCAGAGCTCATATAAATTGTAGAAGATTGGTGTATAGAGATAGGATAAATAAATATTATGAAAGTTCTTTGCAGGACATAACTGTTTATAAATGCTATCAAATAGTCAAAATTGATCAGAAAGAAATTAAATTTGAAACAGAAACTAAATCTTTGATAAAAAACGATCTGAGAAAATCCATTTACTGGATTAAAATTTTATCAAAATAAATCAATTATGAACATCAATCATTATCCAGGATTAGATATCACGCTCAGTTCTATTTAACGCTTAAATATCTTCTTTAAAAATCAACCATATTATTTCTTTGTTAACTCTTTGCTAATAAAATCAGAATATATCAGAAAAGGAATAAACTACATTTTGCCTTCTTTTTAATCCAATTTTTGTGAGTAAGGATAAGTTATTTCATTTCCAATCTTAAAACTAAATCATCTATTGATAAATATCAAGACTTTTATTAATGTTATTGTAGCGGTTTTATTATTTAGGGCTTAGAAATTATGCTTAATTGAAGCGCTAATTTCGCTCAATGAATTACATTTCAACTCAATCATTTGGTGTAATGCAATCTGCCATCAAATATCAAATACATATCATATCAAAGCTGCTAAAAATATTCTTAGAGATGACAGATACATTTGTATTTTTGCTATAAAAATTCTTTGTTATTTTTAGAAGCATCAAAGTTTTAAGCTAATGTTGTTAAAAATATGAATTAAATAGTAAAGCAGCTTATCAGTTGCTTGCAAAATAACTGTATTGAAATCCTTAAATAATATTTTGGCACTAACTCAATTGTTTTTTCCGCATTAATTGATCTTAGAAACATAAAGCATAATAAAATGAATAATAGTGGCATTTATCTTTAATATGTTTCTATCATATTATTTTTTAAAATCAATCTCTCATATATTATCAGTTATCATCTAAATAGTCGTATTTATCGCGAATTGGAACATACTTAACAGCTTCTCTCTCTTTCTTTTCCTAGTATTTCTTTTCAACACGAGGACGAAGGTTCTCTGGAATTGGTTGGTTCACAATGGCTTTCTCCTATCCCGTAATGATATTAAATTTGGCGTTATTTTTTTAGATAATGTTTTTCGCTCGCACATAACGATTGACCTACTTGCCTACATCACATTCCTTGAGCTATTGCCCTCGCTTTGACTCCTCATAGGCATGGGTGATGGGGTTGTATCCCATTCTATATGATGGCACTCTTACGCATTGGAGTTCTTTTTGTTATCAATTATCACCTTCTGATGATGAAGACGTTTTTCTTCTTCCTTGCTGTACTTGTCTGATTATTTCTGCCACTTTTCCTCTTAGCGAGACAATCTTTTTTGCAAGCGAGCATTATAGAAATTGTCTTGCTTTTACTTATCAGTCTAACGTTTGATGCGATCGTTGACTTCGTGATTTTTGTTAAAACGCTACTGTTCTGAATTTTGAAAGGCGTACAATTAACAGCCAATGATGATTGCTCTGGAGGTTTAAAGATAAGATTTCCTGCAGTTTGAAATCTTGACTGAAAGCCGACTGTGTAAATCTAAATTAACCTCGATCATCAATGCGCTGATGTTCTATTTAGTCTCGGTTAACATTTCGTGTGATGTTTTGTTTGAAGACTACGTTGGTATAAGCCATCTATATTCTTAAACTTATTATTATATTGCTCGAAGTTACAAAATAACAAACATGAGAACAAAGCACAGTTTGTAGTAAGAAAAGCATTTAATACATGATAAGATTTTGATAACTAACTAATTTTTCTATTAGGGTTTCTAATTTATTATTTTTCTAAATGCTGTGTGAGTCAAGTTGGAAAAAATAGCAATCTATCCTTGAGGAGGATGCCAGCAACATATCCATTTTAAAAAAAGAGATTGTAACTATCCTTCTATGCAGAGCAAATAGACAGAAATCGACACTTCAGTGCAGATGACGATCAAAGAAAAAATAGAAGTCTTAAAACAAAACGCAACCACATTAGCAAAACGCCTTGAAAACGAAAAGCATAAGAACGTAACTAACTGATAATGCAGAATGAACTAGAAATGATCATCAAATATATGCAGACCGCAATGGAAAAGGATAAATTACAGGAAGCCACCCATAAAGGAGACGTCAACTATGACAGCATTACCAGCCTGGACAACAAGTATAAAAAAATGTAATATGATTTGGGACAAGTCAATATTAAAGTTAATAGATTGTCAGAAAATGTAGAACAAAAAAGAAACAAAATTACTCAAAATAGAACTGAAAGGGTTATTGACTCAGGAATTTTTAGAAATATCGAGAAAGAGCTCATCGATTCAGAACTTAACTTTAAAAAACTGCTGATAGAAAAAGTTAAATATGAAAGGGAGTATGATAGATTACTTTCTTAGTACAAAAATTTAAAGCAAAGGGCTGAAATTTATGGCAAACAAAGTGGAACAAGAGTCACTAAACTTAGTACTGAAGAAAGGGATATAATACCTACAAATACAAACTTAGATAAATCTAGTGCAAAACTAAAATTTACTTAATTAGGCATGACCAAAATTTCACCTCAGTCCACTCTTAAGTACATTGAAGATGAACACCATGCAGAGGAATAGAAGAATATTTTAAAGATCCAAAAGATGCTTGTGTAAACTGGACTTGATAGTTGCGAGTCTCTTTTGTATCATTTCCATAACATCGACGAAATCAATGATAAGTAATTCAATGAAATGAATATTTTCACAGATCAAAGCAATGAAATCGAAAAATATCTTATAGATATGGAAAATATCAAAAAATCAAAAAATATTAAATTTTATAAAACAAAAAAACAACCCAATAAACAATAAATCATTTACAATTAATGCAAAGCAGTGAAGAACATAGTTGATATTACTCAAAGCCAGATTGAGAAGTAAACTAACGAATTTACTCAATTTTTTGTAATTTTATGATAATTCAGTCCGAACCAACCTTTGCAGAATTTGTCAAATCTATGTAAATGTAACAGTTAGAGACTTATTCCCATACTACTTTAGATATAAATAAACTGGAAAACACTCTCCAGGAATTATAAAAAAAGATGAATAAGTTCCTTCATCCTGCCGAAACAACAACACAAAAATTTCATTTGAAATCACAGTCGACAGGACGTGAAAACTTAGATGATATTATTAACAAAGTTAAAAAATATGATGAGTTTGGTAAGATAATGAAAAAGGAATAGTTTGAATAAGAGTATCACAAAATAGTGAAAAATAATCCACTTAAGAGTATGTCGAATAAAATTTTGCTGAAGAGGAAGTCCACAGGCATCCTGAAAAGATGATGATAATAACAAGTTTTATTACTATTATCAGAGGATAAATTATTTACATAATTATATTTTATATTCTGAAATTAAATACGAGTATAATTCACGGAAAATATAAATCTCATCAAACCAATCAATTAATTATTTGGTCATGTTTAAAATAAGGTTAACCAATTGTAAAATAAATAAGAGTTGTCAAAGATAATAGAAAGACACGTAATTTAAATGGGATTCACTTATTGGGACTAGTTCTCACCCGAGCCTGCTTTTGCAATCTGGTTAGTTCCTCCAAAATTTAAGCCTCAAACTTGGCTCTTAGATAGTTAGTCTCCTCCAAATCAACCTTCCATTCTTCTCTTCCTAAAGCATAAAACTTAAAGCCAGAAGTTTTTTTATCTTCTTTCTTGCCTGCAGTTTTGCTAAAATACTCCTTAATTTGCTTTTCAACATTTTGTTTAAATGACAAATCTTTAGCAAGCAAATTTTCGTCGATGGGAACTTTTTTGAGGATATCCTGTACTTCAGGTTGGTCTAAATAGTCTGTTTCCGATGTATTGGAGTTAATTTTGTATATCTTTTAGATATATTTTTTGAGTTCGGACAGCTCTGCTTTACTTTAAAAAATCAGCATAATCTTTCGACAAGTCTTTTGAGATGGTGCCAAAAATATTAAAGCCCTAAGATCACCAATGTATTTTGTATAGTTGGGAAAGTTAGAGTAGAGCTAGAAGTCAAAATTAATATCTAAATTCACTGCACTGATGACTGTGAATCCATGTGAGTTTTTCTTTTGGTAAAATACTAGTAGGCCTGCACAATTTTACTGCCAGTCGACCTCTTAAATATGCACTAACATCTTAACTCTATTCACTAATAGCACCGTTCTGCCATCTTTATCAAATCTCCTTTTTATCTATTTTTCAAGAATTGGGTCAATTTTCATATTAATAAATTTATAAAAGGAAATATCTAAAAGTAATAAATGATATTCTGGAGGATATTTAAAGATTTAACATTACCACAAATACAAAAGATTGCCTATTTTGAGACATTTGGCAATTTGCAGAAAAAGAAGACTTCATTAACAAATAATTAACCAAATAAAAGCAAAGCTTATTTCTTCAAGGAGAGTTAACAGCAACCAAAATTATCATTAAAAGTATCTTTTTCGTCATCCAAATTTATACCGAATTATTTCTATCCATTTTAATGAATAGCTTACATAAAACTGGAGTTTATTTATTTGTGGTAAGATAGTTTGCTGTCTGCATTTCAGTACGGAGCTAAGGGAGGTGAGGGTAAGCTAGAATGATTATAAATTGATAGAAGCAGTTTCGGTTAAGTTGATAAATGAGGAGTACGTAACCCGGGTAATAGGGAAGACGTCCTTCCTTCGAATCGACATATCGACATTTCGAATATTTATCCAATCACTTTTCCTTTTATACTTCTACTTCTACTTCTCCTTTTTCTTCTTTCTTTTCTTCCTTCTTAGTTTTGACTTTCTTTTCTTTATCACTGTCCTTATTGCTCACTGATGAAGATGATTTAGATTCAGAAGAAGATGGGCTTGAGCTTTTCGATGAAGATGAAGAAGGGCTTGATGAAGAAGAACTTAATATTAACTAAAGTACCTTTTTCTCTTGTTTCTGCTTCGTCTGTCTCTGTTGTCTCTGCTACGACTTCGAGAACGATTGACTGTTCCGAATCTTTTTTTTCCTGAGGGTTCAACAATTAGTCTGAATCCCTCTACTTTTTTATCATTCATTTATTTAACAGCAGTTTCAGCATCATAATAGTCTTCAAATTCCTGAATAATAGGATTGGTACGATGAATGCATAAGGTCCTTTGTATTGAATACAGATAATTTTGCCAAATTATCTGAACCAACTCTTGAGATCATCTTTGGTTGTGTTCTTTCCAAAACCCTTCACGTAAATTTCCGGATTTCTGACCCTTGTGGACATTATTAAAGTTGAAAATAATTAACTCTAATTTAAAGAGTCAGTGCATCATCACACATAGCTTTATAAATATATAAAAATAAATGAGCTCAAATGTTAGCAAGTGAAGCATAGAATCCAATAACTGTGGTAGGTGCTCCATTTATCATGGTCGTATATCCATTAATATTTATATATATTCAATAATATATGCTCGCTCGAATCACAAAAACTTTTGCAAGACAATTTTGCACGAGTCAGAAGATCCAAACCGCTCAGGCAACTTCTATTGTGGAACCAAACAAGACTAGTTAAGTACCAGTTTATCTCAAACCCTATGATAAATCCCGCTATGAAGTTCCCATGAACAAAATTAAACTCAACTCAGGTACAAACTGAACTACTCAGGATATGCTTTTCTTGAGATCGAACCTTTCCCTCGAGCAAAAATAATGAAGACTTGCTATCACATCATGGAGCAATTGACCATTGGCTTCCCAGAAAACAGCATTTATCGTATTTACAATGAGGAGCGAACCAAATACATAATGAAAGTAGTAGATGAAACCACTGACGTTGAAGAACTTTAGGACTTTTTTGGAGTGGAAACAATTGAACTGTTTATAGATAACCTAGCCGGTCATCTTGAAACCATCGGCGTTATGAGGCACTATAAAGTTTGGGAGAAGTAGAGTGATGATAGCGTTCAGGCTGACTACATGGACGACATCGTGCCTCCCCAGGCAGAAAAGAATCCTACTTATAAAAAATCAGAGAGATCAAAATCCTCCTTCGTTCAGGAGTGATTCTAAAAAAATATCATCCAGTATTTCTATAACTTTCTTGAACCTCCTTTTATTGTTAATTCTTCTATTCTACTCTTTTTAATTGTACGATTAATATTCCTCAGCCTTATTTTCATCTTTAAAACAAAAGAATTAATGGAACCATCACAAATATTCTATGCTTATAATTTTTCCTGCCTTTTTGAGGCTGATGAATGCTGAAGTTATTTTATTTGAATTTATGTGATAATTATTCAAATTTTGATGGAGAATATAAACCCCTTCGAACTATTCAAAGAGTAGCTAGATACAGATGACCTTGCCTCTCGCGTGAATACTATCCATAAGGTTTCTATTGTAGCCACCCTCATGCCTGTTGAGGCCATCAAGACGACGCTACTCCCTTACCTCGACAATCTATCCAAGAAGGAGGACGATTAAGTGGTTTTTGCCATCACTGAGGAGTATGCCACTCTCGCGTAGTTACTTATTTATTCAGCCCCATGCTTGGAAATCAGCACACACTTGTTCTTCCCTTACTATAAAATTTATGCGCTCATGACGAAACTGTAGTCCGGGAGCGAGCCGTCAACTCTATTACTAAATTGCTAGACCTCTACTCTGATAATGATATTAACAACTACATCATTCCATTGGTACACTTTCTGAGACTCAGATCATTAGGCTTGCATCGAACTAAACTAATTTTACAATGAGGGTCTCAGCGACTTTGCTCATGTGCAACGTGTATCCTCGGGCTGGTCCAAATAAAGAGAAGATCAGACAGTATACCATCATTTTATTTAGTAAATTTTCCGACATTTCCAATGAAGAGATGTTAATGTTGCAGCGAGTGACCGCGACTAAAATTTCTCATATGTGTCGAGTCTACTAAAAGTAGTATGTTCTTAGCGACCTCATTAGCATACTCAAGCATCGCTCAACAGATGAGCAGGATCAGATTCGTGTTTTGGCTACTTAAAGCTTTAAAGAAGTTTCCAAGATTCTAACCAGGGATGAAAATAAAACCTTTATAATGCCACTCATTATTCAAGCAGCAGAGGACAAATCTTGGAGAGTAAGACTTTGCCTGTCTAAAAATTTTACATAAATTGCTTCTAATTTTGGAAAAGAGGTTACTGATATGAGTCTCATCCAAACTTATGGCAATTTACTGAAAGATTCATAGGTAGATGTTAAAATAGAAGCTGTCAAATCTTTGAGTAATTTTATCAAAATTGTTTCCCTTTAAAAAGTTTCTTATTTATTGCCTCAGGTTACTGCTTTGGGAAAAGATCTTTTGGCTATTGTTAGAGGTATATTATGAATAATTTAGCAAATGTCGGCGGAATCATCAAAAATATGATACAGGCTATATCCAAAGATCAAGCCTATCAAAATGTGCAACCCCTAATCAAGGAATTGATGAAAGACGATAATCAAGAAGTTAGAAAGGGCGGCATTGAAGCAGCTGTCAAGTTTATAGAGGTGTTGGGAGCTTAGACTGTCAGTTCGCTGTATCCCAGTCTGAAAACATGTTCATAGGATAGCAAATGGAGAGTTCGATTGTAACTCACCAAAAATCTGATTGATTTGGCTGTCAAAGTTCAGGTAGACTCTATTCGATATAGAATTCTGATTTATTCTTAAAATATCTGGAGCCTCTTATTCTCAACTATCTAAAGGACAGAGTTTCAGCTATAAGATCTGCCGCTATTGAACGCATTCCTGAAATTACAAAGGCCTACGGTAACAATTGGACAACATCTTTCATTGCCAAGCTGAGTGAAATCATTAACAAAGATCCATGTTTTCACTTTAAAATTGCAGCAGTGTACTCTTTGAAGTAAATCTGCTTGTCGTCTAATGGTTAAGCATATTTGGATAAATCTCTTGCCCTAATAATAAATGCTTCAAACGAACCAGTGCCTAACATCAGGGAGGTGTGCGTAAAAGTGGAGAGGGACATTGCTCAGAAATGGCCGAAGTCTACGATTTGCGAGAATATCAAGAAACATATTTTGTCCCTAAGAGAGGACGCCGATCTAGAGGTACGAATCACAGTCAATGACATTCTAAGTCGGCTCTGATTGTTTGGTTAATGGACTCATCATTATTGCATTAAATTCTTAACTGTTAGTAATTACATTTGCTTCACTGACATATTTAGTAATCTAATATTTTTTTCAATTTATATTAAAAATCTGATTAAAAATGATTCAATAGAGTTTGAGGCGATGAGAATAAGACTCATCGTAATTTTAAGTATTGATTTGTCGATTATTTATTTAAACTGCTCATCTGTTTTTTATATACAAAAAGTTAACTATTTGTTTGCCAATCGTTTAACTGAATACAGTTCGATTGAATATTGTTAGATGTAAATCGAATGATATGGTTGATTTATTGATGGATAAAGGATCACCCGTTCTTGAGATATTCTGAGTTTTATAAAAAGGCAGCCAGATCATATTCTCCAATAAAGAGTTTATCAGCACAGTCTAAGAATTGCCGTATGTGTGGATTTTTACATCTATGGCTGAGTGTACAAAAGTATTCCTATTTTTACTATTTAAACACCAGCATCTCATATGTTAACTATATCTCCGTAAACATACGGTAGATTAGCAGCAGGAATCTTCTGATGTCGTAGACGAAAGCATTGGTCTGAGTCAAGGCGAGTTTACGTGGGGGGGAATATCTTTTTAGATGGCCGCACTCAAACTCATGTTGTGAGATGAGTCTAGAAGCACAGATTCGTAGCTGAGGCCGCTATAGGTTTCAAGATTGTTGTGCAATATAAGGATGGCATGTCCTATTTTACAAATTAACTATATTTTGTTACGATAGTTCGCCATCCACGGAGTGTGACAAACCTAACTCAATTTTTTATACTTCTTGTCAGATACTAATGTCAGCGCCCATCGATAGGGAGTTCTTTCTATCATTTCATATGCGTAGATCGGCTGCATATAGGGATTGGCAGTTAATTGCAGTCGGTTGGCATAGTATAGCTTTTTAGTCATTGCAAGATAGGTTCCCTCGTATTTTTAAATATTTACAAGACAACCTTCATATAATTTTCTTTGTTTGATGCTTTCCATTTGCTGGGCTGGTAATTTTAGAATGATTGATTCGCTCATCTAGAAAAGTTGCTCTTCAACTGGATTGGGGTGAATTGACAAACGATATTGCTCATCATTTTGTTCAGAAAAAGATCCTCTTAACGAGGAGACTGACATGGTGCGCTTATAAGATTGACCATGTGGCTGCTCTCTGCGATGTGAGAAGGTTGTGGAAGCACAGGACACTTCTGAATGGAGAATACGATTAGTAAATTTTTATATGTCATCTATTTTTTATTTTTCAGCAACGAGGAAGCAAAAATGAGAATTGATTTTGCGAAGTCGCTCCAGCTCTGGGGTAATAGAAGTAATATTGAACTTTTCTTGGAGTTTACGACAACAGTTCTAAAAAGTCTCGTAATGTAGGAAGATTATGTATGATTTGGGGAATTCTTTACGAGCTTCTTTTGAAATTCGGATGTAGAGATCCTTGTGTAGAGAAGTGTCAATGAGTTTTATTTCGTTGCTATTGATTACTTTTATCAACTCATCCCTCGCTTTCAGCAGCTCATC
>Ga0302194_10003066_pt1 | contig 10565 bp, 8 predicted proteins | sample II_Bog_N1_1_FD_200227 | JGI IMG/M metagenome (GOLD analysis project Ga0302194, IMG submission 200227) | Peat permafrost microbial communities from Stordalen Mire near Abisko, Sweden - II_Bog_N1_1 | ecosystem: Environmental > Terrestrial > Soil > Wetlands > Peat | place: Sweden: Abisko, Stordalen...
CCGAAGTCGGCCAGTGGATGAAGGTCAATAGCGAGGCCATCTACGGCACGACTGCCACGCCCTTCGGTGAAGAATTTGGAAAATCCGTGCAAGTTGTCGACGGATACGGCAAGAAACGCCCGACCTCCTCTGGCGATGTCTGGCGCGCCACCAAGAAGCCGGGGCACATCTACCTGATCATCTTCAAATGGCCAGATAACGGCCTCTTCCATGTTCCCATCGTGCAGGAGCACCTGACTTCAGCCACTCTTCTTGCCGACCCCTCGATCAAGCTGAGCGTCACCCAGGATGAGTCGGGCACCACCGTTGGGAATCTTCCCACCAAGGCCCCCGATCCCATCGCATCGGTGATTGATCTCCAGTACTAGTGGTCTTCTGCTCTTCTAAACCCAGAGGTCATCTCCTTCCAATCACCCAATACCAATCCCCAAGAGGATCGAAATTTAGAGATAGGTCGGCCCTTCTTGCTGATTGCAGTTATGACGGATCATCGCAGGGAGATGATTTGCATAGACGCGCCCTCGACCACTCTCCACCACAGCGAGAGTGAGGCCATTTGACCTAGTCTGAAGATCCTAGCCTAAAATCATACGGGCCAGACCCAGGACGTGGAACAATGGATCATCCGGCCCGAATCAATGAAACGATTTCTCTCAACGATTCAGCCCGGTCTGCTCGATGCTCACCGATCAGACACCGGAAAAAACAGTGAATCCGCCATCCACGGCCATCACGCTTCCGGTCACGAAACGGGATGCCTCAGCAAGCAGATAATGAATGGCACCATGGAGTTCCTCCGCCTGCCCAAACCGCCCAAAAGGTGTGTTCTGCACGATCAGGTTACCCCGCTCGGTCAGCGATCCATCTTCATTTGTCAGGAGACGGCGATTTTGTTCGCCGAGAAAAAATCCAGGCATCACGGCGTTTACCCGAACCTTTCCATTTGTCCTCCGAGCCATATCCACAGACAGCCAGCGGGTGAAGTTCTCGACTCCCGATTTGGCGGCGGAGTAGCCGACCACACGCGTCAACACAGATGGAGCTGAAACGGAGGAAAAGTTGACAACCGATCCACTCCCGGAGTTCACCATCGCCGGGACAAAAATCAGGGATGGCAGCACGGTCCCGTTGAGATTCAGGTCAACCACCTGTCGGAAGGCTTCGAAGTCAAGATCCTCGAAGCTCTTCTCCGGAGAGATCGTCGCTCCGGGCATATTGCCTCCAGCGGCATTGAGCAGGGCATCGATTTTTCCCCACTTCTCCAGAACCATATCCCGCACATGCTCCAGAGCGGAACGATCGAGCACATCAGCAACCAAGCCGAGACACTGTGCATCAGGGGTCTGCTTCCAGCACTTCGCCAGGGCCTCATCAAGCTTCTCCTGGGAGCGGCCGATATAAACAACACGGGCCCCTTGAGAGGCAAGATAGGTTGCTGCTGATCCGGCAAGGGCTCCGGTGGCACCGGTCACCACCACCACGTGGTCGGTGAGGTCAAAGAGGGAGTTCATGGGTGTTGTCATATCAATAGTTGTGAGGTGGGAATGCCTTTTACTCTTCCGATGTATCGGGAGAATCGGGCGTGGTGACGCTGCTTTTTACAGCTTTTCTCTTGGTTGAGAAAGGATGAGTTTCGTCGAACTCGAGCCGGATGTAGTCGTCCATGACGCTCTTGAGCATGTTCCCTCCAGCTTCCTTGCTCAGACTCATGGGATTCTCACCGTTTTTTGGCTAGAGTGGATAACCTTTATCCAACGTACCGTGATCGTTCATGCTCCTCAGTGAGACCAATGACAGGGAGGGGCACGGTTATTAACCCCGTCACTCTTTTATTTTACGACGGGAGTAGATTCTGGATCAGTCCCATCCGTTGTCGTGAAGATCTTAAAGTTTGCGTACAAGCCCGCCTTCCCAGCCATCTGCCGCAGGCCGACGCGCCCCTCATTAATGGGATCAAAGAGGTCATTTTTCCAGTAATAAAAACCCTCACGTTCGGCGGATCGGACCCGAAGAAAAATCTCACGTCCATGCCGGATCACTGTAAGGTGGAGCAGGCTCCCAGTGCTGAAGAGAGCAGTTCTTCCGAAAGCGGGAGGCACCTCCGTGCCGTCGAGCCCCTTGGACTCAGGGAGATAGCGACGCAATCTGACATACTCGCTTCCCGGCATCCCAACCGCGTAGCTGATGCTATAGGTGTTCATGTGGTCGAAATATAACTTCATCGAGGGAGTTTTCCTGAGTGAAGCCCATTCCAGAATGTCCTCTGAATAACGGCCCTTTCCACTTCCGGTGGCTTGGAGATAGATGATGTCTACCCCCCTCTCACTCTCATCAAGCCGGGTAAAATCATATTCCACACGGAGGTCTCCTTGGAAGGATGCCTTGCTCCATAGAACACAGTGTCCGGCATCACCCAGTGATTCGGCACCGCTTACTAGCTTGATACCGGCAGGCGTATTGGTGATGGAGGATTTCTCTCCATCGAGAAACCATTTCTGTTTCCAATCAGCTGTTCCCGGATCTTCCAAATGGAGCGTCCAGGGTTCTTTCTCAAGCACATCAAACCGCAGCTTTAGTTGTTCCTCCTGAGCGGCTGGCAGGGAGGGGGGATTCGTCACTGCCGGATCAGAAATCATTGCCTGGGAAACCATCGGAACCAAGGCTAACAGCAGCAGAGATTTTATCATCGAAAAATCAATCTGGGGTGATGAGGGATTTCAAGGAGAAGAAAATAGCCCTGCTGATTATTCCAGTAAATCAGGGCGTCTTTTTTTTGTCGCTGCCAAGGCCTCTTCAGCGCGCCACCGGGCAATCGCCCCATGGTTTCCGGAAAGGAGCATGGGAGGGACTTCCCATCCGTTGAATTCGACGGGGCGCGTGTAATGAGGATGATCGAGTAGTCCCGTTTCAAATGATTCTGTCACCGCGGACTCGTCATCCCCCAACACACCCGGAACAAGGCGGATGATGGCATCGGTCAAGACAAGCGCCCCGAGCACCCCATTGGTCAGGATGTAATCTCCGATGGAGATTTCGTCGTCAACCAGATGATCGACAACCCGTTGATCAACCCCCTCGTAGTGTCCGCAGAGCAGGATCAGATGTTCCGCTTTTGCATATTCTCGGACAATCGGCTGTTTCAGAGACCTTCCCTGAGGTGTGAGAAAGATCACTTTGGTCTCCGGCCTCCGGAGTTCAGTCAGGGCTGCGGCAATTGGCTCGATTTTCATCACCATGCCCGGCCCTCCTCCGTAGGGAGAGTCATCAACGGTGCGATGGCGGTCACTTGTCCAGCGCCGCAGATCCACAGCTTCCAGTTTCACGAGTCCCGCTGCCTGGGCACGCCCCAGAATGCTCTCGCTAAGAACGCCTTCGGCAATCGAAGGAATCGGGGTCAGAATTTGAATCTCAATCATGCTCTAGTCATCAAGCGATAGGATTGGTTAGTGTGCAAGAAGCATAGGGAGTATTTATTAAATTCCATGATGGCCGCTTGAGATTCAATTGCCCATTTACCAAGGCGTGAAGCGAAGTGGCCATACCCGCAGCGGTCTTGTCCAAGCAAGCAACGCAGGAAAATGGGCAACTGATCACAGTCCGAAGGGTTGCGGCAATAACAATCCGATGGCTTTGTTGGCTTGGCAATTACAGCCCGCAAGGGGATGCTCTTGCCAAGCCGCCTTGCCTTCGGACCCTTCTTGCCGCAACGGCCTCAATGCGATTTAATAATCACTTCCCTTTGTGTCCCGTTCCGCAAACCGTCGCCGAGATCGTTCGGCTCCCCCATCCCCTAAAAAACCGAAACGCCACCGAGGCTCCCTCCTTGTCGTGCTGATTAAGCTCGGCTTTGCAGCCCTGCTACTTTGGGTGCTGGTGGCCCTGTTTTACTATCTTTGGGCACTGACATTCGATCTCTCCACCATCGGCCAGATGCCCCAGCGCTCCTCGATCTATGATCGCTCGGGCACCTTTTACAGCAGGACGGTCGGCGAAAACCGCCTTGTCGTTCCCTACGACAAGGTTTCGCAGAATTTTGTCAATGCTCTCATCAGCCGCGAAGACTCCCGTTTCTATGAACACCACGGGGTCGATCCCATCGGTATCATGCGCGCCATCGCCAGAAATCTCCTGCTCGGTGGCATGAAGCAAGGAGGCAGCACCATTACACAGCAACTGGCGCGAAATGCCTTTCCGCTTGGTGGGCGCACCTTCAATCGCAAGTTTCTGGAGGCAGCCATGGCTTTCAGGATTGAAATGGAGCTTTCCAAGGAACAGATCCTTGAAAACTACATGAACAGGATCTATTTCGGATCAGGTCTCTATGGTGTCGAGGCTGCAAGTCAGGCCTACTTTGGATGTCCGGCTTCCGGGATGACGCTCTCGCAGGCAGCCCTACTTGCGGGACTGATCAGGAGTCCGAACCGGCTCTCCCCTTTCAACGATCTGGCTGCCTCACTCAAGCAGCGCGATGTCGTGTTATCCCAGATGAAGGAACTCTCGGATCGCGCGGATCACACTCCTTTCATGACCGAGGCACAGTATGAACAGGCACTGAACGAGAAAATCTCGCCTCAGCCTCAGAAACTCATCAACCCTCTCAACAGTTGGGCCATTGATGCCATCCTGCATGAACTGGAACAGGTGGTGGCTCTTGACAAAATCGACACCGGTGGCCTGCGCATCGACACCTCGATTGATGCAGGTCTGCAAAGTGCAGCCGAAGAGTCGGTTTCGCGACGACTTGCCGAAGTGGAGGCTCGGCCCGATTTCCGTCAACAACATCACATGAATAACGGAGAGGCCCAGGAGCAACTTCAGGGAGCCCTTGTTGCCATCGATAATGCCACAGGCGGCATCACAGCCATCGTTGGCGGACGCAATTTCTCCGAAAGCAAATACAACCGAGCCCTGGTCGCCATGCGCCAGATCGGATCCTCGGCCAAACCGTTTGTCTATGAGGAGGCCTTTCGCCGTGGAGTTATAACGCCGGACACACCAGTCAGTGATGCCCGCCTCACCCAGGGTGAACTTCCTCCACGCTCCCCTGCCTATGATCCGCAAAACAGTGACGGCACCTTCGGCGGAGAGTTGCCAGCAAGAGAGGGCCTCATTCATTCGCGCAATACCATGAGTGTCCGCGTGGGGCTCAAAACCGGACTTGGTGACATCGCCTCCACGATGGAACGACTGGGACTAGCCGATCATGTCCCCCGTTATCCCTCCATCTGTCTTGGTTCCTTTGAATCCACCTTGAGGAATGTCACCGTCGCCTACACCGCACTGGCGACAGGAGGCTCCCGTCTTCACCCTCACCTGATCGAGCAGGTGACCGATGCGGATGGGACTGTCCTCTATCGGGCAACACACGGGCGTATTCCGACGCTCGACCCAACGGCAACGAGAACCACAACGGGCGTTCTCACCGAGGTGCTCACCAGAGGTACGGCCAGCAACTCCGTGGCACTCGGTCTGAAAAAACCGGCAGCAGGAAAAACCGGCACCACTGATCATTTTCAGGATGCCTGGTTTCTTGGCTACACTCAGGGTCTCACTTGCGGTGTCTGGGTTGGATTCGACCACCCCAAGACGATCATGCGCGGGGGATACGGAGCTGAGCTAGCCCTTCCGATCTGGGTCGATGTCATGCAATCCCAACCAGCAGATCATTTCGCATCAGGGCCGCTTCTTTAGGGAAGCGCTGATTTAATCCCATGATGGCCGCTGAAGAGTATTTGGATATTTTCCAAGGCGCGAAGCGCAGAGGCAATACCCCTGCGGTCTTGCCCAAGCGAGCAACGCCGGAAAACAGTCAAATACTCACAGCCCAAAAGGGTTGCGAAGATAACGGAGCCGGAAGCTGCGTTGGCTTCGCGCTTACAGCCCGCATGGGGATGCGTGCGCGAAGCCGTCTTGCCTGCGGCCCATTCTTTCCGCAATGGCCTCAATGCGATTAAATCAGCGTTTCCTTAGGACCTTCCTCACAGAAAACCGGATATTGATTCGCTCGCTTTGCCTCGCCATCTCCCGATGGCCTCGCTCCTGCGGAGCTGCATTCGCAGGCTACTCCGTGCCTCCCGGCACTCGGCGTTCGCTCGGCTCACCCTGACGGGTTTTCCTGACGAAAAATCTATCCGCACCGTGCCCACGGTGCGTATTGCCAGCAATCGGAGGCAGGGCTATTTTCCCTGCATGCAACGCCGCTGGATCCTACCCGCCACTCAGGACAAGGAAGTGATCCGGCAACTTACCGGCGAGCTTGGCATCGCTCCTGCCGTTGCAACTCTGCTAACGGCACGGGGATTCTCATCACCCGAGGAAGCAACCCTTTTCCTAAATCCCCGTCTCTCATCCCTGCAACCCCCGGAGCAGATTCCCGGAATCCCCGAAGCAGCCGTGAGAATTCAGGAGGCTCTGGTTTCAGGAGAACGCATCACCCTCTACGGGGATTATGATGTGGACGGCATCACCTCGCTGGCGATTCTCTGCCGGTTTCTGAGAACAGCCGGCGCCAAGGTCTCCTGTTTCATTCCCGATCGCTCAAAGGAGGGCTACGGACTCAGTACCGTAGGCATCACCCGGTGCCTTGCGGAGCATCAGCCGGATTTGCTCATTGCGGTGGATTGCGGTACCAACTCCCGGACGGAAGCCCTAATCCTTCGGGAAGCAGGGTGTGATCTTGTCGTTCTGGATCATCATGAGCTAGGTGAAGAGACCGCCTCTTCGGTCTGCGCTGCCCTTGTGAATCCAAAACTCGGTGAAGATTTTCAGTATCTTTGCAGTGCCGGTATTGTCTTCAAACTCTGCCACGCAATGCAGAAGCGGCATCCTGTTCCTGACTGCGATCTGAAGGACTATCTTGATCTTGTTGCCATCGGCACTGTCGCTGACATTGTCCCGCTGCTTGCCGAAAACAGGATTTTCGTGCGCACCGGTCTCCTTCAACTCGGTCGCTCACGCTGGTGCGGACTGCACGCCCTACTCCATGTTGCAGGAGCAGTTGCCCCCTATTCTCCCTCGGATGTCGGTTTCAAGCTTGGGCCGAGGATTAATGCCGCAGGACGCCTCGGTAATGCTCGGGAAGCCCTTGCTCTCCTACTCACTGATGATGTGAACGAGGCTTCAAAAATCGCCGCACTGCTGGATCAGCAGAACCGGGAGCGGCAGGCCGTTGAACGAGATGTCACTCTCCAGGCCGAAGAGTGGGTCACCGCAAATTTTATTCCACAGCAACACGCCAGCATTGTGTTAGGACAGCGTGACTGGCATCAGGGAGTCGTCGGAATCGTCGCTTCCCGTATTGCCCGACGATGGCATCGACCGACACTCGTCATCGGATTTGACGATGCGGGAAATGGCAAAGGAAGTGGCCGCAGCATTGAAGGGCTTCCACTTGTGGAGGCTCTTGGAAAATGCTCGCACTTCCTCCTGGCATTCGGAGGACATGATATGGCGGCTGGTCTGAGCCTTCAGGAATCATGCCTTCCAGAGCTGCGGGCGAGTTTTGAAAAAGCCACCCGTGAACTTCTACAGGAGGAGGATCTTATACCACGACTTCATCTGGATGCAGAACTTGACCTTGGGTTGGCTGACGAGCGCTGGCTCGACGCTCAGGATCAGCTGGCTCCGTTTGGAACTTCAAATTCCCAACCCCTCCTTTTTTCCCGGGGAGTAACACTCACCTCCCCTCCCCGTGTCCTGAAGGAGAAGCATCTGCGACTCGAGCTCCTGAGTGGTCGCCATCGCCGGAATGCCATCTGGTTCAATGCAGGCACCGATCAACTCCCCCGCCCTCCCTGGGATGTTGCCTACACAGTGAACAGAAACTCCTGGCAGGGACGTGATGAAGCGCAGATTCAGATTGTGGCCATCAGATCATCATCAGGTTCCAAACCTACAGCGTGATGGTGCCGTCTCCGGAATCAAAGACGACGGGATCGCCTGCTCCTAAAAAACGGGCTGTCCGACCTTTAAAGCGGACTGTTTCTGTGCCCCCTCACGATCCGGATACGCCACTCGATCAACTTGCCTGGATCACCCGTCCCCAGATCACCTCACTCCGTCATCTGGGCCTGAATACCCTTCGTGATCTCCTAGAGCATTATCCCAGACGCCATGAAGATCGAAGACGCTTTGACCATTTTCCAGAGGGTGAAAGTGAGAGCGACCGCTCATTCTGTCTCTGCGGCATTGTGGGCAAAACGGTATTCAGACGCTTTGGGCGAATGCGTAGCTTCGAAGCGGAACTCTTGGAAAATCAGGACTCGGCTCTTGGGGGGAGGATTTTCCTCCGATGGTTCAATCTGTTCCATGTTCAAAAGAGTGTTCTCACCGGAGTAAGAGTGATCGTCCATGGACGCCCGAGACTGCGTGGGAAACGCCTCGTTCTCGAACATCCGGAATTTGAAATTGTCACCGACGAGGACAAACAAAGCATCCACCTGGATCGCGTTGTGCCTGTCCATCCAGCAGGCGAAGGAATCAGCGTCCGTGTAATTCGAAAGCTGATCCACCGGGCTCTTTTAGAAACAGACTGGGGTCAATGGATCGACCCCCTTCAGGCGCAAAACATCTCCTGGGAGCAGGCGATGAGGGTAGTTCATTTCCCGACGGAGCCAGAGGATAAGGAACCGGTACGCCGGGAACTTGCGCTCCGTGAGCTGCTGGGCGTGCAACTTCTTGTCACCATTCGACGAAATGAGTCTCGGCGTCCCCGTGGCACACCAAAAAAATCCAAAGGCACCCTGCTTCATCGTTTCCTCAGCGCCCTGCCATTTACCCTCACAGATGCTCAACAGAGAGCAATCACGATGATACGATCCGACATGGCCCGGTTGCATCGCATGCATCGACTCCTGCAGGGTGATGTCGGCTCGGGAAAAACAGTCGTTGCCGCTGCCGCCATGCTGACCGCCATCGAGACAGGACAGAGGGCGCTTCTGATGGCCCCGACGCAAATTCTGGCCGAACAGCATTTCCGAAATTTTCAAACCTGGTTTGAACCCTTGGGCATCTCCGTTGATCTCCTCACCTCAAAAAAACGCGGAAAGACCACTGCTCAAGCCGTGATCGGCACACATGCCCTCCTTCATCAGGAGGAGGCTTTGGAGGGAACGGGCGTTGTTATCATCGACGAACAGCATAAATTCGGAGTTCTCCAGCGGAGTAAACTATCCCTTGGCAAGTCTGTACCCGACGTTCTGGTGATGACCGCGACACCGATTCCCAGGACTCTGGCCCAGACCCTCTACGGCGATCTGGATCTTACCATCCTGGACGAACAGCCTCCAGGGCGCGGCAAACTGCGAACCGCGGCACGAACAATTGCAAAGCTCCCCGAAATCACCGCCTTCCTCCGTGGGGAATTGGAAAAAGGACGACAGGCTTTTATCGTTTATCCCCTGATTGAGAAGTCCGAGAAACTCACCGCAAAAGCAGCGGAAAAAGAAATCTCACTCTGGAAGGATCGCCTGATCCCCCATTCCTGCGCACTCCTGCACGGACGTCTGAGTGCCGAGGAAAAAGGGGCCGTGATGAGGTCGTTCCTCAAGGGGTCAATACAAGTACTGGTGACCACTTCCGTGATCGAAGTCGGTGTCGATATCCAGAACGCCTCATTTCTGCTTGTTGAAAATGCCGAACGCTTCGGACTCGCCCAACTTCATCAACTTCGTGGGCGCATTGGTCGAGGAATCCACACATCGACCTGTGTGCTCCTTGAGGGAAGTGGCTCGGAAGAAGCATTTCAACGGCTTAAAATTCTGGAGAAAAGCAGCGATGGGTTTGTGATCGCCGAGGAGGATCTTCGCCTGCGCGGATCAGGAGACATTCTCGGAACAGCCCAAAGTGGACTGCCTCCGCTTAGGATCGCCGATCTCTACCGGGACGCGGACCTGATCACCAAAGCTTCTGTTGAAGCACAACGCATCCTTGAGGAGGATCCTGAGCTGAAGCAAGAGCGCCATCTCCAGCTACTAAAACTACGAATCGCTTACGAGTTACTACTCCCCTCAACGTCAGGATAATGACACGAGGACTCATACCATCTCTCAGAGATAGGTGGTATAAGTTTCAATAGGAGCGAACTCTCCATTGTGCAAATGGAACGATTGTGTTTATCATACCCGTCCGGCAACGGTATCGGCGGGGTAGCCAAGTGGTAAGGCCGGGCTCTGCAAAAGCCCCATGCGACGGTTCGATTCCGTCCCCCGCCTCCATTTCCTACTGTTGATAGACAGATAGTGCAGAGGTTTTAATAGCGCACCGGACATCAAAAGTCCGACTTTTCCACGGCAGTGCGACTACTAGCACCTACCCGTCGGCAAATCGCGAACGATGGTGGAACTGCTTGTTTCAATCGCATAAAAAAACGCTTTAGTCTCATTCCCCGGAAAAGCTACTGAGAAACTTTTTTCTGCATCGAAGTCCTTCACTTTAAAGGACTCACGGAATGGCTCTAGCGGTAGGATTGATGTGGCCTCTGGCCTCACCCCTTCGGGGCTGTCCTATGGACAGTCTGACTCGCTGCGCTCGGATCAAACCCAAGGGATCGAATCTTTTAGCATATT
>Ga0302194_10003082_pt1 | contig 10532 bp, 9 predicted proteins | sample II_Bog_N1_1_FD_200227 | JGI IMG/M metagenome (GOLD analysis project Ga0302194, IMG submission 200227) | Peat permafrost microbial communities from Stordalen Mire near Abisko, Sweden - II_Bog_N1_1 | ecosystem: Environmental > Terrestrial > Soil > Wetlands > Peat | place: Sweden: Abisko, Stordalen...
AAGCGTCGGCGGGTGAGCATGGCTCGGCCAGTTTACTCTAATCAGCCCTGGCAACGGCGGCCTTTTGCGCGGTAGAGAAGCTGCGCAGGTTTTGGTCGACTGGCCTGCCGAACTGCAGGGACGGGAGTTTAGACTGGAACCTGTCCACTGAGCATGAAGACTCACCGGTTTAGCCGCATCCGCCGCTTCCACTTCAATCTGCCGCAACGCGTTGCGGCTGGTTTGCTGGCGCTCTTTCTCATCCAGGGGCTGTGGCTGGTTGGCCATCAGACGCTGACCGACCGCGACTACCAGTATGCCCGGTGCGGGCGCGAGATGTGGGAGCGGCCATCGGCCGTGCCCGGCTACTTTACCAGTTGCGGGAATATTCACGATGGCGTGCTCGGCTACCGGCTGGCAGGGTTGCCGCTGACGCTAAACCTATGGGCCGAGCGCGGACTTGACCGGTTTCGCAAGCCGGAAGACCGGGTGATACAAGCTTCAGGCGAGGTGAGTACCTGGGAACTGCGCCACCAGCTAACCCACGTGCTGTTGCTGGTGCGTTTGCCGTTTTTATTGGCCGGAGCCGTACTGGGCGCGGGGTTGTGGTGGGTGACGCGGCGGCTCTACGGCAACTGGGGCGGCTACACAGCGCTGGCGCTTTACTGCTTTTCACCCGCGGTACTGAAGGCTTGCATCGCGCCGAACTCCGAGATCCTCGCTGCCCTGGGGGTCTATGGGGGCGTGTATACCTGCATCGGAGTAGCCCATGCCATGCAGGGCCCCCGGCGGAAGTGGCGTCCGCGGATCGTGCTTTTGACCGCGGCATTTGGCGTGGCTGCGGCTGCGCATATTGCGGCGCTGCCGGTGGTGGCTCTGCTGGGGCTGGCGGCCATGCTTTGGGTGGGCGAGGGGCGCAGAAGCCAGGTGTTGCCGGTGGTGCTGGCGGCTACGGCGGGGGCGCTGGTGCTGGTATTTGCCTGCTACGGGTTTTCGCCGGATGCGTTCAGCTATGTTTTCCGGTCGGCTGCGGGATTTCTGTGGGTTTCCATCGGTCCGGCGATGCGGTTCTTTTCTTCTATGGCGAACGTTGGAATCACGGTAGCCGCCGCTGCTGGCCTGGCGCTTTACCTCGGGCTCAGTAAGTCGCGGTACTTCGGAAATACGGCCCCGCTGCTGTGCTTTCTGGCGTTGATTCTTCTCGTGATGACAGGCGCTCCCGGCACCCCGTGGCTGTGGTCGCTGCCGTTTCTGCTGACCTTTGTTGGCGGCGTATTTGCCGACGCCTACGAGGAGCCGAAAGGGCGTCTGGCGATGGCTGCGGCCGGGGCTATTGTGCTGCTGCAGGCGGTGTTTTGCGTGCTGAGCCTGCCAGGGCTGTTGTAGAGGGTCGGCGATTTGGGACATGCGGGCGCTAGTCCCACTTGTATGGAATGTGTCACTATTGTATAGTGGTGCCACTATTAGATGAGGTGGGAATATGGAGCTTCAAGCACGGACGCTGGTTGGCGAAAAAGGGAGACTGGTTATTCCTGTGGCGATGCGCGAGGCGCTCGGGATTGGTGTGGGTGACACTGTGGTTCTTCGCGTGAAGGACGACGAATTGCACATTTCGACGATTAGGGGCAGAATCAGGCGCGCCCAGCGAAATGTGCGCCACCTCGTTCCACCGGAGACACTGGTTTCCGACGACTTTAGCGCGGAGCGGCGCGAGGCTGCAAAGAATGAATAGGGCCGTGCTCGACGCATCCGCCATTCTCGCGGTACTCTTTCAGGAACGCGGCGCGGAGAAGATGACAGACGAGATCATGGATTTGGCCGTGGTCAGCGCGGTCAATCTGGCCGAAGTTCAAAGCAAACTCGTAAAAATGGGCCATCCGCCGGAGGATGCATGGTCGGACGCCAACTTGCTGGACACGGTCCCTGAACCCTTCACCGCTGACCAGGCGAAGATCGCCGGGAGCCTGATTGCGCAGACGGAGAAATATGGGCTGTCGTTAGGGGACCGCTCATGCCTGGCGCTGGCCATTGCTCTCAAGGCTCCGGTGTATACCACCGAACAGGTTTGGAAGAACCTGAAGGTTGGCGTGCCGATTCATGTGATCCGATAGAAGTAGATTGATTTTATTATCGTTCGGGCGTCGAATTGGAAGTGAGGGTTGCAGGATGAGAAAGATTTTCACTTCATTTCTCGACGGATTTGCCCTGGCCGGGCTATTGACTCGCCTGCGCCGCAGCGGTGCTCCGACGCGCGCCTTCGCTCCCTCCAAGCCAAGAGAGAAGATGGTGATTGTCGTCGATGACGATGTGATCCGGTGAGTTATGATTCAGCGGCGTCAAGTTCCTTGAAGAGATCGCGCAGATCGAGGTAAATCGGGGAGCCGGTAACTTCGAAGCGCTCTTTTCGCGTCCAATTGCCGTCTGAGCAATCCCACCCGAGGCGCTTGATCGGATCCACGACCCAGATATTGGGAACCTGAAACTCACAATAGTCTTCGATCTTCTCCTGCACCCTGGATTGGCGATCTTCTGGAGACAGCACCTCAACGGCGATCAGCTGCGGCTTGTCGAAGACCGGCTGTACGGGAACGTCCCTTCTCCACACACTCACATCCGGAATCCTCACGTTGCCGGAGGTCAGCCGCGTCCTCTGCTCCTGAATGGTTCGTGTCTGCCAGACTTTGTCGTGCAAACGAAACCAGAGCAGAATCTCCCGTTGTACGGTGTTGTGCTCGTACTCGCCCATGTTCCGCTCCTGAATCTCCCCGCCGACGTACTCCGCATCCGGCTCAAACGGAGTCTGTAGATACTGCTCGATAGTGACTTGAGTTGCGGTTGCCATGGGAAGCCCCTCGCAACCAGTGTACTCCTCGCGGGACGCGCCGGCGCTGGCGATTGCGCTCAAGGCTCTGGTCTATACCACCGAACAGCTTTGGAGAAACCTGAAGGTGGGCGTGCCGATTCATGTGATTCGGTGAAGCGGGATTGCGGTGGATTGTGTCGATTCGACCTGCGATCCATGAGTGGGGTTGCTAAAGGGACATTACTTCCAAAGCTCATGTATGAGTGTTCTGGCTATCCAATAGAGGAAAACCAAAGTAGATGCAATCTCGACTGCCATTATCTTTGTCTTAACAAGAAAGCGGTGGAGATTGAAGTGCTTGCGCCCCCCGTAGTTACGGCTATCGCGATATATCAGAATGTTGGCCATGCAGATCTCCTGACTGTTGGGGGTGAAATGGTACGTGTTTAGCCGTTCGACTCTTGATGGTCGATACGTATTATGCGAAATGGAATGAGCTTTAAAGTTGGTCTTTTTGGAGGGTTAGGGGCTTGGTAATCCAGCTCGAATTTCCCCGGTGATTTCAACGTAGCATAAAGGTAAGAAATTATCTGCAAACTATTTTTGCAAATTTTGATTGTCTGCTGAGCCCAAATGTGGGATAAACGAGCGAAGGCCGGAGCGGGGCTTCGGCCTTCGTGTATGTGGCGGGTTGCGGCCTCAGCCCTGGATGTCGAACTGCTCGGGGTGGAGGGTTGCGTCGCTCTTGATGAGGATGTTCTTGCCGGTCAGCTCTTCGAGCTCTGTGAGCCAACTGGCATCGTTGGATTTGAGTACTTTGACGGTTTCGGGGTTGACGCGGAGCAGAACGTCGGCGCCCTCGAAGTGCTTCTTCATCTTGCGCAGTTCGGTGTAGATTTCGTTGCAAACCGTTGTTGGGCTCTTGACCATGCCGGTAGCCTGGCAGGTGGGGCAGGGGACCGAGAGGGTGCGCTCAAGAGACTGCTTGACGCGCTTGCGCGTGATGGCGACCAGGCCAAAGTCGTTGAATTGGAGAACCTTGGTGGGGGCGCGGTCGGATTTGAGCGCTTCTTCGAGGGCGGCCATTACCTTGTAGCGGTTCTTGCGGTCATCCATGTCGATGAAGTCGATGACGATGATGCCGCCCAGGTCGCGGAGGCGAATCTGACGGACAATCTCCGGCACGGCGTCGAGGTTGGTCTTGACGATGGTGTCTTCAAGCCGCGCCGACTTGCCGACATACTTGCCTGTGTTGATATCGATGGCGACCAGCGCTTCGGTCTGGTTGATTACGATGGAGCCGCCGCTCTTGAGCCACACCTTGGAGCGCAGCGCCTTGGAGATTTCGTCCTGAATGCCGAAGTGCTCGAAGAGCGGAGTTTCTTTGGTGTAGAGCTTGACGCGGCGGACGAGCGTGGGCGAGAAGCGGTTGAGGAAGCGCACGATGCGCTCGTAATCGGCTTCCGAATCCACCCAGATGCTGGAAAAGTTGGAGCTGACCTGATCGCGGAGAATGCGCTCAATGAGCGAAAGGTCGTGATAGATGAGCGCGGGCGATTTGGAGTCGTCGGAGCGGGTCTTGATCTCGTTCCAGAGGTGGATGAGGAAGCGAAGGTCGGCGCGGAGGTCTTCTTCCGACGCGCCCTCGGCAGCGGTGCGCACGATGAATCCGCCCTGGGCTTCGCCGCGCTCGTGGACGAGAATACGCTTCAGGCGCTGGCGCTCCTCATCGGAGGCGATCTTGCGGCTGACGCCGATGTGCGAGACGGTGGGCATGAAGACAAGGAAACGGCCAGGGAGGGCGATGTGGCTGGTAATGCGGGCGCCCTTCTTGGCGATGGGCTCCTTTGCAATCTGGACCAGAATCTCCTGCCCCGGCTTCAAGAGGTCACTAATGATGGGCAGGTCAGAGGTTTGCATGGAGCGGCGCGACGGGCCTCCGCGCCGGTTTCCCTGCTGTCCCTGTTGTCCCTGCTGCCCGCGCCCACGGCGTCCGCGGGCACTTCGATCACGAGGCTGCTGAGTCTGGCGCTGGCCTTCGCCGTTGGCCGGCTGGCCTTCGGCGGCTGGCTCGTCTTCCTCATCTTCATCTTCATCTTCGTCGTCTTCGTCAGTCTTGCCGTCGAAGTTTAGCTGGATCTTGTGGTCGAGGTGGGCCTCCTGGAGCATCTCGCCCAGGTCGCCGCTGCGCATTTGGGCGGGCAGCGTCTCTTCTTCATAATCTTCGAGGTCATGCTCTTCGGCCTTGCCACGATGATGATGAGGCGCTTCGAACTCTTCCTCTTCGATGAGCTCTTCCTCGATGAGTCCGCTGCCAGGAGCATAGGCTGAAACTGATGCCACATTGTTGGGCTCCGGCTCTGGCTCGGGCTCGGAAACGATGGTCTCAGCTGAGGGCTCTTCATTTCTCTTCTTGCCACCAAGGCCAAACAGCCGGAAAGTGGAAGGGGGCAGCGGGTCGATGTTATGGGATGCATCCCGATCAGGTTCCGGCTCCTCGACTTCGGCGGCAGGGAGCTCCGTTGCAGGGAGTTCAGCGGGTTCGACGAAAAATGAAGTCGCAGCAACCGGCTCGGGGTGGACCTCGGCCTGCTGGGGATAGGTTGTCTCGAATGTCTCTGTATCGAGATCGGGTGTATCCGCTTCGGCTTCATTCTGCCGCTTGACCGGATCTGCCAGCGGTTCATCGGCAGAAGGCTCTTCGATCACTTCTTCGACAACATAGTCTTCTGGTTTGGCGGCGGAAGGCACGGGGGCCGACTCGGTCGATTCCTCAAACTGGTCGTCTTCGACGGGTTCAGCTTCGAAAGATTCTTCCTCGGTTACAAAGTCTTCCTCAACTTCGGGAACAAGGTCTTCCTCGGCCGATTCAATCACCTGCTCAGATGCAGGCGCAAGGCCGGACTCGGTCTGCTCGAAGACAAGCTCTTCCTCTTCGAAAGCATCCGGGGCGACGCCGGCATCCGAGATTTCAGTCGCTTGGGGCTCTTCCTCAGCTTGCGGCTCGGCCTGGCGACCGCGATGCCGCGAGATGGATTCGCCGGGAAGCAGGCCGCTGCCATCCCACTCGATAGGCGTTTCAATGAGCGATGCAGGCTTGAAAGTGCTGGCCGGACGAGCCGAGGGGGCTGGGCTGGCGGACTCGAATTTGGGAGCCTCGTCTGCAGGCGCGCCACCGTATTTGGAGAGCGATTCACCGGGGAGAACAAATGGTACCGGGGCGGAGTCGCGGGTGGTCGTATTCGGGGCAGTGCCGCGGCTTTGTGACGAGCCGCGATCAGAAGAATCGCCGGCTGACCATCCTTGCGACGGCGCCGCGTTGGCGGCTGCATGAATGACTGGCGCTACTTCCGCATCCACCTGTGTTTCGGAATAATCTTCCGCCGCCTCGTCTGAACCGGTCGCGCCGATTTGGACTTCTTGGGAGCTGCCGGGTCCACTGCGGCCACCACGACGGCGGCGACGGCCACGCCAGCGCTTGGCGCCGGGATCTGTGGATTCATCTTGTGTGTCGGTTGCCGAGTCGGAAACGAAGGAGGATTGAGGAACTGCGTCGGCGGCGTCCGGTATCGCTTCAACGGCGAGGCCGCGCCCTTTGGGCTGGCGTTCGGGGGTCGCTCGCTCAGGCTTGGATTCTTGCTTTTGATCGGACTTTTGACTGGAGCGCGGGGGGCGAGCCTCGCTGCGACCGGCATTGCTATCGGCCGCGGGGCTGTGCCGAACCTCGCGCGGAGGCTGGTTGCCGCCGCTGGCCGCGGCCTTCTCAATTTCGTCGGTCTCTTCCGGGTCTTCCAACTCCATGAAGTCCGTTACATAGAGGAAGGCGTCGCGCTCCAGGCCAACATCCACGAAGGCGGACTGCATGCCGGGCAGCACTCGGGTGACGCGGCCGTTGTAAATGGAGCCGGCTAATGTGTACTCGTTTTCGCGTTCGTAGTAAATCTCCGCGAGTTGATCGTCTTCAAGAATTGCAAGCCGCGTCTCATGCGGCGTAGAGGAGATGCAGATTTCCTTTGCCATCGTACCTTTCCATCCAGCGGCGTTCGCCTGCTGGGAGATGCGGCAAGGTCGGATGGAGACAGTCAAAACCGGAAGGGGAGGGGATGCGCTGAAAGGATGACCTGTGGGTGGCTAGTCTGGCGAATGCCGCGCGGTAGCCTGCCCCTGCGGGCGGCGAACTGCGGCGGATGTTCTGCTGAACGAGCTTGAATTTCCGGTGATCCGATTGCACAGAGTTTGTGGCCAACTGCTCCGGGGACCCCGGCGATCGATTCTGATCGCTGGGGTGGAAGTATGCCGAGACTCCCGGCGGGGCCGTTCCAACCTTGGCATATGCACGACCGTGCCGCGCGGCCGGAGCGCAATTTGTGTGCTCCGATACCTTCCACTCCGGCGACGAATTCCCGTCGCCGGGGACCCTGAAGGCTCCCGCGCTATGTGTGCAACTTGAACGCTGCCAACGGTTTTCCCGTCTGTGCGTGCTCATGAACCCAATCCTGCCGGGCTCGAGATCCATCCGGACCTGGCCGGCTAAAAGCTTGAAACTTGGACTCTTGCGGGCCGGACAGTTCCGGGGGACGCAAGAGGTGAACCTGTGAAACCCGGCCTTGGCCAACTGGACCCGAGACCGTCAGTTTACGAAGCGGCGCATGCGGACATTCATTACCGCGCCTAGCGCCAGGAACGTAAACAACACCGAAGATCCTCCGTAACTCATTAACGGCAAAGGAATTCCGGTGACTGGCATAAAGCCGATGACCATGCCGACATTGACCGCTATCTGAAAGGTCAACACAGCCACTACCCCCATAATAATCAGGGATCCTGACAGGTCGGCGGCTGTTTGAGCGTTTTGAATCAAACGCATCAATATGAAAAAGTATAGCAGCAGGACAGAAACCGCGCCGACAAAGCCGTGTTCCTCACCAAAAGCGGCAAAGATGAAGTCGGCATGGGGGATAGGGAGGAAGTCGCCCTGGGTCTGGGTGCCCTGGGCAGCGCCCTTTCCCCAAACGCCGCCGGAGCCGACAGCGATGAGCGACTGGCGAATCTGGTAGCCGGTCCCTTTGGGGTCGTTGTCAGGGTTGATGAAGCTGGTCAGCCGAGCCTTCTGGAATGGCTTGAGGATCTTCCCGCTGGTCCAAACCCCAGCCACCAGGCAAAGCCCGCAGGTGGCAAGAATCAAGCCCTGGCGGAAGTTGATGCCGCCCAGAAATAAGCCGGCGATCAGGATGGGTGTATAGGTCAGGGAGGTGCCGAGGTCGGGCTGCTTGATGACCAGCAGCATGGGAATCCCTACCAGGGCGAAGGCCTTGAAGATGTCCTTCCAGGTCAGGCTGCGCCCGCCGAGGTTGGCAAAATACCGCGCCACCACCAGGATGAGCACCAGCTTGACCCACTCGGAGGGCTGAAAGTGCATCGGGCCGAGCCTGATCCAGCGCCGAGCGCCAAGGACCTTTTGCCCAACCACAAGGACCGCGACCAAGGCAACGAGGAAAACTCCATAAGCCCATGGAACGAAGTCGATCAGCTTGTGATAGTCAATCTTGGAGAAGAGAAACATGGTCACAAGGCCGGCGGCGATCCAATACATCTGCTTGGTGTGGAAGCCCGAGTACTTGGTATGGAGCGTGGCAGAGTAGATTTCCAGAACCGAGACTGTGCAGAGGATGAGCACCATGCCTAGCAGCGCCCAGTCGAAATCGCGAAAGCTCAGCATGCGGCGCATCAGGGTTGGCCTTCTTTGAAGCGAAGCGGCACGACGGCAAGCCATGCGGGGAGAGGGAGCTGGCCTGAGGCGAGAGCCTTGGGATTGGCTGCCGACGCCAGTTCCAAGGCCGGATTGACCAGGAAATGGCCTGCATGGAGGACCGAATTCTGCCACGGTGCTGCGGCGCGGTTGCGGCCCGGGGGGGCGGGCGTTGACCAAACGGCTCCCACTTCCACCGGCTTGGTTGCGCCGGCTTCGTCCAGTATGTTCTTTTCCTGCTTGCGCTTTTTGTTCACATAGGTGGCGACCACCTGGGCCGCGATGCGGGCCGAATTCGAGCCCCAGTCACCGTGCTCCTGAAGGACTGCGATCACAATCTCGGGATTGCGCCGAGGCACCATGCCAACAAACCAGGAATTCGGCGTCTTGGCGCCGCCCTTGGTATGGGTATCGCCTCCGCCAACCACCTGGGCGGTACCGGTCTTGCCGGCAAAGTCGATGCCCTCAATATGAGACGCGGCAGCGGTGCCGGTGGTGGTGGCGGCGGCCATGCCGTCGGTAATCGTCATCCAGGTATCGGCGTTGAGCGGGAAATTCACGTCGCCAGTGCCGGGAAAGCTATCCAGCACAGCTTGGTGGAACTCAGCCGGAAGCTGGTCGTATGCAACCACATGGGGCCGTACCAAATGACCGTTCGAAGCAATTCCGCCCAGGGCCCTGGCCAGTTGTAGAGGCGTAACCTGCGTCTCTCCCTGGCCGATGCCCACTGAAATCGTGTTCCCGGCGTAATACTTCTGATGGTAGTTCTTCATCTCCCATTGGGTAGAGGGCATGATGCCGGCCTTTTCGTCGGGCAGGTCGATGCCGGTCTTCGATCCAAGGCCAAGCGCCGTGGCGTACCGCGCAATGGTGTCGATGCCCAGCTTTTGAGCCAGGGTATAGAAGAAGGTGTCGCAGGAGAGCGGTATAGCCTGGCTGATATTCAGTACGCCATGGTGCTTGTCGCAATGGAAGAAGCGCCCGTAAAACGTGCCGCCGCCGGCGCACATCACATGCATGTCCTGAGCCACACCCTCTTGCAGTCCGGCAGCCGACATGATGATCTTGAAGGTCGAGCCGGGGGCTAGTTGGTCCTGAATGGCCTTGTTCATCAAGGGGTGGTTGGGGTTCTCAATGAGCTGGTTCCAGTCGGCGCGGTTGATGCGCACAGCGAAGGCGTTGGGATCGTAGCTGGGATGGGAGACCATGGCGAGAATCTCGCCGTTGCGCGGGTCCATGGCCACCACCGCGCCGTTGGCATCGCCAAGCGCCAGCTCTGCGGTGCGCTGCAGGTCGATGTCGATGGTCAGCTTGAGATCCTGGCCGGGGATGGCGTGCTGGATGCCGAGGTAGCCAACCTCGCGGCCGTGGCTGTCAACAATCACGTCGCGGGAGCCGTCCTGGCCTCGCAGCAGTTGATCGTAGGTCTCCTCGACACCGGCCTTGCCGACCACATCGCCGGGCGCGTAGGCCGCGTAGCGCGAGTCGTTGAGCATCTCCTCGCTAACCTCGCCCACGTAGCCGATGAGGTGGGCGGCAAAGCCGTCGCGGGGATAGAGGCGTCGCTCTTCGTCGATGGTCTCCAACTCGGGCAGTTCGTTGCGGTGGGCTTCGATAAAGGCCTGCTCATCGGCGGTAACGTCTAGTTTGACGGGGATGGGCTGGTAACCCGGCGCGGCGCGATAGTGGCGCAGGGTGGCGCGCAGTTGATCCAGGTCGAGATTCAGGCCTTTTGCGATCAGGGGTAGATCGGCGTCGACGTCGTGGCCCTGCTCGCGGACCAGAAAGCAAGAGACTGAAGGGTAGTTATCCACCAATAGCCGGCCGTCACGGTCAAAGAGCTTGCCGCGGGCGGCCATGACGGGCTCTTTGCGAATGCGGTTCTGCTCGGCTTGCAGGCGATAGTAGTCCACGCCCAGCACTTGCAGCCTCCACAGGCCCGCGGCCAGCGCCAGCATCATGAGCAGAATGCCATACTGGACCACCGTCAGCTTCAACGTG
>Ga0302194_10003083_pt1 | contig 10532 bp, 7 predicted proteins | sample II_Bog_N1_1_FD_200227 | JGI IMG/M metagenome (GOLD analysis project Ga0302194, IMG submission 200227) | Peat permafrost microbial communities from Stordalen Mire near Abisko, Sweden - II_Bog_N1_1 | ecosystem: Environmental > Terrestrial > Soil > Wetlands > Peat | place: Sweden: Abisko, Stordalen...
ATTAACTCGCGAAAATATTTCACTTGATCTATGTTATTGGCCAATTGATCTAGTATCTCATTTAAACGCTTGATTGTCAACGTTGAGGACGATTTCATGTATCCTTTTATGACATCGTACATGCAAATTGAAAAATCTCCAATGCCCATACCCTATTGGTGATAGTTTGGATTTTTGTAGTGATATAGTCGTTCGTACTAAGATTTGTTTAAATTTAGACATTGAGTCATTAACTTTGCCAAAGCTTTTTACTTTAAACCATAGTTGCCTCGAACTTTGTCCTCACCAGGAATTATCAGTCGTAGAATTGAAAAAGTATATTGATATTTACGGTTTTTCTTGAAAAGAGTCGTGATAAATTTTTTGATGAGCCTACCCTTCGAACCGCCCCGTGCTTCGCTCAGTAAATTGAAGAATTTAGCCATGAATCGAAACTCGATGGTTTCTGTAATGGCGGCATCATTTTCATATATCTCAGCAAATGACTCTTAAACTCTGGAGGAAGTCTCATTAGACTGTAGAGCTTGATCTTAATTTTCGAATATCATAGGTATAAGATAATGATATTTTGAATCGATTTGGTTATACGTACTCGCTGCCCATAGAAACAGTTAAGTGATATAATAAAAGTAGATTGTTATATTTAAACAAATAAGCTGATCTGCCTCTAATATGATGAAATTGAAATAAAGTTAATAGAAAATAAATAAGATAGTTGTATTTCATTAACTCATTCAATTTTATTAAAAGTTGGTTATGTTATCTAGATTAATCGAAGTAGACATTGTCAAGTCTCATTTTTATTGATCAATTTCATTTCATCAGCACTATCACAAATGGTTAATTATTCCACCTTTATTCACAATCCTTCATACGAACCGATATTTTTAAGGATTCATTCTTGACTATCAATCAAACATCATACAATCATCATTATCTTTTAGATGAACAAACAAGTTTAATAGTTGACACAGAGTAAAAATAACATAGACGATGCATAATCATCCTCCGAAACCATAGATAGTTCTGCCTTGTCTCTTGAGTGCGTAGACAACATCCATAGCAGTAACGGTTTTTCTTCTAGCGTGTTCAGTGTAGGTGACTGCGTCTCTGACGATGCCCTCGAGGAATCCCTTAAGAACTTGTCTGGAATCATCATAAATGAAAGATGAGATTCTCTTGACACCTCCTCTTCTAGCAAGTCTCCTGATAGCGGGTTTGGTGATTCCCTAAATGGAGGCTCTAGCATGTCGCTTTTGAGCAGTTCTCTTAGTTCCTACTTTTCCCTTGCCTCCGACTCCCTTTCCACCTTTTCCTACTCCGGCCATTGATAGTATTCTAAAGTTTATACAAATATAGTGTTGGCTCGTAATTTAAATATGGCCTTATCTAATTTATTTAATTCGTTAATCTGATTGGTTATAATAATGCCAATCAAAATCGTCCGATTAAATTAAAATATACTATTTATCATCCTTTCCATTCTTTTCATTCCTTTCGTTTTATGAAATATTTGCTCTTCATTCTTCAATTGTCTCTGGACTAGTTGAAAATTAAAATAGTATAATTGATGAATGTTAGAGTTTATCATTTTTACTACAGAAATCTTTTAAAATCACTATAACTCTAATTTGAGATTGTGCTTTGGTATTCGAAGATTCGATGCCTCATTATGGTCGTTGTAGAGTAAATTGATTAAATATTTAAAAATACTTCGATTATTTATACAAAAAGTAAGCTGACAATTTTTGTTTCCCGTCATTTTTATCAACATTTCCTTTGCTTTAGTCGTTTTTTAAACTATTCAACTCTTATCTAAGGGATTATTATCGATGTTGCCGTTCGTTCTTTTTCTTACCAGTCAGTCGCCAATTGCTAATATAGTTAGCCTTTATCATTTATAACAATATTCTGATTTATGCAGCTGAGTTAACTCTTAGAAAAGGTTGCTGCGCAACCCAAACTTATTAAGTCTTAATCAAAAGAGTAGTTTTTCGCCACGAAACGTCCTGTCAAGAGGTTGAAGATATCGCATTGCTTTACTGAACCACAAGAAAAGCAAGAATGGGATAATTCTACGCTAGATAAGAGCTTTGATTCAACAAAAACTGAGGGACTCTTTAAAATGTGTCGGAAGGATCTAGAGTCGACCTTTGGAGATGAAAATATCCTCTCATTTAAAGTGAAGCCACCAAAACGTAAAAGAAATATGATGGCTAAAATAAAAAATGGTACTAAATTACCAAACGAGTAATACCCTTAAAATGAGGCTCCTTTCTTTGAGACAGTTCCTTCTTTGCCTCTCAATAAACTGGGAATTCCACGAAAGGAAGCGACATTTGTCAACAAATTTTAAAATTTAAATCAGAACCAATTTAAAATAACTGATTTTCAGATTATGAATCAAATCGGGCAAGGCACTTACAGTGAGGTCTATAAAGCCATATAAAAAAGAACAGGATTTATCTGTGCCCTGAAAATCCTTTAAAAGTAGAAGATGAAAGACCTAAACGTAGAAGAAAATGTAATCAGAGAGATAAAAATAAATTCCTTTCTCGATCATCCAAATATAGCTAAACTTTATAGCTTCTTCCACGATAAGAAGTATCTATATCTCGTGTGCGAATATGCGACTGATAAAAATTTGTATGAAGCCATAAAACAACCAAAATATAAACTTAAAAAGGGATTACAGAGCGAGGAAGTTTCCAAAATTGTGGGACAGATATGCGATGCTGTTGAATATATTCATAAGAATGATATCCTTCATAGGGACATCAAACCTGAAAATATTCTACTGACAATGGTAATACTTTCATCATATAGTTTCATATAGTTAAACTTTGCGATTTTGGATGGTCAGTCTATAATCCTGCCAAGTCATTACGATCCACTCTCTGTGGAACTCCTCTTTATCTCGCTCCTGAACTCGTGAAGCAAACTGAATACGATTAATCGGTGGATGTTTGGGCTATCGGAGTCCTAACTTATGAATTGTTTACTGAGTAAAGTCCTTTCAAGATAACCCAGCTGAACGATCTCAAAAAAATAGTAAATTTCCCTTGATGCAGGTATACGACTAGATTATCTTCGATGGAATTCGTAACAAAAGTGCCGTCTAATTCATGCAGAAGGCCATGCAGAAGGACCCCACTGAGAGGAAATCAATTTTTGAGTTAGTGAACCATCCATTTTTAACGGGAAAAAAATAGAATAATTGATATTGATTTTTGAATAGTTAAAAAATGCATGAATCACTTATGATTCACTTTAAACGACGATTGGTTTAGTGACCCTCATTTGATGTTTTTTGTCTTAAGATGGGGGACACATCAAATTTGAAACTGTTTCTCAACCTGTCAGTTTGACTGTCTGTTCGCTGCCTTTCGCTTTCTCGTACTGTTCTGTTGCCTGAGTGCATGTAGTTAGCGCTATCTTTTACGCTGTAATTATATTCTCCTGATTATTTTAATTTCTTTCCTTTTGTTGATTCGTGCAGTAGGCTGTCTCTATTTTGCTTTTACCTAACCGATACTTCAGTTAATTTTTTATCTTCTAAATCAAATGTGGAGTACATGATCTATCTGTTGATTTTTTGTTAATTTTATGGTTTTTCTAATTGAGTTAGGTTGCTATCTTTAATGAAGTTGCTTCGTTGAAATATTTTTTTTATTTGCTTGTTGGTGAATAAAAAACCGTTTGAGGCATCGGAGATGTGGGGACTCTTTTATTTTTCTCTGGAAGAGTAAATCCGAATATATTTTTTAAGGGATCAATAAATGTAAAGCACGAATATTTTTTGAATTCTAAATGCTCTAGAAACAATGTTTTGTTCTCAAGATTGACCACCCAGCAGAGTTTATGCTATTATTCTAAATCTTGATGGTAATACCAAGTTCAATTTTTGTCTTGATAAGCTTAAGGCAATCTACGTCAAATATAGGCTACTTGCAATCATCTTGGGATATTTAGACAAATCCGATGAAAACCCAGAAATGCAGATCTAAATAAACTGAATTTGACACGACCATGCGAGGGGTATATTGACAGCATCTCGGCCATTTTCTTCTTAACATCTTCGTTCTTATAAGTTAATTCACAGAGGAGGAGAGCTGATACTCTCCTAAGGGCTGCATCATTAAAAGCTAACACTAGTTGCTATCATGGAGATTGGTAATTATTTTTTTGAGATCCGATGGCGATAATGATTGAAAGATATCCTGCTGTCGTTTTGGATTGCTCGATATGTGACTAGCTCACAAGATTCTTACTTGCTCAACCTATTCATGGACTCTATTAGCATCTTTTTATCTTCGTTAATTTACATCTATGAATTATAAACTTTTAGGTATAATATCCCTTATTTAAATGTCAGTTAATTTGGGTCTGACTTGGAGTAGCTTAGTTTATAGGAAGACTCCACTTTTACTAACTATCAGCATTAATATTAAAATAAGAATTATATCGTTATGTAACTAAAAGAAAACCTCAATCCCAATAAACAGGCTGAGAGGCAAGCCAATAACAAAAGTTTAAAGGAAATGGCCGAGTCGGAGTAGTAAGATGATAAGTAAATGCTCTGCTCTACTCACTTACTCTAAGTTGGCCGGTTATTCTGTGAGGATTGCTTACGCTATGACATCTGCAATCGGTGCGTATAAAATCACAAGAGCCATAAGATACATCGTTTCAAGAACTTTCAGTAGGCGAAAGAGGTGACGAAGGAAGTCCTGCTGGTTGAAATTGAGCTGACTCTTAATCGCTTGAAGGGTCGTGAAAACGAGATGAAAAATCAAGTATAGGAGATATCCTTAATAAAATAGAAATTAAAAAACCAGGCAAACTAAATTTTAAACGCTCTCAAGGATCAGTTCGACCTCCTCCAAAAGAAGATTCACGAGAAGCTGTAAAGCTAATTTTAAAGATATGAAAAAGAGCTCGACTCCTTCTATCGGGAGTATAATGCAGTGAATGACTACCTCCGTGAAAATTTATTATAAATTATTGACGGAAAAATCAATATTGCCAGCTTCGAGAGGAAAAATGTGTTTAAAGATATCGATTGCAAGCTGATGCCGCAGTTTGGTAAAATTAAGCAGGCCATGTAGAAATCTAAGAAATACATGAAGAATGTTAAAGAATCAGTGAAGGATCTGTAAAACTCAATCAAATATTTCACTGTAGAGGAGGAGAAAAATCAATGCAAGTACTAGAAGTATGATAAATTTTTAAAGCAAAAAACCTTCGAGGAATCAGAGTACAACTCTCCTCTTCTCCGAACTTTAAATTTACTCTAAAATAGCAAACCTGACCTCTCTATGCTTCGAGCCAAGCTTAGGAACTGATTTTGATATAATTCATTAATATTTAAAATATCTAAATGAAATATCAAGAGTAAATCAAGAAAGTCACAAGAAAGTTGTTTATCAACGGAGAGTTGGTTGATTCGAAGGGAGGATCACCTTTCTCAGTCATCAATCCAGCCACGTAGGAGTCGATTGGCCAAGGAGTTGCTGCGAGCAATGGTGATGTCGATAGAGCAGCTCAATCAGCTCGAAAAGCATTTGATTAAGGGGAATGGAGAACTTTAGACCCACATGCGAGAGGAAGATTGCTTTACAAGTTAGCGGATTTAATTGAGGAAAAATCTTAAATTCTATCTTATTTCGAAACATTGACAAATGGCAAACCTTACTTAGTTTCTAAAAATGAAGATATCCCCTATACAGCCTACGTATATCGCTACTTTGCTGGACAAACTGATAAAATAAAGGGAAGCACACTTGCCATGAGCCGGCCATTCTTTGGATTCACTAAAAAAGAGCCGATTGGAGTAGTTGCTCAAATCATTCCTTGGAATTATCCTTTGCTAATGATGGCTTGGAAAGTAGCCCCTGCTTTAGCAGCCGGATGCACAGTCATCCTCAAGCCGGCCGAGCAAACACCATTTACTGCTCTAATGTTAGGATAACTCTTTAAGCAGGCAGGTTTTCCTCCTGGAGTTATCAACATCTTGACAGGATTTGGAAAAACTGGATAGTATCTTTCTCAACATAAGTTAGTCAACAAGATTTCATTTACTGGGTCAACTTAAGTGGGCTACCTGATTATGAGAAATTGCCATAAGCATAACCTGAAGCCGGTGACTCTCGAGTTGGGTGGTAAATCAGCCAATATCATTCTTCCTGACGCTGATTTGTAGCAAGCTGCAAATCAAGCCTGCATTTTGTTTGCCAACTGCGGACAGAGCTGCATAGCTGGCTCAAGGACTTACGTACATGAATCAATTTACGACTAATTCATAAACAAATGTGTAAAAATCGCTGATTCCATCACCGTAGGCGATCCTTTGCAAGAAAGTTCCCAATTAGGAGCTATAGTAAGCAAAGACCAATTTGATAAAATTTTAAAATACATCTAAATCGGCAAGCAGTAAGGTGCAGTACTGGTGGCTGGTGGAAGTCGAGTTGGAAATAAGGGCTATTTCATAAGACCAACAATTTTCAAAAATGTAAAATAATCAATGAGAATTGCGCATGAGGAGATATTTGGTCCAGTTATGTGTATTTTAAAATGGACTGAGGAGGAAGATGTCATTTCTCGAGCCAATTCTCTTCCCTATGGATTGGGAGCAGGAGTTGTCACCAAAGATATCAATAAAGCTTTTAAATTCACTGAAAGACTTAATGCTGGAACGGTTTACGTCAACTGTTATGACTATCAGTAAGCATGCACTCCCTTTGGCGGAGTCAAAGACTCAGGAATCGGCAAAGATCTCGGCGATGAAGGATTGTAAAGCTACTTACTGACTAAGACGGTAATAATAAAGCCCAATCTTTGATTCGATTTATCTGCCATAATCAACTTCTATTGATATTTTATTCCTCGAGGTACATTGAACCATTTTCAATCCCATCCATTTTTCTCTAAAATACGATTTAATTTATGATTTGTATTAAATAAATTAAATGAGGTTGATAGTTCGCAATCGATTCCCTCTTCATGTATGGACTGTCAGTGACTATATCAAACAAACGCAGGCCAATTTGTATAAACAGGACACCAGCAGATTCATTACCATGCAGAACATCTTTCGCAAATTGTATCTCAGGCATTTGGATGATCATTAACAGATGCAGGTTCATCAAAAAAATATGAATAATTTAGTACTAATGGGACAGGCACCGGCTCATGCTGTTGCAGATTATTTCCATAAGAAAGCAAAGGTCTACTCTTAAGATTTTATGACAGCCACACTTAAATCAATTGCCAGGGCTTATCACATATCCAAGGTTGACAATGGTGGAACGCTGGATACTTTGGGCTACAAGTTGTTTTTAACTGCCTAGTTTTCCAATTTAAGTGAATAATTGAAATATGCCATCCGTAATAACAAAGTTAGCTTTTCAAATCTTGTTTCAATCATGAAATCATTGCTGCAGATGTAGTATGTTGATTATGAGATCATGAATTTACTTATTCTGTATGTAATCTTGCTTTAAGATAGACTCAGAGATAAATCGATGGAGGCAGTCAGAATTAGCTACTAACGCAATGGAAGGGAGATCGATAATTTCAGATTGAGAAAAAGGATTATTATCATCCTCATGAAATAGATATTCTAAGGGAGTTAAGGGAAGGCAATGAGATTACAACAGCCTTGAGTTTTATCCGCCACATTTATCAAGAGTGGTGTCAAGATCAGCAATAAAAAACAGATTTGAAGAACCAACAAATTCCAGAAATTAACCGTCTCATCAAGGAAATATCGACAACCAATAAAAATTTCAGACAAATTGTGGAAGCCATCCTCAACGTGAGGAAATAGTATGTGAAAATGGTCAACTTTTCTGAGAATTAAAAAATCTTAAGAAATCCCAGCTTAAATTTGGAACTGCTTGAGCTTGAAGAAAAACTAATAGCCATTAAAGTCTTGAGTATAGAAGATATAAAACATATAAAATATATGTCTAATCCTGAATATGAGGTCAAAAGAGTTGAGTAGATCATCCTGGCTGTGCTGGATATCCATAAGTTAGATCCTCTCTTCACTTTTATAGATAAGGGTGAGATTGAAGTACGCAACCCTAAAGACTCATTAGCTCCAAATCCAACCAAAGTGTTTACTCTCCTAAATTTTCTTTCTAAATTTGCTGCACTTGATAGATTTGTGTATCACACTGCAGATGGTCGAAGTTTAATCAGCCTTAAATGGTAAAAGACACTGATTGAGCAATAGCCGGGTATGAAGATCAATGACGGTCCTTTGTATGAATAACTCAACGTTTCCAGAATTTATCGCAGAGTATACAGTGACATTATTAGCTTGTTCAGCAGAAACTAACAACAGCTCTAGTCAATCTTTAAGAAGAGCGACGTCAACGATAAAGTATAATTATTGGATGCCTATTGTAGAATGGGATTGACTGAGCAGGCCATCCTCAATATTGCTGATCTTTAGAATGAAGAAACTCAATTTAATGTTTACTCTCTTGGGTTTAGTAAATTCCTTAATTTTGTGCATCTGATGAACGACGTGGCTATACTTATCAATAATCCTAGTTTAAAGCGATCTGTTTTTAATAAACTGTCTTAAATTTTGATACTGTAGTAAACCAATTAAATAACTCTTTCTTTGAGATCTACCATTGATGCAATAAACTATCTTTTGCAGAATCATCTTTAGGACCAATAGTTTATTTCAGTGTACCGTCGATTCATCGATCGACTGTAAGTCAAATCAGTCTATTTCCCAAATGAATAACAAGACAATGACAATGTCGTCGAAGCTTTCAAAATACTGGCTCTGTAAATACCTGATAAATATAATTTGCACCCAATTTATATGAGTTTTCTTCATAAAACTGTCAATGACTCATACAAAAAGAATCCTTATCTCTCAATTCTTAGAGAAGCAGGGTTCAAATGGGCCAACAAGATCAAATCATTACACTAAATGCACCCCTATCTGAATTTGGGAATGAACAATGGTAGATTAAATGGATTAGTATTTTCCAATTCTGATGAGACTAATCTTGACGGATAAATCCGCTCTGGAGACTTAAATTCATATATCTTTCGACTATAGCAGATACATCATGTTAAAATTAACCTATTTCCTATCAACTCCTTCTTAACCATCAACTTCCAAACTCAACAGGAAAACCATTTTCAACTCAAATCTATCGATCTACTCCAATTCCGTTTGTAAGAGCTTTTCCAGTAAAAAAATGAAGAATTTGTAGACTTGTTTCTACTGCTTCGAGAGTTATTGAAAATGCTTCAAAAGTACTATCCATAGCAACTGATTGCCAAAAGAATTGAATTTAAAGTGGCAGTTCTTGACAAATTAAGAAAGCACAATCCGTCTATTGAAACTAAATAACAATAATTCACAAACAAAGCACAATTTTTATTATAAGTATTCGAGTTGAATAAATTGGTTTAGTTATTAACAGTAGAAAACGCAGCGAAGAGGGTGCGTCTGCAGCCAAGGGCTAAATATTCTTTGAACCGGAAATAAAAACCATTGAATTAATTGGAGTAAGTTTGGCAGGCACGCACAAGTGAAAAATAGATATAATAGTTAATTCAAAATAGTAAGCAAATGATAATTTAATTAATTGCCAGTCTCGAAAGGTATCTAACATCATAATCATTGAAACGGAAACTGAAACCGGGCGTTATTGATCTTAAGGGAAAGAGGCAAACCCTCGAATTGTTGGAGTAATAAGTATCCTTGATGAATTCATTGGATGTAGCTGGTGAATTCATTAATTATAAATACTTTAATGACAAGACTTATTGCGAATATTAGGATTGGAACAATAAAATTCAGCTGAACTACCGTATTGTTGAACTCAGTTATAATAAAATGACCAATCTGTCAAGGATACTCATCAATAAATTCTGTGGAGGCTTTACAAGCAAAATTACCCTTATGCCCATCTCTGGGCATGGATCAAGAATAAAGAGGCTAGGTCTCAAATTTAGACTCATCAAACAATAACCCTCATCTAAAACTCCTTTAAACAATTTATAAGAAAGGAAAAGTAATGAATAGCTGAAGTATATCATCAATCTGCAAAACTTTAAGCACGAACTCAAGACAACTTTCTCTCCCAAGGAATTACTGAATTTCATCTTTAGTTTCAAGTTTATCGCAAATCTTGATGATGAAACATAAAATAGGATGGAAACGTTGCTTCGCAGATAGCCCAAGGAGTATTTCAGTTACTTATAAAAACTCTCAGAAAGACAGTACCTTTAATCTCCTTACGCGAAATACATCATCAAAAAACTGAGTAAGACTGACAAGATCAGGCGACTGTTGTAGACAAGAAAAATAGTGAGAATAAACCAAAAGATTCTTTTCCAAAAGGGAAAGATAAACAGCACCATTTATTACAAGCGTATCAATTAAATCTAAAAGAGAATAATTAGTGCTATCCGGTCGTTAAAAACAAAAATGCTGGATAATATGGAGAATAAACTCATTAAGGGAGAACTTAAGATGGTGCATATCCACAAAG
>Ga0302194_10003095_pt1 | contig 10507 bp, 4 predicted proteins | sample II_Bog_N1_1_FD_200227 | JGI IMG/M metagenome (GOLD analysis project Ga0302194, IMG submission 200227) | Peat permafrost microbial communities from Stordalen Mire near Abisko, Sweden - II_Bog_N1_1 | ecosystem: Environmental > Terrestrial > Soil > Wetlands > Peat | place: Sweden: Abisko, Stordalen...
CAAGATATCTGTAAAATGCTTTGCCTTCCTCCATGGTTGATGACCACCAAAATCCGGTAGCTCCATATCCTGTCGGTGCACCCAAAATTCCGTTAAAAAGACGGCAATTGCCTGCCATTGCACTAAATCCGCTTGAATTGGTTGGCCATACTATTTGTGTGCCGGGAGGCAATGGGCTGTTATTTGCAGGTCCGTAAGCATCGCAATAATTCCAACTTCCTGACGGCCGATTGGTAAACTCTCCTAATTTCAATTGATCTCCCTGGTTTGTTCCTCTCCAGTTAACTGAATCTACCTGTGCAACACTCATTCCCAATGTCAATTCCAATATCTTCCATTCAATATCGCTGGGTATATGCCATCCGGCAGGCGCAAGTTTTCGTGTATCATTTACTGCATACCAGTTATAAAGCAATCCTATTATCGTTGATGCAGTAGTATCATAAATACAATAGCCTGATGTTGTATCTTGCCAGGCAATGGTTGAAGGTTTATAAGTAACAGAATCGCCGTTTAGAAATGTTTTTACTTTAAGATCCTGAGACATCCACCATTGATTTCCTATTTTAACAGTAGTATATACATTTCCATCCCTATCAGTCATTGTTCCCGTTTCAATTGCAGGAGTAGATGTTTTCTTTTTACAGGCAACCGCTGAAAAAAGAAGGATGCCGATTATAAGAAAAGCGAAAAAAGTAATGTACTGCCTCGTTTTGATAAATATATTTTTTTTCATTTTTATTGAGCATTGAGCTTTTGTTTACTAATTCTTAATAAATTTTTTAACAACTGATGAGTTATCCTGAATCAAACGAATGGTATATAAACCGGAAATAAAACCGGATACATCAATTTGAAAAGTGCTTTTTACTGCAGAAATACCAATGTCCTTTTTTGATATAAGTCTTCCATACATATCAATAATTTCATAGCCGGTTTCCTTATTATTTGATTCTGTAATTGTTAAATTCAACTGGTTCTGCGCAGGATTAGGGAAGATATCAAACCCAATTGTAGTTGTATTATTTAATTCTCCTACATTTAAAACAGGACATACCACACTAATATCTAAATTATTGCAATATCCGGGATAACAACAAAGGCTTTGCACATTTAAATTCGCCTTGGGGTCATAATTACAAGCTAAAGAATCCATACAACCTAAAATAACCAATGTTTTACAGGCAGTAGGATCCAAACAATCATATTCCGAGTTATATTCAAAATAATTGGGATTGGTGCACCCGCAGGGTTGAGGAAAAATAAGCCAATTTGATTGAATCACAGGAATATGATTATTTGCAAGTTGTTGGGCGTCAGCAGCACTATCAGCTACTGCAACATAATCAATAGTGACTTTTCCTGAGCTATCCACTATTTCAACATTCAATTCAAATGATAATTTTCCCTGCGTAGTTAATTGTGCAACCAAAACCTGATTGCTATCTCTGTTAACACCCGTTACTCCATTATTTGAAAGCACGGCATTATTGCTTTTAAATAAATTACTTTTTACAATTGAACCAAAAATTGTAGAATCATTTCCGCTTGCAAAATCAACAATTCCATTTGTAAACCAACCGGCAGGAATGACCCCCATTGTATCAAGCCCATCTGCGGTAGTTAATGGAATTCCGGCAGCGGTATCATTATTAACCAATAAACCACCCTGTATATTTGCGCTTCCACCATCGTTATTTTTCCCACCTATAATAGTACCATCCTTATCTGATCTTTTCAAAACACCAAAATATGTTTTACCGGAAGGGTTTGATTGGGTAACTTCCCCAAGCGTTAACCATGTATCTAGTGGCACAGTTCCTTCTGAGAAGCGGAGAACATTAAAATTATAGGCGAATGTTTGCCCATCAGCAGTTTTAGAATTACGATTAAAAAATATGGAATCGCTGGAAATTTTTAGTTCATGGTACGTATTCCCATAAATACGAGTTAGTTTATACCCCTTCGCCAGGTCAATATACACGCGGTAAGTTGTTGAATTTGGTTTAACAAAAGTACCTCCAGTTGTATCGGTAGCATCATTATTATCCGAAACATAATATTTTTCAACAATTACTTTTTCTAATTGTGCTTGCAGAGAAATAGAAAAGGCAAAAAATAAAAAAAAGGAGATTAGTAATTTAGTTTTCATTCGAAGCAATGTTATTATTTAATTCAACTTTTAAAGTTTGTAGATGAGGGTTAAAATGTAGTTTGTTCCATACGTATATTTACTATAATTTAAAATATATCCCTCCGCAAATTTGTAGGATTGTACATAAGGTGCATTTAAAATGTTTTTCAATTTAAACCTTACAATAAAATGTTTACCGATTGATTTAGAAAACATTAAATCCACCTCATTTCTTGGCATTTGATAAATATTCGGAATGCCGGTACCTCCCTCCGTTACCAACGTAGGTCCTTGAACGTTATAGATTAATGTGCTCGAAAGCCCTATTTTTTCGGATGTATAATTCAGTATACCATTAACTACGTAAGGAGCCTGACCAAACATAGGACGATCATCAATTCCTGCGTTTATATATCCACCGCTTTGATATGGAAATAATTTATTAAAACGAGTTCGGGAGTCAGCCAATGTAAGATTTACTCCCAAATCAATATTTTTATATATTTTTTTTCGGGTATCCAACTCTATTCCTCTTACCCAGGCATTATTAGGATTATTTTGCCAGGTATATCCCAAACCATTGCTACCTCCCCCAAAATTGACAAATTCAATATTATTTTTAATTTCTTTATAAAATCCGCTTACCGAAATGTAATCACCCGTTTTAAAATAAAAATCAAATCTGGCATCGTAATTATTTATCTGTTCTATCTTCAGATTAGGGTTTCCCTGGGTAAAGGACTCGTACACATTATCATAAGTATTCATATCGGCAACTTCACGTAAACTAGGTCTTCCTACTGTTTGTCCAAAATTTAACCTGAAAAATATAGGGGCGAGAGAATCTTTTTTAAGTTTATAAACTAAATTAGCACTAGGCAGATAATTTATAGCGTTGATATTAACAGGATTGTTTATTACCCCTGAAAGTTGTCCGGTTCTGCGCGGATCATTGGGAGCGAGTCCTAACGAATCGAACTTGTCCACATCCCAAAAAATAGAAGATTGTTCTATTCTTAATCCACCTGAAAACTTTAAACGTGCTGTAAATGAATAATCCAACATTGCAAAACCTGATTTCACCATTGTATAACCGAAATTATGATTAACAGGTGCTTGTATTAATACATAACTTCTCTCTACAGCATTTATATTTACTCCGCTAATTGTATAAGGTTTTATAGCAAACTTGTCCAAACTAAAAGGGTCAGAAGCTTCATTGCCTGGAACAAACCATTGTGCAGTAACATCATTTATATAATAATTGTACGCATCACTTCTTTTGTCGTTTCGGAGCAAACCTGTACCAAATTTTAATTTTCTTGAAAGACCGCTAACTTGTTTTCCTATTGGTAATTCTGCCGACAAACGTGTATCTAGCACATTGTCTGTTAAATATTGCCAGGTGCGGTCGCCATCCACCTGAGCACCGTTTTTATTAACTCCCAAAGGCATATCAACATCCCTAAGGTCAGGCACATCGCTGCTACCACGGGTATATGAAGCGTTTAAATCAAGTTTTAATTTGGGGCCGGGAATATAATGTTCTGACTGGTATTGGTAAACCATTTGCCTGCGCGATTCATAAAGCTGATAAATATTTTCGGTAGCCGCAGCCGGAGTATTTAAAGCCTTTGTGTTTATTCCTACCTCAGCAGTATTTTGTCCTACAATGTTCGGCATAAACAATAATGCAACTTTGTTGTTACGATTAAACTTGTAATCAACATGAAATAAAGCACTCCAGGAATTGGTTTTTTCGCTGAAAATTTCATTAACAGTATCATTGCTTGTTGGTTTTCCATTTGCACCTATTTGTGCGTTATACAAAGGATAAGACAATGAATTCGGCGAGTACTGCAGAAAACTTGAGTATTGAAAACCCGTTAATAAGCCCAACGGTCTTCCAAATAATTTGATTTGATTACCAATATTAAAACCCTGATAAAATGAAGGAAGCGCTTTTTGTTTGGTTGTATTCCAGGTATTGGGCATTGATTGATTAATCTTGACAGCATTTGCATTAATGATATCAAAAGCTTCTCCATGGTAAGGACCTTGATTGTATTTTGTTTCTGCAGCTGCTACGGCAGCGCTGTTATTAAACTGATCTTTACCCAAAAGCCCCAATTGTACCAATCCCAATTTAAAATCAGTATCCGTCCATGCACTAGCGGGACTATTGCTTGTAATTCCTAACGTTTTAAAATACGGACCTAAACCCAAAGCGAATAGCTCATCTCGTTGGCTTATAGGATAATTTATTACCGGAACAAAATTAGTGTTGTTCCGATCTCTGTTTCCATCAAAACCCAACCAATCGGTAGGACTGGTAGTAGCACTTACGATGTTCTGAAATGTAGTTTGAGGATTATATCCAACGGAGGTTTCTACATTAACCGAAAGTTTTTCCGTAGGTCTTTTTGTATTGATTGAAAGGTAGCCTCCCGCCCAGTCGCCTTTCAAATCAGGGCTTGCTGTTTTTGTAATAGTTACATTATCAACAATATTTGTTGAAAAAATGTCTAAATTTATTTTGTTAGTGAGCGGATCTAAAGTCGGAACAACAGAACCATTTATTGTAGTTCTTACAAAGCGATCTCCTAATCCGCGCACATTAATAAAATCATCACTCATTGATACTCCAACTACGTTAGATACGGCAGAAGCAATATCAATATCACCGTTTTTTCTCATTGATTCTCCCGAAACAAAATCAATAGTAGTTGCAGCATTTTTCTTTTGCGATTCCATATATTCTTCTTTATCCCTCAGTACCATTATAGCGTTATGAACGCCAGATGCTGCTGAATCGGACATTGGTACAACATGATTCCCTAAGGAGTCTTTACTCGTTAAAAGCGAATCTGCTGATTTCAGATTAATACCAACATTATCAGATTTATTGCTAATTGTATCAGATACAACTTTATTAAAAATTTCCCGACCAAAGGAATCAACCATAAGCATTGATAAAACAAAACCTAAAAAGCAGATCTTTTTCATGTCTGCGAAGGTAAATGCTCCTTTTTTTGTTTAATCGTTTTTTAAATTACCATTGAGTTAAGAAATCTATAAAATTGTGTTTATAGTTAAAAAAATCGTATGAATTTTTTGTTTATTTCATCTTTAATGGTTTCTTAAAAAAATTTATAGCTTATATATGATGGTGAATGTATAAGTTGTACCGTATCTGTAACGGTCGTAATAAACAATAGTACTGTTTTCAGAATAATTATATGCCCTTCTGATAGGTGAGTTTAAAATATCATTTGCCCTAAGCATAATACTAAAATGTTTTCCAAGTGTTTTTGACACATTCATATCCAACAAATTTCTTGGGAGTTCATATACATCAGGTATTCCATTACCACCCTCATTTAATACACGTCTTTTGCCTTGTACATTATAGCTCACCGTTGCTACAAGTCCTATTTTATCAAAGTTATAACTTAGAATACCATTAATTACATAAGGTGCCTGACCAAACATAGGACCTGTTATAGACTCCCCATTTGTATAAATACCGCCACCCTGAGGCTTTTTTGTTTGATAAATAGAACGGGAGTCTGTAAAAGTAACATTCGCGCGGAATTCAAAGAATTTTGTCAGACGCTTTTTCCCCTCCAATTCAATCCCTTTTAGCCATGCTTTGGCAGAGTCATTAAACCAGCTGCTTTGTAAACCTGCACTTTGCAATTCGATAAAATTTTTAAAATCTTTATAGAATACACTTACCGATATATTATCTCCCGACTTAAAATAAGTTTCCAGTCTTAAATCATAATTATTAATGTTAACCTCTTTAAGAGAGTTATTTCCCGTGATTTGTTGATTGTATTCATAATCAAATATTGAAACAGGTGAAATCTCTCTCAAAGTTGGACGGGCGACGGTTTGACTAAAGTTTCCCCTTAATTTGATTGTTACCAAGTCACCTTTTTTTAAATCATAAATGGTACTGATGCTTGGTAAAAAATTTAAGGCAGATAACTTACCGGGATTGACGATTCCGACCTGATCAATTTGTCTTCTGGGATCATTGTAAGCCAGATGAAGGGAATCAAATTTTTTGGCATCCGTATATAAATAGGCATCTTCCACACGCAATCCACCGGACACTCTCAATCTGGGAATAATTGTATAGTCAACCATTCCGTAACCGGCACCGATATTACTATAACCCATTATATGATTTATGGGTAGGTCAAGTAAATCATAATATCTTAACTGCGTACTTTGAGGCATTCCACTATTAAGAACTGAACTAAAACCGAACTTATCAGGACTTAGAGGATTACTACTAAGATTACCGGCTATAATCTGATCTGCTATGCCGCCACCGGGACCATCTAAACTTAAATCATATTGATCAAATGTTCTGTCAATTCGTTGAAAAGCTCCCCCAAACTTTATTTTTCTTACCCCTTCATCCGTATTGCCAGACAAGGGAATTTCGGCAGCAATTTGTGAATCAAAAATATTTTCCTGCAAATACCTGAAATATCTGTCACCATTAATAACCGGTCCATTTTGTTTGGAAGTATCAATAGGAATAAGAGCCGACTTATAATCAGGAACGATGCTGCTTCCTCTGGTGTAAGAAGCATTGCCCACCACCTTCATTTTTATAAAAGGAACATAATGTTCGGACTTTAACTGGTAAATAAATTGTTTGCGCGATTCATAATTCTGTCTTTCGAGATAAGACTGAGAATTACCGGCTAACGTACCAAATGCAGTTTTATTTACGCCATTCATGTTAGGCATAAAAAGCAAGGAAATACTGTTATTTTTGCTGTACTTATAGGATAAATTAGCTAGTGCAGTCCACTCACTCGTTTCTATACTGTATTTTTGATACGCAGTATCCACATTGGTAGGAATACCATTTGCATTAACGGTAGAGGAACCAACTCTGGTATATACTGAATTGGGATCGTATTGTGTGGCATGTGAATATCTGAAACCGGCAAAAAAACCCAACGGCCTTTTAAATAGTTTAACCTCATTACTAATGCTGAAAATCTGAGCAAAATTAAGAGGAGCCTTTCTGATGGTGGTTTTCCAATTATCGGGTAAAGATTGATTAAATTTAACCGCACCAGCATTTATTATATTATATGCTTCTGCATAATAAGGGCCCTGATTATATGCAGCTTTTGCGGCAGCAACGGCAGTAGGATTGTTAAACTGAGACGCACCTAAAAGACCCAATTGTACAAGCCCTAATTTTGTATAATTATCAACAATGGCTCCTGAGTTGTTTGAATAATCGGAAGTTACCCCTATGGATTTAAAATAATTTCCTAATCCCAATGCTACAAACTGAGCATATTGAGAAGGAGCTTTATTTGTTTGAACGAAGTTATTCAGGTTTTTATTTCTAAAACCGTTGTCGAAACCCAACAAATCAGTAGGGCTGCGCTGAGAACTTACCACATCCTGAAAAGTGCTTTGAGTATTGTATCCGAATGAAGTTTGAACATTAATTGAAAGCTTATCGGTGTAGTCTTTGGTATCTACAGAAATATAAGCACCTGCCCAGTCGCCCGGCAAATCAGGACTTGCAGTTTTTGTAATAACTACATTGTCCACCATATTGGCAGGAAACATATCCAACTTTATATTATTTCTCAGCGGATCTAATGTAGGAATACGTGAACCATTTACCGTTGTTCTGATATACCTGTCGCCAATACCCCGAACGGTAATAAAATTCCCATTCGTTGAAACACCTGAAACTCTTGCTACTGCAGCCACCACATTTGCATCCCCCGTTTTTCTCATTGTTTCAGCAGATATGTAATCAATGCTGTTTGATGAATTTTTTTTAATGTTTTCCATATAATACTCTTTGGCTTTGGTTGCTTTTGCAACTATCTCTACTTCCTTAAGTTTATGTGAGTATTCCTGTAAAGTAAAATCTTTAACTATCGTCTGATTATCTGTAACTTTTACGGTTTCATTAATAGTATCAAAACCAATATAAGTAATAACAAGAGTTTGAGTTGTTGAATCGTTTAATCTGATTGAAAAATTTCCGTCAATATCTGTTGTTTTTCCACTTGCAGAATTCGATTTTAACTTAACAATTACTCCAATTAACGGTTCACCCTTTTTATCTGTTATTTTACCACTAATCGTTCCTTGTCCGTAAGAAAAGTTAGAGAGAATTATTCCTGCAATAGTTATTAAAAATATTTTTTCTATTCGGACTAAGCGCCAAAGATTAAACGAAGGGAACATACTTATGAATAAATATTAAAATGACAGAAATGAACGAACAATTGCAGCACTATGTATGGCAACATATTGGAGGCTTTAACCCTTTTTGAAAGGAGTTGAGGGGAATAATTGGAATCAACTAAAAAACGACTCATAAATACCAGGCTATTGTTTCTTTATATTTTTTTTCTGAATATTTTTTTCTGCAATAACCAAAGGATAAGCAAGTCCATCAAATTGTATCTCTGCACCTTCAGGATTTTTCGCAACAAATTTTACCGCTTCTCCGGAAGGAGTTCCTACTTGAATGTTTAATTCAAAAGACAGCTTTCCGGTGGTGGTTAACTGAGCCACTAATATTTTATTGTCACTTGTAGGTCCTTTCGATCCGGCTTTAATGCCACTAAAGCCACACCAACCTCCATTTTTTGTAGAAAAAAGAGAGTCTTTTGCTCCTCCCTGAAAACACTTAAAATCCACATTAAAAGGTCTTATCATTGGAAGATTTCCATTTGTAAAACCATCTGCTTTTTCAAACGACTTTTTAGTAATAACAGAACTATCATTATCTTCCGAAAGAAGAACTCCTGCATAATAATTTGAAGCAGAATTAATTGTAATCCAAGAATCAAAGGCATAATTCCCATCATTAATTTTTAATAAATTTACATTGTAGCCAATCAGCGCTCCGCAATATGAATTATTGTAGAAGGTAGTGGTAGTTTGTAAACGAAGTTCATGTTTGGGGTCTCCGTAAATTGCCTGCAGCGTGTAGTCTGGTTTTAAATCTATATATATCCTGTATGTAACAGAACCTAATGGAAGAACACCACCTAATGAATCGGCATAATCAGTTGAATCTGAAACGTGATATTTCTCTATAATCACTGCCTCTAACGCTTTTTTATCAACATCCGTAAGTTCTTTTTTGGGTTGCGCATGAATAGAAAAACAAACTATTACAAGGCTGAAAAGAGTATAAAAACGCATAATTTCCGAATCTGAAAAATGATTAAAAGGTGGTTTCTTTGTTTAATTACCCAACGTCTAATATTAGTCGATGATTATTTTTTTGGTGGATGTCAAACTATCGGATGTTACCTTAACAATGTAAATTCCTTTTGAAAATGAAGACACATTAATTACCTCTTTATATACACCACTTACACTACCAACAATTTTATTTAAAAGCACATTGCCAATTACATCATATATTGCATAAGTAACATTGCCAATTTGCTGAGTAGTGTTTATTTCAAAGTTAAGAACATCATTTGCTGGATTTGGATAAATTGAAAGTGACGACGCTGATGAAGTTTCACTTATGCCTGTTACAATTGATGTAACTACTGCAGAAGATGTTGATTGTTGTCCATTATCATCAGTAGCTACTGCCGTTAATGTATGTGTGCCCGAAGTGCTTACCCAATTATAAGTATATGGTGAAGTTGTTGCTACTCCAACTCTTGCTCCGTCAACAAAAAATGTAACCGAATCAATTATACTACTTGCAGACGCAGCATTGGCAGTAATAGCGAGGGTGCCGCCACTACTAACTGAGTAGGTTGAAGTAGCTGTAGGAGCAGTGATACTAACTGTAGGAGGATTTCCCAAATTAGCAGCCAAAGAAGTGTATGTAAGGCTAGGAATGGTAATTTCAGATCCAACCGGATTATTTGCAACGAATTTTTGTGTCCCGGTTCCCGGTGTTCCTATTTGAATGTTTAATTCAAAATGAAAACTTCCATTCGTTGTAAATTGACCAATTAATACTCTGTTAGAATCAATTGAAGGGCCTTTTGTTCCAACCAGTGTTCCATTTGATACTAATGCAGCAGATGATCCATTGGTTATTGAATATGTTTTAGCCGCTTGTGCATTAGTACCGAAAACAGTAGTCGCATTGGTTCCCGCATCACCAATAAAAGTAATTGCCGTTGGGCTTCCGGCAACCATGCCATCCTGAGCCGATAATAGAATACCATACGAAGCCTCGGTATTCGCTAACATAGTGCTAGGGTTGTGTGGAAATATCAAATTCGCAGCACCATTATCTTTAGATTTAAGAACTCCAAATTGCCCTTGGGCTGAAGCACCTACAGAAAGCCATGAATCTAGAGCTAAACTTGTCTTATTTAAATAAGA
>Ga0302194_10003102_pt1 | contig 10496 bp, 10 predicted proteins | sample II_Bog_N1_1_FD_200227 | JGI IMG/M metagenome (GOLD analysis project Ga0302194, IMG submission 200227) | Peat permafrost microbial communities from Stordalen Mire near Abisko, Sweden - II_Bog_N1_1 | ecosystem: Environmental > Terrestrial > Soil > Wetlands > Peat | place: Sweden: Abisko...
TAATAGTAGCTGAAGTATTTAGTGATAGCCGTTTTTTTTCTTGGCAATCAATCAAGAATATACTGGCATATTCAACGGCTTCTTTGGTTGGGCTTTTTACGGTGGTTCTAATACAATATTACCAAACGTATGAATGGTTTGTCTTTGCAAAAACACAAACAAAATTCTGGAGACATATATTTTCATTACCTCAATTTCCTCTTACTACCAATGGAGGAGATAAAATACTTTGGCTTGACGGATTAGCATTTTTTGTGTGTGCCTTAGCCAGCATAATTTTATTGATTTATTTTATTAAATACTGTCTTCAAAAAACAACCCTGCTGCATAAAAACAAAGCCTTTTGGTTTTCACTTACCTTTTTTTTTATCTTACTTGTATACGATCTGTTTTTTCTCCCTAAAGCTCCTCATGGAGGGACAGAGTTAAATGGCATGAACAGGTATGTATTTACTTCCGCATTTTTTTTAGTGTTTTGTTTTATTGCTCAAACTTCCTTTTCTTTTTCTTATAAAAATGCTGTGTTCTATTTCCTTGTGGCTTTTTTGGCATGGATATTGTTGGGCTTAGGAAGCCCCCTTTCTTTTCTTGCGGGTATGTTTGATAGCCAGCATAAAACAACTATTTTTTTCGCATACCTTACTATTTACGTTATGTCCTACTTTTTTTTACTAAAGGGTAAATACCAAAATTATATAAGCCTCATTATTTTTTGCCTTAACCTTGTACTTTCTGTCTATGTTTTTAATCTATATTTAAATAATAAATGGGTTGCTTAAAGTTTATAGGTAAAAAATTCCTGTTTTTAATTATTACTAGTGTTATATGCCTGACATTATCTCAATGCCAAAAACCTTACCATGAAGAATTTAGAGCGATAAAAAAATGGCAGATTAACTATGAAGATACTATTGGTCATCGTAAAAGGGTTAAGGGAAATGCTTCTGAAGGGCATTATTACACCACATCCAATAAAACTGACGAGTGGACAGATTGTTTTGTATATGTAATACCTGATTCTCTTTTTGGTAAAGATTTGAGAATTTTATTTAATTGTAATATTCGAAAATGTGAGCATGGAAGCGGACAAGCTCTAATTGTTCACTTTACTAGAGTAAAAGACAATAGTTTACTGGCATGGTACGGGTTTGAATTTGATGACTACACCCAGAAAATTAATGTTTGGGGTTCATTACGCGATAGCACCCAAATACACATCCCCAAAAAAGAAGGTAAAGATGATCGCATTGAATTAAGGGTTGTTGGTTGGAATCCGGCTCATTATGCATTTGTTGATATGGATAATCTGAAAATCGAACTAAAAGAAGTAAAAACAATTTATAAAAAACAAGATAATTTTTAGGTTGAAAAAATAATCTATATAATCTCAATCTTGTGCTTTCATAATTTCAATTTTGAATTTTTCTTTCTTCCCAATAGAATTAGCCTTTGCAAAAATTTGCAAGGATTTTTCATCAAAACTTAAATACTTATCGTTTACAGCTTTAAAAGCAACAGTGTCATTATCAAGTTTTATAAGGGTAAAAGTTTCCCAAGCGCCCTTATCAGTTCGGGTAGAAGTTACCTCATACTTACTATTTAGTTCTGTTGATAAAAACTTCTTTTTGTAAGAACATATCGAGCACATATTATTAGTAAAGTATAGGAGTGTGAAGGTTTCCCATTCCCCTGACTTATCTCTGTTTCCAATAATTATATTATTCTCTTCTGCGCAAAGGTATTTGTTATTAGCTGCTTTCAGCTGTATTGTTTTTGATTCTTTGATACATTTCACTAAATAATTATCTGCTGATTGATATTGATGTATAAGTTCAAAACACTCTTTTGGAAATTTATCATAATCGGATCTTACTAAATAAAAATATTCGTTTTTGTGCATTGTTACCGCATTATAATCCAAGGTTATCCAATCCAATTTTCGCGTTTTTACATAAAATTCAAGTGTGGAAAAAAACTGCCAGCCAATTCCTAATGTAATTTTCTTAGATGGTTCGTATTGTTTGACCTTATAGAGTTCTGCCAACAATTCTTTTGTGCAGCGTTCTTCCTTCCATTTATAATACCAATAAGAATTAAGCGAATAACAAGTATGACCAAAGAATAAAGTAACTAAAAGAATTAATACCCCGCGAGTTATATATTTATAGGAATACTGCGATAAATCTACTATAAGAAAACTGCTCATTAAGATAAATATGGGATATAAAAATAAAGCAAATCTATCCATCATAAAAGGGGTATTAAGGAATAAATGTTGTGAGAAGGAAATCAGTACAATTAAAAAAAGATTCAGTCCAAAGAAGAGAACAATCTTTTGAGTTAGATTTATAGAATTCTTAGTGAAAATATACGCTATAATCCTTGCGATAAAAAAAATAGAAAAAACAATAACCAATATTTTACACCCTATTACGATAAGAAATTGATAAGGCGAAGAATAGGAAAATGTTTCCGCCATTGAACCTACCGTATCTTTCCAAAAACCATCTACACCCCCAAACCAAAGTAGTTTAAGTTGAATTATTTTTCGAATAGGTTCATAACATACCGCTGCTAAAAGAAATAGAAATATAAGATTACTATAATTTATCTGCCATAAATTTTTGAAAGAAATCTTCCGATTAAAAATAAAAAAATAAAAAAAGTTGTGTACTAAAATAAAACCCAGTACCAAACTAATAAAAGCAAAATTTGCTAAAGCAGCTACGCAAAGAAGTAGCATAGCTATGACATGATATTTGTTTTTTTGATTTTCTAGAAAGCGGCAATAGAAATAAAATGCGGTTACCATTAAACTAATGGCAATGCCATAGCCGCGAGCCAACGAAAAGAAATCTATCAAAAAAGGATTTGCATTCATAAGAATGAAAAATAGAATAGCATTTCTCTCGCTATATCGGTTAAAGATTTTAAATGAAAAAATAAGATATAAAATATGCGCTAAAATATTAGGTAAACGAAGTATAAGTTCTGATGTGCCAAAAAGCGCCTGAAAAAGTTTCATCAGCAAGGTGTTTAAAATATGATTGTTAGTTCCTGGGTTTGCGTAAGAAATAATATCCATAAAAGAACTGTTTACCCAATGAAGATAAGTGTCGCTTTCATCAATAGTAAAAGAAGCATGAGCGGCTTTATAAATATCAAAAACAACGAGGGCAATTGTTATAAGGACGAAAACACTCTTTTTATTTGGATCATATATGATTTTTACGAACTCGAAATTAAAAATTACTTTAAGATTATCATCTTAAACTTTTCATTTGTTCCAATGGTATTAGCAGATGCCACTACTTGCAGGGATTTTTCATCTAAGCTCAAATATTTTTCATTTGATGCTTTAAAGGCTACAAAATCCTTATCGAGATATTCAATTGTAAAAGTTTCCCATTCTCCAATTGTAATTCGGGTAGCGGTAATCTCTTTTTGATTATTTAATTCGGGACACAAAAACTTACTTGTGTATGAGCGTATTGCACATTCATTATTCTCAAAACAAATTAAATTAAATATTTCCCAAGTGGAAGGTAAATCTCTATTTGCAAGTATTAAATGATTTGAATTATTGTCATCACACAAGTATTTATTGTTTGGAGCCATTAAGCTGATTATTTTTTCTTCCCTACAATTAGAAGCATAATAGTACTAAAGTCCATATTTGAAAGCTTGAAAAATAAGTTATAAACACAAAATATATTTTTAACTGTTATTAGTTCAAAGGGAATTACACTTTCATTCTATTTAATCTCTCTTTCCCCCCTCATAGCTGCTTCACTATCAGGTGTAATCAATTCTTTTTCAAATTTAGCGTAATCTTCATCTGATAAATCAAACTTGCCAAAGACCTGCCAATACGCTTCTTTACTCATAGAATCGTAATGCAATAATCGATGATTTGCCGGATGGTCATATTGATATGTTTGAATGATATTTAAACACAAAAAACCGGAGAACATAGCAAACGCTATTCCTTTGGTTAAAACAGAAATTAGTTGCTTTTTGAAATGCGAAGAGAAAACAAATTGATAAAAGGCCGCTAAGGGAATTGCCAATAAAGCATAAGCCTGTACCAAAGCACGCATACCAAAGCCACCACCAAACCACCAACACCACCAACAAGATAACACATAAATGTTTAATATCAGATAAATGATAATAGCGAACTTAAACGCTTTGTTCTGGGCTTTAAACATAAACAATCCTGCAATTGCAAATAGCATAACAGGGGTATAAATAAACCACCCTTTGCGGTAACTAAACAATACATTTAGTATTTGAGGGTCTGACCAAAAAAAATTTTCTTTACTTCCATACGAAAAGAATAAAAAGTGATCTGTTTTTATTTTCCAAAATATTAGCTGAGGAAGCCATGTAATAATAAAACCAAGTATAAGTAAAGAGATGTTTTTATAAGAAATGGTTATTTGTTTCAGTTTGTCCGTTAAACCTTTAATAGAGTTAATGCCATAGAAAATAAAAATTAACGAAATTAAAATCTCGGTGGGCCTTACTAAAGTAGCCAATCCAAGTGTTAAGCCAATCCATAAAAAATAAATACTCTTTTGTCTTTCATGCCAACGGCAGGTAAGCCACAAAAACAAAGCGGTTAGAAAAAAGCTGTAAGAATGTGCCATTTCTCCGTCTCTAAGCGTGTAATAAAATAAATTAGTGGAGAAAAAAAGAGTGACAAGCGTTAGTGCAATTATTTTATCTGAATAAAATCTTCGTAATACAAAGGCAAGTATTACTAAACCCATTAATGAGTAAAATAAAGAGCCATAATGAACACAGGTTCCATAAGGCTCAGAATAACCATCTTGAGGGCTATTTTGATTAATGGCTATTTTATGACCTAATAAAAAGAATGGGGTCATCATTATAGCGACTCCACACGTCATTTTAGGAATAGATTTTCCGGTAGGAGTTGGTATTAACCAATATCGGGTAGTATATGTAAAGTCTAAATCATGATAAATAAAGGTAGCAGGCAGGTATGAGTAATATTGGTCTGCATCCCACTGAAAAGGGGTTTCTCCTTTATCGCTATTCCAAAAACGAAAATAGTTTTGGAAAAAAAGCATGAATACAAAAACAAAAATTAGTGTATAAATGGTAATCCAATATGGCTTTTTTGTTTCGCTCACTTGTTTAATCTTTCTTATTCACTCCTGCCAAGGCATCTAATACAGATGAAATGATGGATAGGACTATACTGAATAAAAGTGCCGGTATAAACCCATTTACATGAAAGCCCTCTACTAAATGCTTGGCTAAAATAATAATGAGCGCGTTTATTACTAAATAAAAAAAACCAAGCGTAAGAATGGTTACCGGAATGGTAAGAAAAACCAAAATAGGTTTTAATACCGCGTTTAAAAAGGCTAATACAACCGCTAAAATAAAAGCCGTAAAAAAGCTGTTTCCATCTATACTGACGCCGGGCAACAACCAGGCGGTTATTAAAACAGCTATAGTGGATAAGATTAATTTTAATATGAAATTCATATAATTCGCTCAAAAATAGTAATTTAGTTGTATGATTAGATTTGTATTTTTTACATTCTTTATTTCTACGACCTGTTTTGCTCAGTATTCGAAAATGAATGGGGCTCTTATGAAGGCGTTGCATACAAATATTTCAAAAACATATCCTGTTTTAGTTCAGGGAAATGTTGGGTTAGTAAGAGATTTTACAACTTCCCATAATGGCTATTTTAAATATAGTGCCGGAAACATTAGTTCTGTATGCCTTTCGGGACAGGCTATTCAGCAATTATCCAAAAACAGGCAAATTAAACGCATAGAGTATTACATAAATCATATTCGTACGTTAGATGATACTTCTAACATAAAAAACAATGTGCTTAAAGTGCATCAGGCGGCTTCCCCGCTACCCCAAGCTTATGATGGTACAGGAGTAATATTTGGTTTGATTGATACCGGCATTGATTTCAGACACCCTGATTTTAATGACAGTACAGGCAAAACGCGTGTAAAATGGTTGTGGGTTCAACAACCATTTTATACAAATGGTGAATATACAGGAGGTGATATTCCGCAGCCATTTAATTATGGAATGGAGTGGAATAATCAGAAAATAGATAGCGGCTTGTGTGGGTTTCAGGATTCTGTTGCGTTTGCTCACGGAACAAGGGTTGCCGGTATTGCCGCGGGTAATGGGAAAGCTGATTCTATCTATAAAGGAATAGCAACAAAAGCGGACATTATGTGTGTAGCTCTTGATTTTAATAGTTATGGTCCGGTAATTTCGGATGGTGTGAATTATTTAGTTACTAAAGCAACCCTAGCTAATAAGCCTCTTGTTATTAATATTAGCCTGGGAGATTATTACGGTTCGCATGACGGACAGGATTTGCAAGCATTACTTATAGATAGTTTAACCGCCAACATACCCGGACGTTGTGTGGTAGCCGCGTCAGGCGATGCGGGAAATATACCCATTCATTTGCAGTATACCGTTAACGCGGATACCAATTTTACATTTACAAGAATCCCATCTTCTAATCAAATTGACTATGGTGTGTTTGCCGATACTTCTAATTTTAAAAACGTACACTATACCATAGGTGTTTACGATTCTACTTATTATATATATCAGGGTAACATAGGTTTTAGAAACATTACATCATGCTTAAATACAGTTAAAAATGATACTGTTTTTTATGGCGGTAAACGAATTGGTATTGTACAAACCTATGCTTCTGTTTATGGTAAAACGTATGAATTAAATGTTAATATTATGGCTGATTCTATAGGTTATTTTTGGACATTGGAGACTACGGGTTCCGGATTTTTTGATGCGTGGTATGACCCTGACGGCAATGGAGATTTAGAATTTGTTCCAACAAGTCTGATTCCGGGAACGTTGGCTAGCATGCCCAGAATGGTCTATTACAAAGCGCCTGATGTCAATCAAAATATATGCACCAGTTTTCAATGCAGTAATAATGTACTAACCGTAGGTAACTATACCGATAGAAATGGGTTTACTTCTGTAGGTGGTTTGTTCTCTCCGCAACCCGGTCCGTATGATTCACTTTCTACCGGTAGCAGTGTTGGTCCAACCCGTGATGGGCGTATTAAACCTGATGTCGCGGCAACAGGAGATAATATTGTCGCGCCCGGAGCTATATGGGCATGTCGGTATAGTGCGGGTTGTTGCCCTACTTCCGGTGCTGTTTCGCAAGATACTTTATACACAGTATTTAACGGAACCTCCGCTTCATCTCCAAATGCGGCAGGGGTTGTTGCTTTGTATTTTCAGAAATACCCGACAGCTACAAACCTGCAAGTTAAACAAGCTATTACCGGATGTATGACCATAGACCAATATACAGGCAGTGCCTTACCTAACAACAGTTGGGGCTATGGCAAGTTAAATGGGTATGGTGCTTTGTTATGCGACCAAACAACTGGCGTAAATCGGTTGCCAATAAACAATGAACAGGTAACAGTTTATCCGAACCCTGCGCAACAACAGATACAATTTGTGTTTAATAATGATGTCAATAATAATGTCGATTTGACTGTATATTCTCTTTTAGGTGCGCAGATTTATCAAACACATGCAACTACAAATAATATTAGCATACCCGTGCAGCAATTGGCAGATGGATTATATTTGTACAAAATTGTAAGAAACAACACACTTGTTTCCGAAGGGAAATTCATTAAAAATTAAGTATGCCAAAAAAGACTTTGAAAGAAACTATCATAAAATCGGTTGTAAAAGCGTCCGATAAAATAGCGGCTAAAAAAACAACATTTGTAAAGCACGTAACGAGAATTAAAGCAGGAGATGATGCGCCGTATTTTGAGGGTAAAGACCAAAATGGGAACCTTATTTCTTTAAACGATTTCAAAGGAAAGACTTTAGTGCTTTACTTTTACCCTAAAGATGATACACCGGGATGTACTGCTCAGGCTTGTAGTTTGAGAGATGAGTATAGATTCTTAGCTAAGAAAGATTTTGCCGTAGTGGGGGTTAGTAAAGACAATGAAAAGTCTCATCAAAAGTTTAGTAAGAAGTTTGACTTACCTTTTCCTTTAATTGCAGATACTGATTTAAACATTATTAAAGCCTATGATGTTTGGGGTAAGAAAATGTTTATGGGAAGAATATTTGATGGCATTTTACGCACTACCTTTCTTATTAAGGACAAAAAAATAATACGTGTTATTAGCGATGTGGATACTCAAGAGCACGCTAAGCAAGTAATGGAGGGCTAATACGTGATTAAACTCTCTGTAGTAATCATAGCTTTTAACGAAGAAAAAAACATCGCGCGTTGCCTTGATTCGGTAAAGGATGTTGCTGATGATGTTGTTGTGATTGATTCTTATAGTACCGATAAAACCAAAGAGATTTGTTTGGCAAAAGGTACCCGTGTTGTTGAACATGCTTTTGAAGGACATATACAGCAAAAGAACTGGGCTATTACACAGGCTTTGTACCCGCATATTTTATCATTAGATGCTGATGAAGCTTTGGATGATGAATTAAATAAATCTATTTTATATGCGAAACAAAACTGGCAACATGATGGTTATTACATGAATCGTTTAACTAATTACTGCGGACATTGGGTAAAACATTGCGGCTGGTATCCCGATAAGAAACTTAGGTTGTGGGATAGCAGGGTAGGGGAGTGGCGTGGTACAAACCCGCATGATAAATATGAATTGTTTGACGGAGATAAAGCGACGGGTTACTTAACCGGAAACATTTTGCATTATAGTTTTTATACGATTGAAAGTCACATAAAACAAATAGAATACTTTACCGATATATCTTCTAAAGCCTTGTTTGATAAAGGATACAAGCCCAACTTGATAAAGCTATATATTAGTCCAACAGCGAAGTTTATTGAGAGTTACTTATTAAAACTTGGTTTTTTAGATGGTAAGTATGGTTATATAATTTGCAAGAACTCTGCCTGGGCAACTAAATTAAAATACCATAAGCTCAAAGCTTTGTATAAAGAAATCGGTAAATAAAATTTTATACTTTTACTTCATAAAACATTCGACCAAACGTTTTTAGTTTATGAAGAAGATATTTTTTAGCGGACTTTTGTTATTGCTTTCACTTTCTTTCAAAAGTCAGAGTAAACTTAGTGCGGGCTTTGACGCTAATGAGTACATGGAAGCCTTACGTGTTTCTTCCCGGCATTTAGATAGTCTTTATCCAGGCTACGCCTTGCCTGTAGAGGGTAATTATCAAAAAGTTTACCGCTCTCCGGTGGTGGGTTTAAAAAACAGATTTGATATTTGGGTAAAAGATAACAGCATTGGCGTTATTTCTATCAGAGCTACCATAGCCGAAAGCGAATCGTGGATAGAAAATTTTTATATGGGAATGATTGCTAATGAGGGAAGCATAGTGCTTAACAGTAAACAAGTATTTAAATACAAAATTGCTGCCGATACCAATGCCTACGTTCATTTGGGTTGGATGTTGGGCTTGGCACACATGGCTCCTGATATTGTAGCTCATATAAACGAGCTTTATAGCAAGGGTATTAAACAATTTATTATCATAGGTCATAGTCAGGGTGGAGCAATCGCATATTTGCTGCGCTCTTATCTCCAATACTTAGATGAAAAGACTTTACCTAAGGATATTGTTTTTAAAACCTATTGCAGCGCCCCTCCCAAGCCGGGTAATTTATTTTACTCGTACGATTATGATTATATAACCCGCGGTGGTTGGGGCTTTAGAATTATTAATAGATTAGATTGGGTGCCCGAATCGCCCTTTACCGTGCAAACAAGCGATGATGTAAATAGTGTTAGCCCCATGCGAAACAGAGAGAAAGCCATGGAACATTTGGGTTTTGCTTCTAAACTGTATCTGCAAACGGTGTATCGTAAACTAAATAGAGCAAGCAAAAAAACCTTAAAACTGTATAATAAATACTTAGGGCATACCTTGTATAAACTGATTAAAAAGACACATCCAGAATATACAGAGCCTGCTTATAAAGCCAGTGTTAACTATTGCATCACCGGCACACCTATAATTTTAATGCCTACCGAAGCCTACAAACAAAAGTTTGCCGATAACGGACAAAACGCGTTTTTGCATCATTCGTATAAAAGCTATTTGTTTTTAACGCAGGAAAACTTCCCCAAGTAAATGACAAGATTAGAGCAACTACAACAAATGCTGGCGCAAGAACCTGATGATGTGTTTTTGCAATACGCCATTGCTATTGAATATTTCTCTGTTAATGATTTTGAAAAAGCGCTTAGTTGTTTAAAGTCTATTATAGCTAACAAGTCCGATTACTTAGCCGCTTATTACCAAACAGGTAAATGCTATGAAGAACTAAAGCAATTTGAAGAAGCTAAAAATATGTATGAAAAAGGGATGGAGCTTGCCCAAAATCAAAACAAAATAAAAGCACTTAACGAGTTGAGGGAGGCTTTGTTTTTGTTAGAGGATTAACTGGTGT
>Ga0302194_10003111_pt1 | contig 10480 bp, 8 predicted proteins | sample II_Bog_N1_1_FD_200227 | JGI IMG/M metagenome (GOLD analysis project Ga0302194, IMG submission 200227) | Peat permafrost microbial communities from Stordalen Mire near Abisko, Sweden - II_Bog_N1_1 | ecosystem: Environmental > Terrestrial > Soil > Wetlands > Peat | place: Sweden: Abisko, Stordalen...
CAAATAAACACTATTACTTTTTTTTATTAAACTATAAAAGTTGAAACTTGCGTACTATAAAGCATTCAAAAGTAATAAAGTAATAGAAATCCAGGAAAGCGAATACGTTTAAAACTACTATTACAGAAAAACTAAATTCCCAAATATTTGTACCATTTAATTACCATAAACAGAAATACTTCTTTTAAGTAGGCTCTTTACTCTCTAAGTTATTAAAACTGCAAATAAATTGGCATTACCTGATCGGCTTGTTTTACTTGAATAACCAGCCAGATGAAAAATAAAAGTACCACTATTCTTCCTGCAAATTTTATTTTTAAAAGAAATATTTCTGCAAATAGTTCATAAGTTTTAGGCAACAGATGCAATATATAACCGATAATCATAATTATAAAAACACTTTTATAGGCAGCAAACATTGGGCTTATAGCTGCTACGTTAAAATTGTAAAAAATTTGAGTAATGATAATTCCTGCATCATGAAACGAAGAAGCTTTGAAAAATATCCAACAGAAACAAACAAAATTAAAGGTAACAATAACACCTAACACTTTTAGTACTTTTGATTTTACTACCGGTATATAAGTCATCCGAAGTTTGTCAATTATCAAAGCTACACCATGCATTCCTCCCCACACAATAAAATTAAAGGAAGCTCCATGCCATAAGCCACCCAATAACATTGTAATAAACAGATTGATATATTGGCGTACCTTCCCTGCTCTATTGCCTCCAAGCGATATATACAAATAATCTTTTAACCATGCCGATAACGATATGTGCCACCTGCGCCAAAATTCTGTTATGTTTGAAGATTGATAAGGGGAATCGAAATTTTCATTGATAGAAAAACCCATCCATTTTGCCATACCTATTGCCATGTCCGAATAGCCTGAAAAATCGCAATAGATAACCATAGCATATCCATAAACGCCCATTAAACACTCTATTCCCGAATGGCGTGAAGGGTCGTCAAAAATATATTGAACAAAATTCACATAGATGTAATCGGAAATAACTACCTTTTTAAATAACCCTCCAATAACTTGATACAACCCCTTTGCTACATCAGTATTGGTAATAGAAACATTTTTTCTGATTTGAGGAATAAAATCGGAAGCCCTTACAATGGGTCCCATCACCAGTTTAGGAAAAAAAGTCAAGAAAAAACAATAATCTAAAAACCCTTCAATTGGTTTGAATTTACCTCGGTATACATCCACTGTATAACTCAAATTTTCAAATGTATAAAATGATATTCCTATTGGTAAAATAAGATTTAACGGATTGATATGTCCAATATTAAAATCATTGAGTATCTCAATAAAAAAGTTGGTGTACTTGAAATAAAACAGCAAGCCTAAATTAATGATGATGCTGAATATAAGAATGTATTTTTTGATATGTTGTTTGGATGTTCTGTAAATCCAGTTCGCCAAATTGTAATCAACAACGGCAGAAAGTAGAATAAAGCCAAAATAAAAACCGCATGCTTTGTAAAAAAAATAAAGCGAAAACAATATGAAATAAATGACACGCAGCAATTTTTTTTTATACAAAAACTGGTAACCCAGCATAAATACAAAAAAGAAAAAAAGAAAAAATCCACTATTGAATAACAAAGGGTCTTTGGAATTGTAAGTAAGTTGCTCCAAAATCTTGCTGGTATCAATAGCGCTTTTAATTCTATACCAGTATTCAATTATATTGTTTTCTAAAAGTAGCTTCAGATAAATGGCTTGTAAGAGGTTAGTCATTTTTTAAAAGAAAGGGAATCTGCTATCAATTTTTTACAAAGATATGTAAATGGAAAATTAGAAAGCATTCTGTAATTAACTATTTGATACTATTTATTCCGTTTTAAGCATAAGGTCGTGAATGAGTTTAATCACAAATTCCAATTGCTGCTCTCTTGTAAGTTCAGAATTATCAAGAATAATAGCATCCTTAGCTTTCACCAATGGATTTTCTCTGCGATGGGTATCGTCATAATCTCGTTCCATTAAATTCTTTTTTACTTCATCAAATGAAACATGTTGCCCTTTTGAAGAGTATTCATCAAACCTGCGCTGTATGCGTATATCCATATCGGCAGTCATAAATAATTTAAGTTCGGCGTATGGAAAAACATTAGACCCGATATCTCTCCCATCCATTACTATTCCCTTCCCTTTACCAAGTTGGCGTTGCATTGCAATCATCCGAACACGTACTTCGTGAATAGTACTTACAATACTTACATTTTCAGAAACAATCATCTGACGAATTTCTTTTTCTACATTTTCATCATTCAAGTAGGTCTCTGAAGACTTGGTATGCGGATTAAATTCAAATCGAATATTTATTTCGGGTAATAATTTAATAACTTCTTCTGCTATAAAATGTTTGTCTTTTATCAAACCTTTACGCAATCCATATAAGGTTACACAACGATACATGGCACCCGAATCAACATACGTATAACCCAATTTAGAAGCTAATGCTTTAGCAAGAGTGCTTTTTCCGCAGGAAGAGTATCCGTCTATTGCAATCGTTATTTTTGACATCTGATTAGTAAGTGTATGACAATAACAATAGTAATAATTTTTTTTGATAAATAAAACGCCCTCCATTTCTAGAGGGCGTTTTAACTAAAAACCATGGCGTGATTTTTAGATTTTGTTCCGCATTTACTGGGAACAAAATGAATTTAAAGGTTTATTGTTTCCCTTTTTTTTCAGTAGCTTCCATATCAGCTTTCAAGTTTGAAAGAACATCCATGTCTCCAAGAGTTGTTTTTTCGATACTGTTAACTACTTTTTTGGCTGTCTTTTTATTATCTTCAGTTGCTGCTTTCTTTTCAGAAACTTCTGCTTTTGGTTCCTCTATAGCACCTTCTTCATGGGTTTTGCTTTGTGATACAACAATCTTCTTCGCTTCTTTGTTAAACTCAATAACTTTGAAATCTAACGTTTCTTCAACTTTAGCCATTGTTCCATCAGGTTTTACCAAGTGACGTGTAGGAGCAAAAGCTTCAACACCGTATGGAAGGGAAACGATAGCCCCTTTTTCGATCACATTGATAATCGTGCCTTGGTGAACAGAACCGACAACAAATACAGTTTCAAATACATCCCAAGGATTTTCTTCTAATTGTTTGTGTCCTAAACTTAATCTGCGATTTTCACCATCAATATCAAGTACTACCACATCAATCTTTTCTCCAAGCTTTGTGAACTCTGATGGATGTTTGATTTTTTTAGACCATGAAAGATCTGAAATATGAATTAGACCATCAACGCCTTCTTCCAGCTCAACAAAAATTCCAAAGTTTGTGAAGTTTCTAACAGTAGCAGTATGCTTACTTCCTTTAGCATATTTGTCCATTACCGATGTCCAAGGATCAGGCATTAATTGTTTGATGCCTAATGACATTTTACGTTCTTCGCGATCAAGAGTTAAAATTTGAGCTTCTATCTCATCTCCAACTTTCAAGAAATCATGTGCTGTACGCAAATGTTGACTCCAGCTCATTTCTGATACATGAATCAAACCTTCTACGCCTGGAGCTATTTCTACAAAAGCACCATAATCAGCAATAACAACAACTTTACCTTTTATTTTATTCCCAACCGCTAAGTTAGCATCTAAAGCATCCCAAGGGTGTGAAGTTAATTGTTTTAAACCAAGTGCGATACGCTTTTTCTCGTTATCAAAATCAAGGATTACAACATTAATTTTTTGATCTAATTTGACAATTTCTTCAGGATGATTGATACGTCCCCAAGATAAGTCTGTAATGTGTATTAAACCATCAACACCACCTAAGTCGATAAACACACCATAAGACGTAATGTTTTTAACAGTACCCTCTAATACCTGACCTTTTTCAAGTTTAGAAATAATTTCTTTTTTCTGTAATTCAAGTTCAGCTTCAATCAATGCTTTATGCGATACTACAACATTTTTAAATTCATTATTGATTTTAACAACTTTAAATTCCATTGTTTTACCAACGTAAACATCATAATCACGAATTGGTTTAACATCAATTTGAGAACCCGGTAAAAACGCTTCTATTCCAAATACATCTGCAATTAAACCACCTTTTGTACGGCATTTTACAAATCCTTTAATAATTTCATTGTTATCCAATGCTTGATTAATTCTCTCCCACGATTTCATAGAACGAGCTGTTTTATGAGAAAGGAGCAACTGACCACTTTTATCTTCTTGACTTTCTACATAAACTTCTACTTTATCACCTATTTTTAATTCAGGATTGTAACGAAATTCGGTTAGTGCTATAACTCCATCAGATTTATATCCAATATTAACTACTATTTCTTTACTTGTTTTTCCTACTACTGTGCCTTCAATAACTTCATTGTTGGTAACTTGTTTAAGAGTTTTTTCATATAAAGACTCTAAATCTTCACGCTCTTTTTTCGTATAACCATCTTTTCTCTCTTCTACTGAATCCCAGTCGAATGCTTCTAAATTAGGTGCTATTAATGTTTCTGACATCTTTTTTGTCCGAAGAACTTCTTCGGAAATCTGATTTGTATTTAATTGTCTTATTTTCAGTCAATTAAAGAGGTTAATACTTATGTTTATTATGTTCTCCAAACTTATTTTGGGACTGCAAAGGTAATCAATATTTCTTAAAAGTCAAGCGTTTTATTGTTAAAATTAATTACAATTATCAATTTAATTTAAAACATGAATAATTGCAATATAAAAAACTGATTTTTAATTATATACAATATTAATTTTTCGTTTTTCGTTTTTTTATACAAAGCCAAGTATATTAATAAGTACTTTTGATACTTAATTCTTAACTTATGTATGAAGATTTTATTGTAAAAAAATCACAAATTCCGGGAGCTGGAAAAGGACTATATACAAAACGAGATATAAAAAAAGGAGAACGATTTCTTGAATATTTAGGAGAACTTATTACCGAGAAGGAATTAGACCGAAGAGCGGATAATGATTTGTATGGCTATGCTTTTTTTATAAGCAAAAAAAAATGTATTGATGCGTATAATACACCACAGGAAATTGCACGTTATGCCAATGATGCAAAGGGACTTACAAGAGTTGAAAGTCTTAAAAATAATTGCTGTTATGATATTTGGAAAAACAGAGCTTGGATTTTAGCCGAAAAAAATATAAAGGCCGGCGAAGAGATTCTGGTGAGCTATGGTGCTGAATACTGGAAAGATATTAAGTATAATATTAAGTTGGAAAAAGAGAAACAAGAAAGTATAAGGAAAGAAAAAAATAAAAAAGCTAAAAATAAGCTGTCACGCTAAACTTAAATTAAAACTTTAACAATAAACCTCTTTTTTGCTGGCTTTCAATGTATTAATCAGTAATGAAGCTATAGTCATTGGACCTACTCCACCCGGTACAGGCGTTATATAAGAAGCTTTTGGGGCAACCTCATCATATTTTACATCACCAACTAATTTGAATCCATTTTTGCTTTTTTCGGAAGGCAAACGGGTTATTCCAACATCAATGATTACAACACCTTGTTTTACCATATCTTCCGTCAAAAAATTTGCTTTACCTCTAGCTACAATAATTATGTCGGCTTGTAAGGTATGTTCTTTAATATCTTTTGTTTTGCTATGGCAAAGGGTCACCGTTGCATTACCTGGATAGTTTTTTTGGGACATAAGAATACTAACCGTTGCACCTACTATCTGACTTCTCCCAATCACCACGCAATGTTTACCCTCTGTTTCTATGTTATATCGTTTCAATAATTCCATAATACCTGCAGGGGTTGCGGGTAAATAGGTTTTTAAACCTAAAGTCATTCTACCAACGTTAATTGCATGAAATCCATCAACATCTTTTTTATAGTCTATTGCATCTAAAACTTTTTCTTCATTAATATGTTTTGGAAGCGGAAGCTGAACAATATAACCATCAATACTCTGGTTTTCATTTAATTCTTTTACTTTTATCAATAATTCTTGTTCTGTTGTGTATTCAGGTAAACGGATTAATGTTGAGTCGAAACCAACCTTTTCACATGCTTTTACCTTTGCGGCTACGTACGTTTCACTGGCACCATCGTTACCAACCAATATAGCAGCCAAATGAGGTTTTTTACCTCCATTTGAAATAAATTTTTTTACCTCCAGTGCTATTTCTTCTTGAATTTGCTCTGAAATTAATTTACCGTCAATTATTATAGGTTCCGACTTCAATATTTTTATTAATTAATTGTTTTAGAGTATTAAAAATTAATAATATATGAAATTAATAACGGTTGTTTAGATAACTTCAACTATTGTTATTAATTTAACAATTAGCGCGTCTACTATATTTGCCAGTTGTTTTACTTAAATACTCAATCCTTTCATGCCTGGCATATTTTTCATTTGAGCCATCATTTTTGACATTCCATCCTTACTATTCATCATCTTCATCATTTTACGCATGTCTTCAAACTGTTTAACTAAGCGATTTACTTCTTGTATATTTGTTCCACTACCTTTAGCAATGCGTTCCCTGCGTTTTCCATTCAGCAAATCAGGATTTTCGCGTTCCGTTGGGGTCATTGAATAAATAATGGCTTCAATATTTTTAAAAGCATTATCGTCCACATCTACTCCCTTCATGACTTTACCCATGCCCGGAATCATACCCATTAAATCTTTCATATTACCCATCTTTTTTATCTGTTGAATTTGAGTTAAAAAATCGGTAAAAGTAAATTGATTTTTGGCTATTTTCTTTTGTAACTTCTTTGACTCTTCTTCATTAAATTGAGATTCGGCACGTTCCACCAAAGAAACGATGTCGCCCATTCCTAATATTCTATCTGCAATTCGATTTGGATGAAAAACATCAATTGCGTCCATTTTTTCACCCGTACCAATAAATTTAATAGGTTTGTTAACCACTGATTTAATTGAAAGAGCAGCTCCACCTCGTGTGTCACCATCCATTTTGGTAAGAATAACACCGCTAAAATCTAACACATCATTAAATGCTTTGGCTGTGTTTACGGCATCTTGTCCGGTCATGGCATCAACTACGAACAATATTTCATGCGCATTAATTGCTACTTTTATTGCCGCAATTTCCTTCATCATTTGTTCATCCACCGCCAAACGTCCGGCAGTATCTATAATTACAACTGAGTTTCCATTTACTTTTGCTTGTTCAATACCTTTTTTAGCAATGTCAACCGCATTTTTATTGTCAATGTCAGCATATACATCAACTCCTAATTGTTCTCCTAAAACTTGCAATTGCTTAATTGCAGCAGGACGGTAAATATCACATGCAACCAATAGTGGTTTTTTGCCTTTTTTTGTTTTGAAGTAATTGGCAAGCTTTCCTGAAAAGGTAGTTTTACCGGATCCTTGCAAACCACTCATCAATATTATTGTTGGATTGCCACCCAATTTTATTTCAGAAGTTTCACCTCCCATCAGCTCTGTCAATTCCTGTTGGGTAATCTTCACCATTAACTGCCCCGGAGAAACGGAAGTAAGCACATTTTGACCTAAAGCTTTTTCTTTAACGGAGTCTGTAAACTGCTTGGCAACCTTGTAGTTAACATCGGCATCAAGTAAGGCTTTTCGAATTTCTTTAACGGTTTCTGAAACGTTTATTTCAGTAATTTTTCCATGTCCTTTAAGAACTTTAAAAGCTCTATCCAACTTATCACTTAAACTATCAAACATTGTTTTTGAAATTTAATTTATCGAATCGCAAAATTAATATTTTAATAGAGAATTGTATAACGTAATTTGCAATATAGTTTTAAACTATGTCAAAAAGATTGTTTACACCAATACTTCGCTCTACAGTAAATCCTTCGGCATATTCAAAACCTGCATCGCGACCAAAAACGCTCATTTTTCCTTTTATAACCTCTAAAAAATTTTTAACCGAAATGGGCGTCACAGGCTCTTTGGATTTTGGGTTGTAAAATTGAGAATCGAAAGCCATTATTGCTTCCATTTTCTTATCCAGATAAGCAGTAACATCCACAACAAAATCCGGTTTTAATTGCCTGTCCTGTATATAATGATATATTACTTTTGGACGCCAAATTTTTTGTTTTTTTGAATTAACACTTGTTTCTATTTTAATCAAACCGCTATAAAAACATGCTTCCGAAACAAGTTGCGCTGCGCGACCATGATCAGGATGGCGGTCAGTAATAGAATTGCATAGAATAATTTCGGGTTGATACTGGCGTATTTTTTTTATCAGTTGTAATTGGTGCTTTTTATCATTCACAAAAAATCCGTCTGCCATGTTTAAGTTATCACGTATACTCAATCCAAGTATTTGGGATGCCTTTAAGGCTTCTTTTTTCCGGAGTACAGCACTTCCTCTCGTTCCGAGTTCTCCTCTCGTTAAATCAAGCACTCCACATTTCTTGCCTAAAGCAATGTGTTTTAAGATAGTTCCTGCACATGATAATTCAACATCATCAGGATGTGCACCTATTGCAAGTATATCTAATTTCATTGCAACGAAAGTACTAATTTTTGCTGGATAAAAACAAAAGTCCTTTGAGGTTTGAAAACCTGATTGTACTATAAGAATTATAAAACACCATCTGAGGAATATATATTTAGTAACCTGAGTTGGAGTAGTTATTAAAAATATCTTTACATCCTTTCCGGAACATCAATCCCCAATAGCTTCATTGCTGTTTTTATAGTGTTGCCGATAGTTTTTGAAAGTTGTATTCTAAATACCATTATTTGATTGTCCGGTTCTTTTAAAATAGGAGTGTCATGGTAATATTGACTATATTCCTTAGCCAAGTCATATACATAATTAGCTATTAACGCAGGGTTGTATTCATTGGCTGCAGTTTGCAATGTAGTGTTGAAGTCGTAGAGTTTTATGAGTAATTCTTTTTCTTTGGGCAATAATAGTGTTGCCGAAGGCGAAACGGATGTGATGATATTCATTTCGGAAGCTTTGCGTATTATGGCTTGAATACGTACATAATTAAATTGAATGAAAGGAGCTGTATTGCCATTGAAATCGATTGATTCGGCAGGGTTGAACAACATCTTTTTTTTAGGATCAATTTTGAGCATAAAATACTTTAATGCCCCCATACCTATTGTATGATATAATTTTTTGCTTTCTTCTTCATTCAAATCTTTTGCTTTGCCTAGTTCTTGGGTAATAGCAGCAGATGTATCAATCATTTCTTTCATCAACTCATCTGCGTCAACAACCGTTCCTTCACGCGATTTCATTTTACCCTCGGGCAATTCTACCATTCCGTAAGACAAATGAAATAATCCTTTTGCCCATGTATAGCCCAGTTTTTGAAGTATTAAAAACAATACTTTAAAATGATAATCCTGCTCGTTACCAACCGTGTAAATAAGTTTGCTAAAGTTATATTCTTGCGCACGTTGAATTGCTGTTCCCAAATCTTGTGTGATGTACACTGAAGTTCCGTCTCCACGCAACAATGTTTTTTCATCCAGCCCGTCAGCCGTAAGATCAATAAACACAGAATTATCAGCTCTGCGCTTTAAAACACCTTTTTGTAAGCCTTGTTCAATAATATCTTTTCCCAGCAAGTAGGTATTGCTTTCATAATAGGTTTTATCAAAATTAACTCCCAGTGTTTTATAAGTAATATCAAATCCGTTATATACCCAAGTATTCATCATTTCCCATAATAGCCTCACTTCTTTGTCTCCTGCTTCCCATTTGCGAAGCATTTCCTGAATTTCGAGCATTATGGGTGCTTTTTTTTCGGCTTCTTCCTCGCTTATGCCCTTTGCTTTTAACTCAGATATTTGTTGCTTATAATGTTTGTCAAACTCAACATAATATTTACCAACCAGATGATCACCTTTTATTCCTGTTGATTCTGGAGTTTCTCCTTTACCCCAATTTTTCCATGCCAGCATTGATTTACAAATATGAATCCCTCTGTCGTTAACCAAATTTACTTTTACAACATCATTGCCAGCGGCTTTTAAAATTTCGGCAATAGAATAGCCCAATAAATTATTTCGTATATGGCCTAAGTGCAAAGGTTTGTTGGTATTTGGAGAGGAATACTCCACCAATACTTTAGGTGCAATTGCAGGTAAGGGTGTATTGATAATTGGTTGGTTGAAAATAGCCGTAAAATAATCCAACCAGAATGTATCTGCAATAACAATATTTAAAAAGCCTTTCACCACATTAAACCCTGCTATTTCTTTAAGATTTGATTTTAAAAAAATTCCAATTTCATTGGCAGTATCTTCAGGCTTTTTCTTTGAAATTTTAAGGAAAGGAAAAACTACGAGTGTTAAATCGCCCTGAAAATCGGGGTTTGTTTTTTCGAAAGTTACTTTTTCTACTTTAGCAGCATACAGGTTTTCAATCGCTTCAATCGTTTTTCCGGAAAGTAAAAGTTCAATGTTCATCATTGTTATTGTTCAATCGACCGCCAGATAAGCGATGTTTAGTTTGGAGTGTTAGTCAGTACTTA
>Ga0302194_10003125_pt1 | contig 10454 bp, 9 predicted proteins | sample II_Bog_N1_1_FD_200227 | JGI IMG/M metagenome (GOLD analysis project Ga0302194, IMG submission 200227) | Peat permafrost microbial communities from Stordalen Mire near Abisko, Sweden - II_Bog_N1_1 | ecosystem: Environmental > Terrestrial > Soil > Wetlands > Peat | place: Sweden: Abisko, Stordalen...
GCTGAAATCGGTGGTCTCGCCCGGCTGCGACATCAGATTCACGAAGCAGGCCTTCAGCGCCTTCGATTCCCGGATTGCCTTCGGAATCCCGCCCACCAGCAGATTCGGAATCAGGCTGGTGAAAAGCGATCCCGGCCCGATGGTGATCAGATCGGCACTGGCAATTGCCTCCAGCGTCTCCGGCAGAGGCTTTGCGCCCGCCGGCTCCAGACGCAGCGTTTGGATACGTTGCTTGCTGCGGCCAATGCGCGTCTCGCCGCGCACCACTTTGCCATCGTCGAGCACCGCCGCCAGGGTCACGTTCGCGGCGGTGGAAGGGAAAATCCGCCCCGCGATTTTCAGCACTTCCGCCGATTGGCGCACGGCGTCGGGGAAATCGCCGGTGATGTTGGTCAGCGCAGTCAGAAACAGATTGCCGAAGCTGTGGCCTTTGAGGCCGCGTCCGGAAGCGAAACGATACTGGAACAGCCGCGAGAGGAACGCGCCGTCTTCAGCCAGCGCCACCATGCAGTTGCGAATATCGCCGGGCGGCAGGACGTCGAATTCGCGCCGCAGACGCCCCGAACTGCCGCCATCGTCGGTGACGGTGACGATCGCGGTGATATCCAGCCAGACGTCCGTTTCGTCCGTGGGATGCGCATAACGCTTCAGGCCGGTGAGCAATGCGGAAAGGCCGTTGCCCCCGCCGATGGAGACCACGCGCAGGGCCTCCGTCATGGCCGCTCGTTTCCGTTGCGCGCGATCAATTTAAAAACTATCGACATTCTCCGACGCCAGCAGCGCGCGCAAAGCGGGCAGTTGCTGCGCGAGCGCTGAAAACTCGGGGTCCTGCCGCGCCAGAATTCTGTTCTTCGGCTCCAGCGCAATGGCGCGTCTCAGGTTCTCGCAGGCTCCTGCGCCGTCGCCCGACAGTCCGCAGCAAAGGGCCAGCGTGAACAGAATGTGCTCGCCATCGGGTTCCAGCGCGAGCGCCTGGTCCAGATGCCTGCGCGCCACACCCATGTCCCGCGCATTGAGACGTTCCACGCCGTAATTGAAATGATCGTCGGCCGTGTGAAGGTCCACTTCGGTGCCAATCGTTTTTCGCGCACAGATCTGCGCATACGACCGTGCCTTATCGGCGATATGTGAAGCCGGGCCCGTCGCCGCCAGCGCAAATCGCTCGTTGGCCGCGGCGAACTGCTTTTGTGAGAACATCCCCACGGCTTCTTCCCACTGCTTCATCTGCAACTGGAGCGCCGCGCGCCCCTGGGCCGCCGCCGCTTCGAGCGCCGCCGCCGCTTTCAGTTCTGCCGCCGATTTGACGGGCGGCGTCAACAGCGGGGATACAGACCGCAATGCAAGCGGAGCCTTCGCCGCCTTCGGGGCCGGGTCTGCGGTGGTTTTCTTAGTGGTTGCCATAATCGGGGACAAGCTGCCGGTAGTCAATTAATATACCGTGGAGTTATAGCAGACCTCGTGATCGGATGCAAGTCGTGCCGTCTCGCCTGTTTCTTATACTGAATGAGTACTCTCCGGATGAAACAACTTTTCGCTCTTGGCATGCTGGCTTCCGTCATGCTCGCACAGACCTTTCGCTCCGCCACAACAATGGTTGGCGCCGAGGCGCTCGTGGAAGAAAACGGTCGCGTTCTGACCGGCCTCCACGCCGAAGACTTTACCATTCTCGATGAGGGTCAGCCGCAGCCCATCGCGGGCTTTAATGCCGAGTCCGGCTCCATTCGCCTGGTACTTCTGCTCGATGCCAGCGGCAGCATGAAGCCCGCCGCCAGGCAACTGGCGCAGACGGGTATGGCGGCCATGTCCGTCCTGCATCCCGACGACCTGGTCGCACTCATGACCTTCGACAAAAAAGCCACTCTCCGCGTGCCTCTCACGATGGATCATCCAGCCGTCATAGAAGGCGTCTCGAAGGCCGCCGCCAAGTCTCTCGGGGGCGCGACCGATATTTACCGCGCACTTTCCGACGCGGCAAAATATCTGGGCCCCACCAAAACTTCTCCGAATGTCATCCTGATCCTGACCGACAACGCCGCGCGCGCCGACACCACCGAGGCGACCGCTCTCCGCGATCTCTGGGCTGCCTCTGCCGCCGTGGATGCCATGGTGGTTTCCTCCGCCCCGCTCTGGGATGAGAAAGTTTCGCAATCGCTCGGCGGCCTCAAAATTCAGGATGTTCGCCGCATCGCCGATCAGACCGGCGGTGTAGTGCAGCAGACTCCCGACGTAGCGGCCGCGCTACAAGCCACGCTCGAAAGGAGCCGTACGCGCTACTCGATTTTCTATCGCCAGCCGGAAGCGGCGCCAGGCACTTTGCGCCATATCGCGGTCGGCCTCTCCGCCGCGGCGCGCGCCAAACACCCCACCGCGACGGTGCGCTCGCGCACTGCCTACTATGCGCAATAATCCCATGAAGTTCGCTCTTCTCGTCGTCCTATCCTGCGCTGCCGCCTTCGCCCAAACTTTCCCTGGCGCCGCCGAACTCGATTCCGCCATCAACCAGGCCATCCGCGATGGCAAACTCCCAGGCGCGGTGCTTCTGGTTGGCCACGACGGCAATATCGTCTATCGCAAAGCCTATGGAGAGCGCGCAGTTCTGCCCGCGCGCGAAGCCATGACCGCCGACACCGTCTTCGATCTCGCCTCGCTCACAAAAATCGTCGCCACCACCAGCGCGCTCATGAAGCTCCACGACGAAGGCCGTTTTTCTCCCGACGATCCCGTCACAAAGTACCTGCCCGAATTTCAGGACGGCCACAGCGCCATCACCATTCGCGATCTGATGACGCACTATTCCGGCCTGCGTCCCGATCTCGATCTCGATCCTCCCTGGACCGGCTACGAAACCGGCATTCACCGCGCACTCACCGACAAGCCGGCGAATCCGCCCGAAACGAAATTTGTTTACAGCGATATCAATTTCGAACTTCTCGGCGAAATTGTCCACCGTCTGAGCGGCATGCCGGAGAACGAATACGTGCAGAAGATACTCTTCACTCCGCTCGGCATGACCGATACCGGCTATCTGCCCGATCCGAAGCTGCGCCCGCGCATCGCGCCCACCGAGCAGCAGAAAGACGGCGAAATCCTGCGCGGCGTCGTCCACGACCCCACCGCGCGCTTCATGGGCGGAGTCGCCGGCCATGCCGGTGTTTTTTCAACGGCGGACGACCTCGCCAAATTCTGCCAGATGATTCTCGATGGCGGCCGCGGTCTCTTCAAACCGGCCACCATTCGCATGTTCGCCTCCCCCGCGTCTCCGGCCGGACAAAAAGACGTTCGCGGCCTCGGTTGGGATATCGATTCCCGCTATTCGGGAAATCGCGGCAATTTATTTCCCGCCGGCACTTCCTTCGGCCACACCGGCTTCACCGGTACTTCCATCTGGATCGATCCGGCTTCGAAAACCTACGTCATTCTTCTGGCGAATTCGGTCCATCCCCACGCAGGCAACAATATCACGCCGCTGCGCCGCACGGTGGCAACCATTGTGGCGGCCTCGGTTGGTTACAGCGATACGCGCACCGGCCTCGACGTTCTGGTCGCCGACCAATTCAGCGAATTGCGCGGGAAAAAAGTCGGCCTGATCACCAATCAGACCGGCGTCGATCGCGAAGGCAAGCGCAACGTCGATCTCATGGTGCGGGCTGGCGTTAAAGTAGTCGCGCTGTTCTCGCCCGAACACGGCTTCGCGGGCGTGGAAGACCGTCCCGGCATCGCCAATGCCACCGATCCCGCCACCGGCCTGCGCATCTGGAGCCTGTATGGCGCCACCACGCGGCCAACGCCCGCCATGCTGGCGGGAATCGACACCCTTGTCTTCGATATGCAGGACGTTGGCGTCCGCTTCTATACCTATGAATCGACCATGCTTTATGCGATGCAGGAGGCCGCCAAAGCGAAAATATCCTTCTACGTTCTGGACCGCCCCAACCCGCTCACCGGCAATCACGTCGAAGGCCCGATGCTCGATTCCGATCAGCTCTCTTTTATAGGTGCTTTTCCCCTGCCGCTTCGCCACGGCCTCACCATCGGCGAACTGGCGCGCCTGGAAAATGGGGAATTGGCTCTGGGCGCGGACCTGCATGTTATACAAATGACCGGCTGGAAACGCGATCAGTGGTTCGATTTCACGGGTCAGCCCTGGGTCAATCCCTCCCCGAACATCCGTAACCTGAACCAGGCCATTCTCTATCCGGCGCTCGCCATGCTGGAATCCTCGACCAACTATTCCGTCGGCCGCGGCACTGATGCGCCATTTGAACAGGTGGGGGCCGATTGGATCGATGGTCCGGCGCTGGCTCAGTACCTGACTGCGCGGGAAATTCCCGGCGTGCGGTTTCGGCCGGTCGAATTCACGCCCACATCTTCGAATCTCAGCGGGAAAAAGGTTTATGGGATCGGAATTGAGCACTACAATCGCGAGCTTTTTTCGGCGTCGCGTCTGGGAATCGAACTGGCGCTGGCGCTCCGCAAGCTTTATCCGGGCAAAATCGACTGGGAAGTGAACCGCCGGCTGATCGGCAGCCAGGCCGTGGTCGCCGCCTTCGCGGCCGGGTCCGCGACGGTGGACCAGACATTGGCCACGTCTGAGACCGGCGTCTCGCGGTTTATGACGCTGCGGCAGAAGTACTTGCTATACCAGTAAACGCCGCCGCCCGGCATCCCCCAAAACTGAAAGGCGACCCATCGTGAGGGTCGCCTTTGATTCCCAACTATGAAGTCCTCTAATTCAGGCAAGTAAGCGGATAAAGACAAAAACTAAGCTGCAGCCGAGGCAGCCTTTTGCCCGCTGGTCCGGTTCTTGCTTCCCACCGGACGGCCGCGCTTCTTCGCTTCCACCATCCATGACGGCGGCCGCCCGCGACGCTTACCGCGCCCGCGTGCCAACCGCTCCAGGCTCAAAATTGCTTCTTCCAGCTGCTCTCGCTCCTGTCGGAGTTCGTCCAGAATTTTCGAAACGTCCATAACAGCCTCCCAGGGGTATCTTTGTTCTTCATTTGGTGATTCCCCGTGCCGCCGTTCCGGATATGGAACAGAACAGGAGAAATCGATAGAAGAGTACACTTAACTTTGTACTCCAAATATGGGCATAAATGCAAGTGCTCGTTCTGTCAACGGAACGAAAAATTGTACCGATCTGGGCCGGGGCGGTTCTCAAATCTCAATCCGAGGGTCCGGCGCCGCCGCCGCGCGACGTCGTTTCCAGTAAAAATAAAAGGGTAATCCGAGTAATATCAACACAATTCCGGCCAGAGATTGCACCGGGCGATCCCGCAATGTGCTCAGTTCCAGAGCCGCCGCGCCAATCAGAAATAATACTGGTACTACCGGATATCCAATTGTTTTATACGGACGAACCATGTCCGGTCGTTTTCTGCGCAGCACAAAAACCGAGGCCGCCGCCATAGCGTAGAGAATCCAGCTGCCGAAAATCACGAAATTGAATAAATCGTCGTATTTTCCCGAGAGCACCAGCACCGCCGCCCAGCCCGATAACATAAGGATGGAAACTCCGGGCGTACGAAACACCGGATGCACCCGCGCCGCCGACTGGAAGAACAGGCCATCGCGCGCGGCCGCGTAAGGGACCCTGGCGCCAGTCAGAATGGAGCCGTTGAGCGCCGCGAAGATCGATATCATCGCGGCGATCGAGACCAGACCCGCCCCCACCGGCCCCTGGATCCGCTGCATCATCTCCGCGGCCACCAGTTTATGCGCGCCCACTTCCATGGGTGTCAGCACCCGGAAATACGCCCAGTTCGCCGCCATGTAGATTCCAATCACCAGCGAAGTCCCCACAATCAGCGCAATCGGCAGGTTTCGGCCCGGATTTCTGATCTCGGAAGCCACCATCCCCACGTTGTTCCAGCCATCGTACGCCCACAAGGCCGCCACCAGCGCCGCCACAAAGCCTGTTGCCAGAGGTGGAACTCCCGGCACATCCGTCCCTGCGCCCGCCGCCACCGGATGCGCGTAAAATATTCCCGCGAAGATAACAAACGCAATCAGGCCCACTTTCACCACGGTCATGGCGATCTGCACACCGCCGCCAAACCGCACTCCGAAATAATTCACCACCCCCAAAAACAGGATCAGAACCAGCGCGAACACCTGCCCGTACCGAATCTGAAAAGAACCCGCCGTCAACCACACTTTTTCGAATTCCGGAACAAAATGCGCGGTATATTCGAAAAATGCCGTCGCCAATGTGGCGATCGACCCGCTTTTGCCAATCCACATCTGCGTCCAGCTGTACAGAAATCCCCAGACCGGTCCCCACGCTTCGGTCAGATAGACGTACTCGCCGCCCGCGCCCGGCATGGCCGCCGCCAGTTCGGCGTAGGTGAGCGCGCCCGCCAGCGAAAGCGCGCCGCCCACCACCCACACCAGAAACACCATATGGACGGTGCCGACGCTGTTGATCATGGCCTGCGGGACGCGGAAAATCCCGCTGCCAATCACCGTGCCAATCACAATGGCAAACGCCGCCGTCAATCCCAGATCCCGTCTTAATTCGTTTGGCCTGCCGTTCATGCCGCCTCTTTTCGCCCGTCACGCGCCCCGGGTATGACAAACGACGCGATGTAACCCGCGCCAAACGTGGTGCCGCTGCCGATCATCACCCACCACGTGAACGGAATGTTCGTGGCGAATTTCACATAAAGCATGGCAGCCAGCCCGGTCACCACTCCCGCAATGGCGGCATTCTCGCCCGGTTTTTTCGTCAGTACGCCCAATAAGAACAATCCAAGCAGAATTCCCAGCGTCACCGATGCAATGCGCAGTCCGCTTTCGAGCACGGAGCCCCACTGGCTGGCCACCAGCGCAATCGCGCCCAGCACCAGGCCCCAGAACACCGTGGAAACCCGGGCCACTTTCAGGTAATGGGCCGGCAGGTGCAGCGATTTCGTCAGCGGCTCATAAAAATCCACCACGGTCGCGGATGCCAGCGAGTTGAGCGCAGCCGATAGATTCGCCATCGCCGCCGCAATAATCGCGGCCATCGCCAGCCCCGCCACTCCGACAGGCAACGAATCCCAGATGAACGCGGGATACAGCCGATCGGGCTCCGCCGAAGCCGGCTGTCCGTGCCGGTAAACCCATAAAAGCATGCCAATTGTCAGAAATAGGGTGAATTGCACGAAAATCACGATCCAGCTGGAAAATAGCGCCGCGCGGCTCTGGCTCTGATTTTTCGCGCTCAGCAGACGCTGCACCACAAGCTGGTCCGTACCGTGACTGGCCGTCGTCAGGAAGCAGCCACCCACCACGCCGGCCCAGATCGTATAAGGTTTTGTCCAGGACCAGTGCAGGTCGAAAACCTGCAGCTTTCCCGCCGCCGAAGCAATATCCAGCGCATGTCCGAACCCGCCCGGAATTTTGCCGATCAGCACGAAAAAACTCACCGCCGCGCCCACCACGTACATGCACATCTGGACAACGTCGGTCCAGATCACCGCCGTCATGCCGCCCTCGAACGTGTAGAACAGCGTGAGCGCCATAATCAGAGCGATGGACGCCGTGCCGCCGGTCTTCAGAATGATGGAAATGACGATGGAAATAGCGAAAACGCGCACGCCCTCCGCCAGTGCGCGTGTGACCAGGAAGATGCCGGAGGCGACCTTCCGCACGTTGGGCCCGAAACGCCGCTGCATCAGCTCATACGCGGTGAAGATCTGGCGCTCGAAGTAGCGCGGCAGGAATATCGTCGAAATCACCACGCGCGCCAGCAGGTACCCGAAGACCACCTGAAGAAACACGTAGCTGCCGCTGTAAGCGAGCGGAGGCGTGCCGATAATCGTGAGCGTGCTGGTTTCCGCGGAAACAATCGACAGCGCGATGGCCCACCAGGGAGCCGTCTGGCCGCCCAGAAAGTAGTCTTTCAGCGTCCGCTGGCTCTGCTTAAACCTCGCGCCAAACCACGTGACGCCGGCAAGGTAGGCAGCGATGATGGCGAGATCGACCGTACGCACTAGGGCTTCGGCGATTGTAACAGGCGCCAGCCGCGCCGCACCGCTGTGATAATGGCCAGGGAGCCTGATTGCCACAAATCAAAATCGCATTCGCATCGGGCACCGATGAACTCAACGCGCGCCTGATCGAACGCATGCGAGCGATCTTTCCCGAATTGCCGCTCTACGTCGTCTCGGAATTTGCGCCAGCCGAAAAGGACCTCCACTGGGTGCGCTATCGCGGCGGCCTCCTGGAGAATCTGGCACGCTGCCGCGGCGCGTTTAGAGGCAAATCCATCCGTCTCGCGGGCGTCCTTCTGGTGCCCAATGTCCCGTTCCGCCGCATGCGATTGCTGGCGCTGATCCTCGCGCCCTTTTACTTTCTGGCCGTCAACGAAAACCTGAACGATTTCATGCTGCGGCCCGGCAGTCTTCCGGCTATTGCAAGGCATTTCACCTGGCGCGCGGGCAATTTTCTGCGCTGGCACTTCAGCAAAGAAGGAATGCTGGCGCGCCGCGGCTGGCACGATGTTCCTTACTTAGCCGCCCGAATCGCGCCGTTCCTGCGCGTTCGGCGAAGCGATCCCACGCCGCCCGAAGCTGAGTCTGCTGCTGTGCCATCAACTCCTGTCTCCGCCGACTATCTGAAATTCCTCGCAAGCACCGTTTCCACTCCGAAAATATTTCGCCGCTATTGGGCCAGCGCCCTGAAAAGCCTCCACGCCGACGCCGCCCGCAATCCGTCTGCACGAACTCTCCTCTGGCAGGCTGCCGCGATCGCCCTGCGCGGCGGCGCACCCATCTCCTCCGCGTTCCCCGGAGAATTCCTCCTCGCCTTATCGGACGGCAGCTACGCCGTCTATCCCGGCAAGCCCCCTTCCGATAAGCCGCGCGTCCTGATTGTCAGCGCTTACCTGCCGTTTCCGCTCTCGCACGGAGGCGCAGTTCGCATTCACAATCTCACCGCGCGCGCCGCGGCCGATTGGGATCAGATTCTGGTGTGTTTCGTCGAAACCGATGCTCCGCCGCCGCCCGAACTGTTGGAGCGCTTTGTTGAGGTGGTGCTGGTGCGGCGCATCGGCTCGCACTCGGTCGCCCGCTCCGACCGGCCGGAAGTAGTGGAAGAATTCTCTTCGGATGCCTTCCGTGCCGCCTTGCGGCTGGCGGTGCGTAAGTGGTCGCCCGTCATCGCGCAGCTCGAATTCACCCACATGGCCCAGTACGCCGCCGATTGCGCCCCGGCCGCGCCCATTTTGGTGGAACACGACATCACCTTCGACCTCTATGAACAAATGGCGCGCACATCATCCGATTGGGACCTTCACCGCGAACTGAAACGTTGGCGCAGTTTCGAAACCAGCGCCTGGCGTGAGATGCGTTGCCGTTATCATTGGCGCCCGTGCAGTGACACTGCCGAATGGCGTCGATCTCGACCGCTTTCGAGTCGCGGAACAAGACCCCGAACCGCGCCGAGTGCTGTTCGTCGGCTCCTTCTCGCATTTGCCGAACCTGATCGCCATAGCTTTCTTTCTCGACGAAGTGTGGCCTCGCCTGCCCGACGCGAAGCTCCACATCATCGCCGGAGCCAACCACGAATACTTCCTCGATTATCAGAGCCGACAGGTGCAACCGCGCCTCGATCAGCCAGGTATCGAACTCGAAGGCTTCGTAGCCGATGTGCGCCCGGCCTATGAGCGCGCAGCCATCGTCGTGGCGCCGCTGGTCGCCTCGGCGGGCACGAATCTCAAGATTCTCGAAGCGATGGCGTGCGGCAGGCCCGTAGTGAGCACGCCCGCCGGAGTGAACGGACTCGATCTGGAGCCAGGCAGGGACTTCATTCTGGTCCACACAGGCGCGGAAATGGCGGAAGCGATTGCGAAACTATTCGCGTCGCCCGACGAATGCCGCCGCCTGGCCGCCGCGGGAAGACGTCGCGTAGAAGAGTCCTACGGGTGGGACGAAATCGCGCGCAAACAGACGGAACTCTACCGCGCCCTGATTTGATCGCTGGCTACCGCTCTGAGAAATGGCTGCTGCTGCGCTTCGCCATTGACAGCTACGTCCAGAATCTGAACCCCGCCACCGAGCCTCGGGCCCGATTCCAGATAGTGAACCAGCGGATTCCCCTGAACCTCCGTATGCGCCACCAGATAGGCCTCGCAATCGAACAGCGGGTGCGGATTCGCGGCATCCGCACCGCTATTCAAAAAATGAAGCAACGGATTCGCCGAAGCCTCGACGCCGCTTGCCCGACATGTCGTCCGGTAGTAAACCGGCTCGAACAGCCGATGCGGTTTACGGTCCTCCGCCGCCCCATGGAGGATGTAATGCACCAAAGGGTCCATCCCCGCGTCTCGCACATCCGGATTTCGTTCCAGATAAAACACCGGATCGAACACCGGATGCGGCTGACGCCGTTCCGCCCTGCCGCGCTTGAAATAGTGCAGCAGCGGATGGACCCCCGCCGCGGCCACGTCGGGATACTTGCGCAGATAGAAC
>Ga0302194_10003127_pt1 | contig 10452 bp, 7 predicted proteins | sample II_Bog_N1_1_FD_200227 | JGI IMG/M metagenome (GOLD analysis project Ga0302194, IMG submission 200227) | Peat permafrost microbial communities from Stordalen Mire near Abisko, Sweden - II_Bog_N1_1 | ecosystem: Environmental > Terrestrial > Soil > Wetlands > Peat | place: Sweden: Abisko, Stordalen...
CGTCGGCGTGAGTTTCTCGAACGACATCACATGCCACGACATTACAGGCAACCCAGCTGTATTGGCTCAATTTGAGTTTTCTCCGAACGACAACTTATCGGCCTCCGCTTTAGATCCAGCGGCCCCAGGGAGACAGGTTCGCTTCGTCAAGAACGGACGAATCATCACTGATGCGGAGTTGCCCTTGCAGCGAGCAGTTGTAGAAAATCGTGAGATCCCATGCATGGAGCTTGATGTCCACTTACCGAGCGGTCGCAGCTGGAAAGCAGAGTGCTACGGTGCACCGATACGGGACGTTAATGGAAATGTCATCGGTGGCGTCGCGGTTACCGTCGATGTTACAGAACGAAAGCTCGCGGAACAGGAAAGTCAGAAGGCTTATCAAAGACTCGAAAAAGTATTGAGTACTATCAGCGATGGCTTTCTAGTTCTGGACAAGACTTGGTGCTACACCTACTTCAACGAGCAGGGAGCCCGCATCCTCGGGATGCGCCGCGAAGATCTGATCGGTCGTTGCGTGTGGGACGTTTTCCCGTACGCGAAGGGAGCTCGCTTCTACGATTGTTATCACCAGGCAGTTGAGACTCAGGAGCCTGTGCATTTCGAAGAGTTCTATCCTGAGCCTTTAGATAAATGGCTGGAATGCCATTGCTATCCTTCCGACGAAGGTCTCTCGGTTTACTTCAGAGACATCACCGATCGCAAGGCTGCGGAAGAATCGATACGTGCAAGTGAGTCAAGATTCCGAAAGCTGTTTGATTCCGGGCTGATGGGGATCGGCATTCCGGACAGGTTTGGTGCCTTTGTAGAAGGCAACGACGAACTCCTGCGCATGACTGGCTATTCGCGGGCAGACCTGAAGGCTGGGAAGGTTCGGTGGGACATAATGACTCCGCCGGAATATGCCGAACTGGACGCATTCCATATCGCCGAAGCGGCAGAGCGCGGCAGTTGCTCGCCCTATGAGAAGGAGTACATCCGAAAGGATGGAACCCGAGTACCGATCATGTGCGGGTACGCGCTGCTTGAGGGGTCAACCGACCAATACATTGGATTCGTCCAGGATCTATCGCTTCTTAAACAGGCGGAGACAGGCTTGCGTGAGAGAGAGCAGCGGTTCCGAGTTCTGGCCGAGAGCTTGCCTCAACTTGTCTGGATCAGAGATGCGGATGGCCGCTATATATATGGCAACCAGCATTTCTACGATTTCTTGGGAATCTCGCTGGAGGAAATCAAGACAGTCGCGTACGAGTATATTCATCCTGAAGATCGGAGCAAGACTGCCGAGCGATGGAAGCGCAGCGTCGAGACTGGCTGCCTTTATACCAACGAATACCGTTTGCGCAGCCAGGATGGGGTTTACCGGCACTTTCTCGCCCGTGGTGTTCCTCTCCACGACGAGAATGGCCGAATACAGCAATGGGTTGGCTGCTCAACGGATATTCATGACCAAAAAATGGCCGAGGAAGCCCTGAGACGAACAGAAAAGCTAAATGCCACTGCGCGGCTCGCCGCAAGCATGGCACACGAAATCAACAATCCTCTGACCGCTGTGGTCAACGCTCTATATTTAGCAATGCTGGACAAAACTTTGAGCGAGAGCACGCGCGGGTTCCTCAAATTAGCAGATGAAGAGCTTTCGCGTTCGGTTCAAGTTGCTACTCGGATGCTTCGCTTCCACAGGCAGTCGACTGCCCCTTCACTCGTAGATTTGAGTGAAATCATGGATTCTGCTTTGGCGCTCTATGGAAGTCGGCTCAGTTCAAGTGCCATCCAGGTTGAACGGGAGTATCTAACCCAGGAAAAGCTCCACTGCATGAAAGACGAGTTGCGCCAAGCATTTGCCCATCTGATTAGCAATTCAGTGGACGCGATCAAAGGTGGCGGTCTTCTGCACGTGAGAATCGCGTCCGGGATAGGTTGGGACGGAGCTTCAACGCGCGGGCTACGGATCACCGTTGCGGATAACGGGCAAGGCATTCCGCAGGAGCTGCGGGATAAAGTCTTCGAACCCTTTGTGTCGACCAAAGAGAACGTAGGGACTGGGCTAGGCCTTTGGGTCGCAGAGGGAATTATCAAGAAGCATAGCGGACGGATCTCCTTCCGGAGTTCTACGGACCCGGTGCGACATGGGACCGTCTTCTCGCTATTCCTTCCTCTGAAGACTGAAGAGGCTCTGCATCAGCAAGAGGTCGGGTAGCCAAGTTCATTGGAGGAAGCGCCCGCCGGGACCGGTAACAAGTCTTCGATGTCAAAATAGGAGGCAATCTGCCGTGTGGAGTGCCCTTTGCATCAAATTAAGGACGACTGATTCGGATGCGGGAACAACTTCGAACCGAGAAGCCGGCCATTTCAACTGCCCGTCTCATCGGAACCGGCGAGATGGCGGAGCGGGTTCGCGCCTTCGACTGGGAATCGACAGCAATCGGACCTGTTTTCGAATGGACCGAAACGCTGCTCGGTGCAGTGAACATGATGCTTTCCGCGAGTCATCCGATCTTGCTCCTCTGTGGGCCGCAATTGATCCTCATCTACAATGACGCCTTTCGGCCCATCTTGACCGATCGCCATCCCCACGCGTTGGGTGCACGCGGGCGCGAGTTCTGGACGGACGTTTGGCCAGTTGTCGGGCAGCAACTTGAATCCGTTTTTTACGATGGGCAGACCGTATCGTTCAAAAACGCACTTGTTCCTATCCTGCGAAATGGAAAGTTGGAAGAGGCGTACTTTAGCTACAGTTATAGCCCGCTCTTTGAACGTGACGGGCGGATTGCCGGCATCATCGCCATTTGCCAGGATGTGACCGCCGCAACGGTCGCCGACCGGGAGCGCGTAGCGGCAGTAGAAGCTTTGCGTTCACGCCAGGAGGAGCTCGACAAGAGTGTGATAGCGCTCCATGCTGAGCGAGCGCGCTTGTTGAATATCGTCCAGCAAGCCCCAGCTTTCTTCGCCTTGCTTGAAGGACCGTCGCACATCATCTCGATGGTCAACCCTCTCTACATGAAGCTTGTCGGGAACCGCGACGTACTGGGAAAGCAGGTTGCAATCGCGTTGCCTGAGGCCGCCGAACAGGGCTACGTGGCGATGCTGGATCAAGTTTTTGCAACAGGGGAACCGGTCAGAGGACAAGCCGCGCGCTTCGATGTGACCTGGGCCGAGGGTCAGGTTCCCGATGAGCGATATGTCGATTTTGTCTATCAGCCTCTGCGCGAAGAAGACAATTCGATCTCCGGGATAATCGTCCTTGGGGTGGATGTTACGGAGAACAAGCGTGCTCAGAAAGCGCTTGTTCAGAACGAAAAGCTCGCGGCGGTTGGGCGGCTTTCCGCTTCCATTGCTCACGAGATCAACAATCCACTCGGAGCAGTGACCAATCTCTTGTATTTGGCTGGACTAGCCAGCTCGATGGGCGAGGTTCAAGACTACCTTCATCGAGCGGACAGTGAGCTTCGACGCATTTCGACGATTACGAACCAGACGCTGAGCTTCAGCAAGCAGTCCACTATGAAGACCGTCGATGGTGCGGAATTGCTCGGCGGAGTGATCAATGTTTTTCAGAGTCGGCTGCTGAATGGTCGCGTAAGGGTTGAGCAGAGGGTTCGCTCGCATGATCTGATACGGTGCTGCGAAGGTGAAATTCGGCAGGTTCTAAGCAACCTGGTATCCAACGCCATCGAATCAATGCAGAGCTCGGGCGGACGGCTGCTTTTGCGGAGCCGATGGGCGACGAACTGGTCGAACGGAAGAAAAGGTCTGATTATTACGGTCGCGGACACAGGGACCGGTATTCACCCGGATGTTCGGAAAAAGATATTCGAACCCTTCTTTACGACCAAAGGACAAGGCGGTACAGGACTGGGACTATCGGTGAGCCTCGACATCGTCATTCGCCATGAGGGATCTCTGCGGGTTCGTAGCACGCAGGCGCCGAATCATTCCGGCACTGTGTTCAGTCTGTTTCTGCCCTCCGATGCGGCAATTTAATAAATAGCCCACCGGTTCGTGGTTCGGGATTGAAATCGCAGGCGCGAGTATCAACGCCATCTTTGATGGATAGTTGCGTTTGACAACCGCTTTGATTCGGCGCATGCTCGGCACACTAGCTACCCCTTTCCTCGCCTGGAGAACGCCCCTTGGTCCTTAGGGGCGTTCGGCCTTCACCAGCGATCTGTGGCGCATGATCCGCTGGGCTTTGTAATCCTATGTCCGGTGGACGACTTCAACGTGGTGCGCGACTGTCGTAAACTTCTGAAACGGCACCACGTTCCGGGCTCAGATCACATCGGGAAGGCTCACCATTCTGTTTAGGCGAGGACTTGCATGTCCGCAGAGCGCAATCTACCACGGGTTTTTGTCGTGGACGACGAAGATGTCATCGCCACCACGCTGGGAATGATCCTGCGCCAGCATGGATTCGAGGCTCACTCCTTCAATTTGCCTCTCGAAGCATTGCGTGCAGCTCGCGAGAAGGCCCCTGATCTTCTGATCTCAGACGTCGTGATGCCGCTCCTTTCGGGAATCGAGTTGGCCATCCAGATGCGCGAGCATTGTCCGAATTGCAAGGTACTCTTGTTCTCCGGGCAAGCAGCTACCGCCAATCTGCTGGAGGATGCACGAGCCTCTGGGCATAGTTTTGACGTGCTCTCGAAACCGGTCCATCCGGCGGACCTGCTCAAAAGGATTCGCACTGTAATTGAGGTCTAGACCAAAGCGGAAGAACAGCTCGCCTTAGTCAGGAGGCACAACTTTGCGGCACAAATACCTGACACAGTGTTCAATAGCGAACAGGTTGAAGTACGTCAGTTTTGTAGAATATTCTGCATGTCCGGAGAGATAAAAATCCTCAGCGTAGTGCAGGATGGCGAAGACGGGATTATTGTGACGTTTTCAGATGGAACAATAGGCGGATATGTCTTAGAGGAATTGCTAGAACTGAGACCCGCCCGAGAGCAAATCAAGAATCTCGGAGAGTCCGAGCGCCAAGTTTCGACCTAGTTTTGTTGGTGCGATAGCGAACTTTCAAGCGCCAGCAGGTTGGCGACCACCGGACGATGTGAGACTGGAACAAATGAAGCCTCTGTGACCGGGGAGGTGGACACCAAATCGCCGGCTCATCTGATACACTAAATTTCGTTGTTGGGTTCGCTGATTTTGGTGTCCACCTTGGTGTCCACGTGGTGTCCACGGAAGCCCGAAATTGAGTCCACAGCAGCGAAATGGTAGAAGAGAGCGAAAATAGCGAAAGCTGCGAACCGCTTGATTCTATGTGACATAAACCTAAGTTGTTGAAAAACAATCTGGGGACGTAGCTCAGTTGGTCAGAGCGCTGCCCTGTCACGGCAGAGGTCGCGGGTTCGAGCCCCGTCGTCCCCGCCATAAACCCAATAAAAAGAGGGTTTACGGCTTAAGAAAGGTGACGATAAACTCCTACGGCGTTCCACGATACGCAACTTCACCAACCGCACCGATCTCATTCCAACATGAACTCAGCAAGCCTTGCACTCGCGTTCCGCTTTTGAGCGGAGGCGGCTTGTATGTATATGGTCCGCTCACTGTGTTCGGTGGCAGCTTTGACTAAATCGCGGTAACACCGATTCAGGAATCGACGACAGTCTAGCTCGAGGCTCCTAGCGAACAAAACTACCGCAGCTTGAAATCAGGGCTAACTCCGGACTCATGAATGAAGGGATGTTGAACGGTCCAACGGAAGCCTGGCAAACCCTTCAATCAGATTTCGATCATCCGCAACGAATTGATGGATTTGGCTAACTCTTATGAACGACTTCGAACGAGTAACCGTCTGGATCGAACACATCGCCCGCGTAATATCCGGGAGAGTATTCGGTGCGCACCCGCGGCGAGATATTGTCCTTGCCACCGGCAGAAAGTGCGGCATTGTAGAAGGCATCGACCTTTGCATTGCTATCGGCCATGAAGCCCCAGTGGATTGATTCGGGATCAGGCTTTCCTTGCTTGAGCCAGAAGAATGCTTGCCTTCCATCGCCAAATCCCCACAGGTCCGGCTCACGACCTTTGCCTTTGTAGGGCAGAAAAAACTTGATATCGAGTGGCTTTAAAGCTGCCTCGTAGAACACCAGCGAACGTTCGACGTTGCTCACAGTCAGAATCATGAAACCAAGCATTGAAATATCCTTTACGGTCTGAGCGACTCGATTGCTTTTCTGGGTGGGGATTGCATGTGGCGCAAGCCCGTTGCCATTCCCTGCGGATTTGCGGATCAAAGCCACAGAACGCGTGTGTTCGTGCGAAAAGTCGGTAGCTCACCCTCCGCATGGCGACGAAAGACCCAGCGGTAGGCTACCAGCGCTCGCCTACCGAGAAGCATAATCGCCTTTTGCGCGTTCCTTTTGCGAGTTCCGCAACGCGTCGTCAATGAAGACTTGATCGTCGCTCAACCACTCGCCCACGCCATCCGCGAGCTGCACAAAGAAGAATGATTTTCCACTTTTGGTTCTGGCTGTCTTGAGAGAGCTCCTCGTTGTATTTGCCCATCTCGAGCGAGAGCTGTCGCGTGCTGATCCATGATTCGCGCCTTCACTTCCTGTTCATTTTTAGAAAGAGAGTTGGACCCGCTTCCAGTAGATTACCTCTATGGCTGGATACGTTTTCGCCTCATTAACCAGCCGATCATTGCTCCAGCCGCAATGCCAGCCGCAAGAGTTACTGCGACGGTTTCAAACGGGTGTCGCTCCAAGCGCCTCCTTGTGTTGTAGAGAAATTCCTTGGCAACTTCGGCGCCATCTCTTGCCGCGCGCCGAGCTGCTGAGACGCTGTCTTCCAGAGCATCCGCAATCGCGGATGCTGCCTTGGTGGCTTTGTGCGTTGTATCGTCAACCTGTTGGCCAACGTGTTCGAATACTGATTGTTCCATTGCGTATTAGTCCTTTTCGTTCTTAAATGAATCAGACGGCCTGCCTGGGTTGCTACTGCCAGGAATAACCGCCTTTTCTCAGCCTGGACGGATTACTGGTTGAGATTGCGGTGGTGGTGATGATGGTGGTGTACGACCACCACAACCTGTCCCTGCGCCGCAAAGGGCAATGCAAAGCAGCACAGGAGAACTAAACCGATCCAGAGCTTATTCATACCCGATTGTGATCTGAGGCATTGCGCGCCGTTGAGCAACTTTGACCTATATTAGAGTGCGGTCCTACGAAAGGATCGGTCTCATCTTGTATTGTTTCCGTTTCCTTTCCGTCCTCTGCGTGGCACTTTTGAGCAGGGCTCATATAAGGAAGCATCACGCTTTTTCGAGATGGATAGACGGTTCGGCTGGTTCAGACGCGGAGTTGCCGCGCATGCCGTTGTGGCCAGACTCCGTCAAACGGGCTTTCTGCATTTCTCTCTTGACCCGGGCGATGATCTCCGTCGCAAGTTGTATCCGGCCAGTCTTCTTCAACTTGAAAGCCTTTCTGGATTGGTTCGCATATGAGATTCTTAGCAAGCCTTCGACAGACATCATCCTAGAATTGCGTCATGCGTCTGTATGGTCACAATGGACCGCTGCCTCGAGATCCACCTTCTGACGGTCTGAATTCAGCAGGTGATTGCGAGCCATATTGCACAGTTTGTAGAGCGCGCACTCTCGTAGTGTTCAACCAAAAAGGCATCCTCAAACAATTCCGCGCAGTAACCAGTTTCCGCGCCCCTCCCAACCCCCGCACAAATTCTCACACCTCTGTATGCTTGCCCTTCCTTAATGCCTCTGGAGCGGGTTCGCTGGAAGGCGAACCCGTCCCTCTGTTTGTCGGCCTCTGTGGGCTGGATCTAGTGGGATGGGCAGGACACCGTTCCACGGCTGCAGGCGGAGGGATCGAAGTATTCGGAGAACACCCGACATTTGGTTTCGTGATGGCCGGCGAACTGCGCGTTGATGCGAGCCGGGTTCACAAGTACGCGCCGATTGGAGCACAGTTATGTGCCGGCACCAGTGGCTGAGGCGGCTCGGCAGGGCGGGCACAGAGTTGGTCGTTTCTGCACGAATCTGCGCGCTGGAATGGTTCAGGCATTTACAACACGCTGTTCGGCGTCACATGTGTTTGCCGGGAAGGCAAACACAATGTGAACCGGCTCCGTAGGATGGGCGCGAGCACGCAGAATGGCGGCCATATAGGACTGTGCAATCCGCTTCCAGATCATACGCCGAGAATAAAGGTAGGCGCGTTCGCGCATCGCCTGGCGTGCCTTGTCATCGTCCAAAAGCGTGATCGTCGCCTTTGCGATGGCCGCTGGGCTTTCAAACGGCACCAGCATCCCGCGTTCATGGTCCAGCACTTCCGCGGCGTGCCAGTAGGGAGTGGAGATGATAGCCTTCCCAGCGCCCATGGCATATGCCAGAGTTCCCGATACGGCTTGCGCTTCATGACAGTAAGGCGTGATGTAAATGTCGGCCAAGCCGACCAGCGCAGCCATCTCTTCGGGAGCGACAAACCGATTCACGAACAGGACCTGCCGTTCCACTCCCATCTTCTTCGCCAGCGCTTGCAACTCTAGCCGGTAGCGATCCCCTTCTCGGGCGCGGATGTGCGGGTGAGTGGCGCCTGCAATCATGTAGACCGCATTGCTATGACTGGCGAGTATGCGCGGCATGGCTTGGATGACGCTTTCGAACCCTTTGTTAGGCGAAAGCAGGCCAAACGTGAGAAGGACGCTCTTGCCTTGGCAAGAGAAGCGGCTTTTATAGATGCCCGGTTGCTCAAAAGGCAGATCGGGGATCCCATGAGGAATCAGTTCGATCTTCCCGGCCGGCACCTTGAAGACATCCTGAAGGATACGCGAGGAGTGTTGGCTCATGACGATAAGGCGCTCGGAGCGTGCGGCAATCTCGTGCATGACAACTCGTTGGTCCAGATCCGGTTCCCGAAGAACCGTATGCAGAGTTGTAATTACCGGCATCCTAAGGTGCTTCAGTAACTCCATGATGTGGTTCCCGGATTTGCCCCCGAAAATTCCATATTCATGCTGCAAGCACACCAGATCGAAATTTCTCCTATTCAAGAAGTCGGCGGCGGCTCTGTAGGATGCGATATCGCCTTCGCTGATCTCGAATTGCACCCGCTCAGGGTAGGAGTAAGATGACTTTCCGTCGTTGACAGCTACCACCGATAATTGAGCAACTCCGTATTCGGCAGCGATCGCGTCACACAAATCTGTGGTAAAAGTCGCAATTCCACATTGCCTTGGAAGGTGATTCCCAATCACCGCGATCCTGACCTGACGCTGCGGGCGAGGCGCAAGCTGAAGAGAGGAAGTTGAATCGACTCCGAATATCGGCTTCCGCGCTTCGGGATGGATGAGACGGCTTAATTGTGAATTCAAAGAGGCGCTTGGAGCGGCCATTCTAAATGTCTCCCATAATCGTCAGGTTGCCGTTGAAAACGATCTACGCCCTCAGATGGGCGTGGATTTGCTTCACGATCTCAACTGTCTTATCGGAAGATGCCATTGAGTAGTCTTAAGCCTTTGCATTCAGCTCTTCCGCGGCCCCATGATCGCCAAGGTGGTGCGCAGCTGCGACGGCGGTGTGAACATGGGATGCGTGGCTTGGCAGATCCGCTGCGGTTTCATATTTGCTCTGAGGCATTGGGTCCACCACCTTCGAGGAACCGTTCTGCGTGTTGCATCTACAGTTTTCCATGTTGGCATTTGAAGACGCTGAGCAATCGTATACATCGCAGCCAGGCCATCCCAAACATGTCCGAGCTTCTCTTGAAAGCGGAATAAAGCTGTTTCTCTTTTCCAAACAGAGAGCAGCCTGCGTTCTGCTCAGAATTGACCGGACTCCCAGTAGCTTTCTCGTAGATAGTACTCATGCCGGCTCGCGACGACTGGCCGAGTCCTGGCGCGTTGAACGGTGAGCTATGAGCGGAAGCGCGGTTGCGAGCGGAAGTGTCCTTGATGAGTAAGCCCAGGTCCCCGGAGCAGCCCGAGCAGGAAGCGAGCACGTCTTTATGAATTTGCAAACGCTGAGAGAAACCGTAAACTCGCTTTTCACAGATAATAAGGGCCTGCTGGCGATGGATGAGAGCACCGGTACCTGTAACAAGCGCTTCGCTCAGTTAGGAATTCCGCAGACCGTCGAGACTCGAAGAGCATATCGCGAGTTGATTGTGACCACTCCAAGGCTCGGTGATTCGATCGGCGGTGCAATCCTCTACGACGAAACTATCCGGCAGCAGAAGAGCGACGGTACAACCTTTGTCAATGTCCTCATGGAGGCGGGTATCACTCCCGGCATCAAAGTGGACACAGGCGCCAAAGATCTGGCCGGCCATCCCGGCGAAAACGTCACAGAAGGCCTGGACGGATTGCGCGATCGCCTACAAGAATATTTTCAAATGGGCGCGCGATTTGCGAAGTGGCGCGCTGTGATTACCATCGGCCCTAGCATTCCCAGTTGGGGTTGCATAGAAGCCAATGCCCATGCTCTAG
>Ga0302194_10003139_pt1 | contig 10430 bp, 1 predicted proteins | sample II_Bog_N1_1_FD_200227 | JGI IMG/M metagenome (GOLD analysis project Ga0302194, IMG submission 200227) | Peat permafrost microbial communities from Stordalen Mire near Abisko, Sweden - II_Bog_N1_1 | ecosystem: Environmental > Terrestrial > Soil > Wetlands > Peat | place: Sweden: Abisko, Stordalen...
AAATTGTGAAATGCAAAACAATCAATCTCAAATCTGATGTTAATCTTTCATTGATTCAAATTAGAAGGACGATAGTTTACTTTGTCAATTATATCACTTTGAGGAAGACATAATATAAATATTAGTAATCAGACTTTAATTTTTGATATAACGAGACCGTTTTGGCTATCGTGAAACACTTAGGGCTGGGGATCTTTTTATCTGTCAATATCAGTCTATTTATGCGGAAAGATCACTTTCAAAGTTTAATTTCGTAAAAAGAGCACTATAAACTCCTATATTCCATAGACCAGGCTGCCAGCTGATAGTATAATCGAAAAGTAGACCATAAAGAATCGTGGCTATGAAATATCATAATCAGGCTTCATCCTATCGTTATAGGCATAGAGGCACGAGATCACTAACATTAGCATAACTATAAGGGTAAACCCAATTGTTGCTACTGCCATAAGGACATTTCTTTTCATTTTTTCACGTATTGTTGGGCAAGTAGCCCAACTGGTCTATACTTCAATTTAGCAGGCGTAAGCATGTTTGCATATTTAACAGATTGGGGGATGACCATTTTAGATTTGCTATCTCAGCTATTATGATTCAAATTGCTTGGTTATCCAGGAAGTCAAACAACTCTCATGCACATACTGCAGACTACCAGCGCAGGCACAAGAATTTACTAAAAATTAGTCCGCACTATCATTGCCTTCGAGACAAATTCTGCACTCCTCCTTCCAAATAACTTTGGGTTCTATCTCTAATTCTTCAAGAACTAGTTTATTATTGTATTAATTTGTTGATTAAGTGTGCTGACCTGGCGGTACTGTTTACATAATGGTGTCTATTTGTAAAATCGAAAATCAATGAAATTTAATAAATCGATAGCATAACATTGGATTTAGTAAATTCCTTGAAAAAATTTATAAAAATAATTAACTCTAGGCTTGTATAGCAATATCATTGCATTAATTAGAGCAGATTAACAAGTATCATTCATCAAATTATGTTTCATTTTTTAGAAAAATGAGATTGCAAACTCCGATTATTTTTCATGGAGAATATTAATCAAAAAATAATTTATCTTAGATCGAACAATACAATCAAGTTTACTGATAATGCCGCATTCAATTCTAAAACATCTTATTTCAATAAACAGAAAATATAAATTACGTTAGTTAAGTCTATCTTCTTTCACTATCCTCTTATTTCACTCACAACATATGCAAATCAGACGAGCCCTTTAAATTATCGAAGAGCATCCATCTCAGTCGAAAGGTTATAAAATTCATAGCCTTATCTTGAATCTAAATTCGTATTTCTATCATTTTTCATTTTTGTTTTGAAACTGAAATTATACCAATTTTAAAAATGCAAAAAAGGTCAGCGTGAACTTCCCAAAATAAACAATAGTAATTTAGGTTAACTTAAGGTGGAAGAGAAGTTCATGATTTTCGTGGACTCATTATTTCCATTTTCTGTTTTTTGAAACTTTAATTTTGTATATTTTACCACTAAAAGCAGTCTTGTTTTAAAAATATTTTTTCTTGACTTAAAATCCATTATTACTCAATTGGCGAGTCTTCTTTTATCAATTGACTGCCAAGCCATAAATTAACTTCATCATTATTGATTTTGCTAACCTTCTCTAATCAGCATGATCATACGACAAAAACATACCCAATCAATATGCTTCAAAGGAACAATGACCATTAAATGGCAACAAAGATAAAATTTGAGAATTTATCTCTATACAAAAGTTTTAAACGCCTGTCTTTGCTTGATATCCGTATAATCATTTAATTAAAATCATCTAAAAAGGATGAACTTTTCTCTTATTTGCGCAAATGCTACTTTGGATGCTGAGCCTCACCTTTTCTTTTTTACTTAAGCCAGCAACTAGCAGGTATCTCAAGTCAAGCCCATTTTGTCAAAACTAAAGCATCTTGAATCCATTGACCCATCCGACTCAATGCAGTACATTGAGCAATTTTTAACTTTCAATGAAGCATAAAAGTGCTTATCAGACCAGGAGCGGGAATACTCTGAAGATGTGTGTGAAATCCCACAATCTCCACCCACTTTGGCTTTGGCAAAAACTTCGATTTAATATCCTCCAAAAAACAAAAAAAAGGGAAAGAAGGTTTAGAATTCTCCTTTCCACAACTATCAAAAGCATCTGAACAACGCCTTGAAAAGGTTAATAGTTGTTCCTGAGTTGAGCTCTCTTGATTAAGACTTCAAGCTAGCGGCCAAGGAAATATGGCTCAGATATTTGGATATGGATGTTAAGACTAAAAAAATTCTCCATTTTATTTTCAATGAAAGGAATGAACACCCAGTCAGCTAAATTGAACTTAGAAGCTATGGACTTTTTGATGTTTATCAGAAATACTAAATTCAAGTGATCAGCAAGGCCAAAAACTACCTTAGCAAGTTAGCAATCGACCAAATTGATGACCTCAACCTCTAGGGTTACCTGAAAACCAGAAAAATAAAAAGAATGGAAGGTTTGAAGACTTATATCCTCAGTTTCAAACATTAGTTGGAGAGTGGATATCTAAAAAGACGAATAAATCTTACTTAGTTTCAACTGTGATCTTTTTACCTTACTTTATTATCCCACATTCTATTTTAATCATGACTTTGAAAAAATCCTTCAATATTATTATCCTCAATATCACGGTAATCATATAAACATTCTAAGCTACTTAATAATAGAAAAAAAATAATTTATCGTTTGATCATTATATTAAGCCATATTGCTAAAGATAAACCGCGCAGACCTTCATTATTAATGATTTAATGTGGAAAGTAAATTTTAAAGATTTTTTTCATTTAAAAAATGTTGAGATTTGTTTTTCATTTAGCCAATGATAAGTAGGGGATTAATAATTAAGAAACTATGACTTGACACCGCACTCTATAACGATCCATTGACTTAGAGCTTTACAATATCTTAAAATATACAAGTAAAGTTGATTTTTGCAAATACCATTTTAATCTCAGTTATATAGATGATATAGCACTCATTTTTGCGGCTAATTTTAAAAGAATATAGTTATGACTCTGGAATCTTAATCTGGAGAAGGAAAAGCCCAATCAAAACTGAAAATTTTGATTTTAGTAAAAAATTGTTTTGTTATTCAAGATAATTGTTGAAAAAAATTAATTGGATATTTGGCAATCAGAACACATAAAAAACCGACTAAACGTATCACAACAGATTCGAAAAATAGTTTGATGAATGTTTTAAAGCAAGGAATTTTATTAATTGATCAAAGAGAAATGATCAAAAGAAAATGATAAATGATAAATGATAAAAGATGAAAAGAATTGGATTATCGTAATTATACAATAAAATCATAAAGAACTTTTGCAGCCATGAAACATCAACTGCAGTTATTATGTCCCAAATAATTTATCTATTTTGAAATTTAAATATATTTTACTAATTAGTTTGTTATATACAGTCATGAAAGATTAGTAATCAAAACCAAGGTCACCTTTCCTTTCGTAGTTTTAATCAGAATATTTTGAAGAAGATAATCCCAAGAGGAAAAAGAGAGAAATTCTTCCAGCAGAACTACTAGCATAACAGCCTCTCAATCCCCACGATAGGCATCAGCAATTTTATCGATAGTCAAAGAGAGTTAAATAAAAACGTGAAAACGATTTAAAAATGGGATGGAGAATTTCATTTTTAAGTAAATAGCAAGAGGATTTATCCCTTATTTGTTTCAATTTATTCCAAGCAGAAGTTCAATACCCCATCAAAATCTTTACAATAGATCATTTTGCTTAAAAAAAATATTCAAGTAATCTCTTGGAGTAGAACTCCAAAGCCCTTTGGATGTAGACTCAAATTTTCCTTTCTGGTTTAACCCAAGATGAGGAGTAATAGCAGATGGAACTATCAATTTATAAGCTCTGTGTGGATGAGCTTCTCCCTATGTTTCGATAATTTTTGAATATCTATATAACTTGGAGCTACATCATAAGTCCGGACTTCAAAAGTAGTGAAGTTGTGGATCTATTCGAGGAAAACGTAATAAAGCGAGCTAAGAAAATATTGCAAAATTTCAAGTTTAAAAAGTGAAATACATTAATTGTAGTGAGTACTTAATTGGTGATATTGTATGCACGTATAGGGAGTTATCAAGACAGTTAGAATATCATCATATTTTTTAAGGACTGATAACATTACCAAACTTATGGATTGGTTCTGGGGTGTGCTGGAGATTATTCGATGATTTGAAAGATTTGAAAGTTCGAAATTGCTCCATCTTCTCTTTAATTTCGGTCACTGAAAGAAAGGAAGGGATGATCGTATTATTTTGGGTCGATTTCGAGGCCACTGACTGATATGAATTTACCCCAAGGGAAGCCATTGAGGTACTACTTCCGTGTATATGTTGTGATGAATATTTCAAACTAAAAGGGAAGGGAGCATTAGTTTTTGTGTTTAAATTGGGTTCGGTTTTGAGATTAACTTTTGGTTTAACTTAGACAGGAGGCATATTTTTAGCCTGATCGATATCTTCCTGATTTGGAGTTTCTTCCTTTTGACGGGGATGGTCAAATAATCTTTTATATTGGAATGAGTGTATGGAATGATCTCCGTTGACAGTATCCTTGGTTGATCGTGCAAATCTAGCTCCAAATTGAAGCTTTTATCCATTTTTTGGATCTTATGAACCATTGTTGGTATTTCCGCTTTGTTGCCTTGATTTGTTAAACAAATATCTTTTATTGTTGATCTCCGCCTTTATTTCACTCATCACATTTTCAGTTGAAGTCGGAGGAGGAGGAGGCTTCATAAAAATTGGTTGATATTTTGGAGACACACTCCCTGCACTTAGCGAATAAGCCAGAGCTTTCGGTTTTGGCTGATTAGATGTGATTCCATAAATCAAATCGCGATACTAATCGACCGTTATCTTTTTGCTGTCATCGATCAACAAACTAATCTCCTTTGTGCATGAAATCTACTCTAGTGGTTTGTGAAACTATATAAAAATTTAATGATTGAGTATCTATTTGATGGTCATCCTCTTTTTGGGGTTGAAAATCAGTATTTTCTAAAGAAAATCAGCGTAGTCCTTATTGATTTATTTTAGAATGCGGCATGAATTCATGGGAATTACTTTCATTTCCTTAATCAATGATCGTGAAATTTACGATTATAAAGAATTCATGTCCTCCTACGATGGATATCCAGTAAAGGCGCATATCTTTTAAATCTGATCCAGAGTTGAATTTCCAGGAAAGAGAATTTTTTCAGTTAAAATTTCGTATACTATACAACCAAAACTCCAAATATCAGCAGGAGTTGAATAACTTCTGGAACCAAATAGTATTTAAGGAGAGCGATACCATCGAGTGGCCACTCCCTAAGTCAAAACCCCTAAATCTTTCTCATTCTTCAAGCATCTGACCAGTCCAAAATCACACAATTTGATGCTGCAATTTGAGTTCACCAACACATTTGAAGGCTTCAAATCTCGATGAATTACCTTTCCACTATGTAAGTACTTTAAAGCTTTAGCGAGTTGATAAATGATAAATTTCATATGGATTTCCTTGAGTATTCCCTCAGATATGACGTTGTGCAAATCAGCCTCCATAAATTCGAAGACGAGGTAAACATCCCTGTTGTTTTAGGCGCGAATGGTTTCATGCAGCTTTATTATGTTTGGATGGTCAAGTTGCCGAAGAACTTCTATCTAACGGTAGGTGCGTTGGGCATCAGTTGCGTGTTGGAAAGCGTCAAATATCTTTTTTAGAGCGAATATTTTTTGTGTATTTTTTTATTCAATTTTCCAAACGTGACCGTAGGCCCCTGAGCCAATTTTTTTTAGGACAGTGAACCTTTTGAGGATGTGGTATTAAAGAGAGGTAGGATTAGATTACAACGACATTGGAAGCCTGTTTTTATTTTATTACAGATTTATCAAGCGACGAAATAAATAGTTACGGCTGAAAATTAGAAAGATCTTTGGTTTTTGATATTTTTACCAGAGATCCGAAGAGGGAAACCAAGGAGGTCAGTCACTTATTCATAACAGTTCAAAAATAGATTGATTTTCCATGCTATTTTATTATATCTTTGAAATTGTCAATCGAACAACAGCTGCAAAAAGATAAGATCTTTAAATAAACATCTTTTTTACGCCCAGAATAATGGTGTATAAATAAATTAGCAAGACTATTTGCAAATTTATTTGTGATTGAGACTTCACGCATAGATCTTATCATTTTTAGCTTTACTCTTCAATACTCAGCTGATAATTTTTTGATAAAAAGAGGAGTGGTGGGATTTCAGTCATGAAACTGGATTTTAAACTGATATTAACGCAATTATCGAAGTAGAATTCTTTTAAGAAAATATAGAATAAAAATGAGATAATTCATCAAAGACAATTATTTGCACACTACTATCCCATTATAAAGGCAGCATACTTCATCTGGAAGAGCTTGTTTCATATTTTTATGCATATAGGTAAGAGATGAGGAAATCGTAAATAAATTTATTGTATTCATTAATTATTAGTAAATTATATTAGACTATATATGTTAAAGAACTATGATAAAATTTAAAAAATAGCAATTAAAATATTATTATAAAGACTAACAAGCCGCAACATAAGATTTAAGTCATCTCTCCATCAGGACTCAAAGTCTTCTTAGTATTCTTCTTCAATAAACGTTATTTATCTATCACTTAGGTATTATTCATCTATAACTGGAGCACTTTCTGTTCTAAAATGCTTAATTTGCTTTGAGGAAGAATTACTTTTAGAGTGGTCAGGTTTGGAACTCGAGTAATTTGATTCCTAGAGATTCTTTGATTGATTTTATCTTGATATCGAAGAAGATAGACTTTGCTTTATAATGCTGCCTCTTCCTTTTTTGATATTCCATTTTCTAACAACGTTGCAAGCATTAGCATTGATTGCATTTAATCTTCGCTGAGCACTTTCTCTCTCCTCTCCAATATCTAACTATTATTCCTTTATTTCAGTTCTATATTATTGTTTTGATTATTCTGGCTCAGTTAGCATAAAGTCTTTATGATTGTCTCCTCCTTTCTTCCTTGCGTATTTTTTCAACCTTTGCTCGATATTATTAAGTGCATATTAATTCTGTTTGGAAACAATAAATATCTTATTGTCAATCTCCTCTTCTCTAATTCCATAATTTTGGTAATCCACCAGTAGCTGATAGTACTTTTTTTTTAGCGATTCCTCTTGCCTTTCGTGCTTCTTTAGATTGAGTTATAACTGCTTTTTGTGGCTTTTATAAATAATCTATAAATGCTATTTCATGTTCTCAGACTTAGCTTCGGGAATCTTCGTTACCTCGCCCTTAATTTCGGTACAATATTATTTTTGCTTTAAAAGGCTGATATCGCTGTCAATAATATCCTTTTGAATAATTTGCACTCGTTACAGCAGATTCTACTCCTTCTTCGTCAAGGCAATATATTCTCTCTGTAGTTATTGCAATTCACTGCTTTAATTGATTTTTCCCCTTACAATCTCCCTCTAACGTAAAAATTTGTTCTTTCTCATCTTTTCAATTTATCTTTTCATTTTCTTAGTCATGCTATCTGTTTATTCGATTAGTATTGCTTAGTTCAGCTTTATGTCCGGATTGCAAAGCCATACTAACTTTTGATTGATATCGGCATACTCTGCTTTCAGAGAATCAATTATTTACTTGTTATTGAGACTTTCTTTGCAAAGATTATGATAATTAAGACCCATTTCTTGAGCAATGGTTATTTTCTAAAATGCTTTGTCCTCCTAATTTCGCTTTTGAAGAGATATCTGCAACATCTTATGAAGTGCTTCTCTAACCTCTTGTATCTTCATTGTTAAATTGTTCCTCTCCTGTCGAATCGCTTCTTAATTGAGTAATTCATAGTTTGTCTAGTGATGGATGAATTACAGTATTCTAGCTGAATATCTTGAGATATACTAATCTAATTTTACCTGCTCTCAAGAGTAGAGACACGCTTTGGCATACTATACTTATTTTATCGCAGCTTAACGTTAAACATTTAATGTTTATTAGAACTTTTGGAATAATCAGTCTTTATACGCTTGGTTCTAGCTTAGAGCATTGCTATAAAAAATTATGTTTTAATATATATATCGGCTATTGTGTCATACATTTCATATTATTAGGCTGGCACATGCCCGAAATCATCACATAAAATTCCGATCAAAATAGTCAAGCATATTTAATTACATATTTACTATGGTAGTTATTCCTTTTCATAAGTAATTTTTGTCCGTTATTTTTGCAAATATTTTTATCCATCAATATAATGGTGTGTTTGTTATTTTGAATTTATTAATTAGGGTTTTTGCGCGTAAAAATGCCCTTCAAAATATTTTGTTGAATCGATGAGTAATTATCTAATTCTTTAAGGACAAATTTCGCCTGCTGAAATTATTATTCTAAAGATTATCAAAAATCAAACTGCTTTGCTTCAAATCAACCACCAGTGTATGTTGGATTAATCTCGATTACAATAGATTGTTCCATCTTTATTATACTCCAAGCTAAAGGGATGTCTATTGCCATGGCGAATTTCTCTTTACCTATTTTTTGTGAAGCAGCGATCTGCAAATTAGCAATGTCGGCATCAAATTTGGAAATAAACAGCGGAATGTATGATTTGATCGATGTTCGAGTATTGACTGTTAACTTCAACAGCTTCTTTAATTTTGGAAACTAAAATACAACAGGTATTGATCGAGTTTCTACTGTTGCCACATCCATCAATAGTTGTTTAACTACCTTTTTTATATTATAAAAGTTAGTCTAGGAAAAAAAGAACGGACTTTAAGTTTTCTCGCTGCTAATGCTTGTAGTCTGTTTGATATTAACTTGCCACTGATTAACGAAATCAATCGATGAATTAAGAAAAACACTTGTGCTTATAATTTTATAAATGTTAATTAAGCAAATGATAAAATAAATAATAAATATTAAAATGGGCAATAAAAAAATCCCGGAAGATTTGCTTTGATTAGTTTTCAGGGCATAATTAAAGATTTTTCCTTCAAAAAAGGTTTTTCTTTGATTCTTCAAATCATCATAATTAATTAGACAAATAAAGTGTTTCTCATATCAGTCCTTTATTCATAATATTCTCAACTTAATCCTCCACTTCTTTTAAAGTTTTATTTCCAACGTCGATTACATGCACCTTGGCTGGATTTTACTCAAATATCTTTTCAAAAGATTGTTTTACCTTTTTTTGGAAATCCAGCCTTTAGAAGCGTTCTTATCCATAATTGGCTCGTTTACTAAGGATCTAAGGGTCAGCCTTGAGGTAGATAATCATGTCTGGCTAAATTAATCCTTTGTCAGGGGCACAACACCATTAATAGTTTAAGCCTTTAGCTGTAGAATAGGCCACTCCAGAGTACCAGTAACGATCACAAATGATATTGGTTCCTTTTTACAGATAATTTACCATTTTACCAGTATTTTCCCATCTGTTTGCGCTGAAGAGTAAGTGTATTGCTTCATCTCCGAGTTAAACTTTATTGCTGAGAAAGTGGCTGATCATAGTACCAATGCTCGTCGTTCTATCTGGAAAGTTCATAAGCACTGTGGGTCCTTTTTCTGACAGTTTGTGAGAGAGAAATCTAGACACTGAGCTCTTACCAGATCTGTCTAGCCCTTCCAAAACGATAAACTTACCTCTTATTAACATTTTCGTGTAATATCTGAATTAATTAAGGCTATGAATAAGAGAAGCCCTAATTTTAATTTTAAGATACAATATGAAAGACGATTTCAATTTATTATAAAAATTATCTTTTAGATAGCTACAATAATCTTAATTCTAGTTTAAATCAATCGTATTTTGATAGATAATGCCTCTTCTGTGAGTGATGAAATAAATTGGGATGATGAGATGTGCATACAAATCAAAAGGATTCCTGTTCTTGGTACGTAATATACAATATGCCATCTTTTTCTTTATATTTTTAATAGACCGTCTGCATCAACTCCTCTGAATAACTTATACTGGTTACATGCTCCAGGGGATGTTTCTCCCACATATAGAAAATATGACTATTTTCCCTCTCTCTCTTTGCTCAACTTTTCTCGTATTTTCTTTTCAACTAGGTTTTTTATTTGTCCAAACTTGAAGTGCTTGTAAGCCAGAAATCTATTTAATAGGATACGTACTTTGCATTCGGAAGATCAGGTAGTTTTGATTTGGAGTGTTTTTCAGCGATCACCATTATTTTATCGGGGTCAGTCTATTGAAAGTTTTTGGCCTTGGCTTGCCTCTATTATAGGCTGTACCTGTCTTTGTAGCATTTGCTCATCTCTGATAAATGTCACAAGAATTAATTATAATTTTTCATGCTACGCTCGATTAATTTCTATAAACATCTTTAAAATAA
>Ga0302194_10003151_pt1 | contig 10420 bp, 6 predicted proteins | sample II_Bog_N1_1_FD_200227 | JGI IMG/M metagenome (GOLD analysis project Ga0302194, IMG submission 200227) | Peat permafrost microbial communities from Stordalen Mire near Abisko, Sweden - II_Bog_N1_1 | ecosystem: Environmental > Terrestrial > Soil > Wetlands > Peat | place: Sweden: Abisko, Stordalen...
GATCTGCCACTGAAGAAGCGCAAACTTGGAAACAGTAACCTCGAAGTCTCAGCCATCGGCCTTCTGAGCGGCCTTAACAGCAAACAAGGAGTCAAGATTATGAACAATAACATCGAAGGGAAAATCCTCGTCCTCACGGGTCCGAGCAGCGGCCTGGGCGAGGCGACTGCCCGACTTCTTTCTGCGGAGGGGGCAACCGTTGTGCTGGGCGCGCGGCGCATCGAGCGCCTTCAGTCTCTGGCAGAGGAGTTGAGACATCGCGCCGGTCATAGCCTATAGCTATTACAAATGATCCGCGAAAGTCGCGATTCGTCACACCGGTACCGTTCGCCGCGTGCTCCGTATAGCCGTGGGCTATGGCGCGGTCGCCCGCGAAGTATTGGTCCAAGTCCGAGGATCACCCGATACTCATGAGCAGGAGTTCGTCTTGGGAAACGCTCCGCATTCTCAAATCCATTTTACGATGAAAATAAATCCACTCTTCCTGATGGTGCCGCTTCTATTTGCCGGATGCGCGGTACAGAGGGTCGAACATCCGTTGGCACACGAGATACGCAACACCAGCGTACCGCCGGATATTTTCCGAATCGAGGACAGAGATGCGCAAATGCACCGCGCCGTCCTCAAAGCCCGGCGAAATGTTGGAGTGTTCATTGTCGCGCTCCAGAATCCAACGAAAGGACAGCATGACTTCGAGGTCAAAAAGCCCTTCGTGAAGAATGGCGAAGTGGAGCACATCTGGCTGTCCCACGTACAATTTAGCGGAAACCGCTTCCACGGACTGGTCGATAACCACCCGAGAAAAATCAAAGGGCTGAAGTTTGGTGATCGTGTCTCGGTCAATCCCAATGAAATTTCCGACTGGGCTTTCGTAGACAACGGAAAGCTTGTCGGCGGTTACACCATTCGAGTGCTTGTCCGGAATTTATCCCCCGAACAGAAGAAAGATTTTGAAAATGAATCCCAATTCCGCATTGATACCCATTAACAAGCCACCTCTCAGCGCGCACTATCCGCTACGGCGGCTGATCAGCACCCGAATGATCATACTGGGCATGAGTGCGGCAGTTGGATTGCTGTTCAGCGGCTGCGCTGCATATCCTGGTGCTGTGTTTGCCACGGATGGCGGTTACTCCGGCCCATACTACGGTGACTACGGCCCCTACGATGGCGGAGACATCATCGTCGGCGGGTACCGTCACGGAGGGCACTATGGCGATCATCATTTCACCGGAAGTAGTTTTGGACATCAGGGTTCCTCTCACGGAGGAGGCGGGGGCTCGCGCGGCGGTGGAGGATCTCACAGCGCGGCCCGGGGCGGGCGTGGAGGGGGTGGGCGTGGACGTTAGCACCTCATTGGCTTACCTCCGCATTCTCCGTCGGCGGTCCTTGCGGCCGGAGACTTCCCTATGCGTTTTATTCCTCCTCGCATCGTAGTTTGATTCACCTGATTAGAGCAGAAACCGGCTTCGGTTATCCTTCTTGCTCCTGGGAGCATCTCTCCATGTTATTATGTCTCGTTCATTGCCTGCAAACGATCGATTCATTTACGTTTTTTTATTCTCGATTCTGATTTTGACTGCCGGAGGGTGTAAAAAGCCGCTCGCGCCGGCTCCGCTGGTGGAAGTCCAAATCATCACGGTCGCGCCCGCCAATATTCCGATCTTTGAGGAATGGGTCGGCACGTTGGATGGTTTTGTAAACGCACAAATCCATGCGCAGGTCACCGGTTATCTGCTCACTCAGAACTACGCCGAAGGCAGCGAGGTCAAGAAAGGCGATCTGCTCTTTCAAATTGACCCGCGTCCGTTTCAGGCAATTCTCGATCAGGCGGAGGCGAAACTCGCCCAGGATAAGGCGCAATCGGGAAAAACGGAACTCGACTTGAATCGCGACACGGAACTCGCGAAGGAGCACGTCATCAGTCAGGAAGTATTCGACGACGCAACGCAGGCGAATCTGGTGGCAAATGGGCAGGTGCAAGCGGATGAAGCCGCTGTCGAAACCGCGCAACTAAATCTGGGATTCACAAAAATCACGTCGCCAGTTGATGGTCTTGCAGGGATGGCGCTCGCACAAATCGGCGATTTGGTCGCGCAATCCGGCTCGGCCCTCACGACCGTTTCGACCATCAATCCGATCAAGGTTTATTTTCAGGTCAGCGAGCAATCCTATCTGGCTTTTTGGCAGCGTTTGGTCAGTTCGGGAAATGCTGCTGAAACCTTCCCATTGCAACTGATTTTTGTTAACGGCTCGGTTTATCCCGAAAAAGGGAAATTCTTTTTTGCCGACCGGCAGGTGAATTCAAACACCGGTACTCTTCAAATCGTCGGGGTATTTCCAAACCCGAGTTTTTTGTTGCGCCCAGGGCAATACGGTCAAGTGCGCGCGCAAACACAAACGAAAGAGAATGCACTCCTTGTGCCGCAGCGCGCGGTGACGGAGCTTCAGGGTACCTACCAGGTCGCCGTCGTTGGAGTCGCGAATACAGTGCATATCCAAATCGTCAAAGTGGGCGATCAGATCGGATCCGATTGGATTATTGAAAGCGGCCTCAAACCCGGAGACCGGGTCGTAGTGGAGGGCACCCAAGAGGTGAGAGAAGGTTCCCCCGTAAGTCCGAAAATATTCACGGACGAAACGGGCAACCGGTCGCCAAAATGAAAATGATTCCAAGACCCAAAGACCAAGGGACAGAGGTTTTGCGTTACTTTGGGCCATTGGGGGCTCGCGGTTAGTACTCATGTATCGCTTCTTCATCAACCGGCCGATTGTCGCGATGGTCATTGCCATTTTGATGGTGATCGTCGGTGCGGTGTCAGTGTTGAGCCTGCCAGTAGCCCAATTTCCCAATATCGTTCCGCCGGAAATCAAGATTCAGGCTACATTCCTGGGTGGCGACGCACAAACGCTTGCGCAATCGGTCGCGACGCCGATTGAAGAACAAATGAGCGGCGTGGATAACATGAATTACATGTATTCCATTAGCGCGAATAACGGGGTCATGCGCATGGGCGTAAATTTCGATGTCAAAACGGATCCCAACACCGATCAGGTGCTGGCGCAGTTGCGGGAAAACCAAGCGGGATCGCAGTTGCCGCCGTCCGTTCAAAATTATGGCGTCACACTTTTAAAGTCGCCGTCGAGCCCGATGATGTTGGTTGCCATTTCATCGCCGAACGGCACGCACGACGGGACGTTTCTTGCGAATTACGCTTATATCAATCTGGTGGACCAGATCACCCAGTTGAAGGGAATTTCAAACGTCAATGTTTTCGGCGCCGGTCAATATGCGATGCGTTTTTGGGTCAAGCCGGACCAACTCGCCGCGCTGAACATTACTGTCAGCGATATTCTTTCCGCCATCAACACCCAGAATAATGTCAATCCGGCGGGGCAAGTAGGCGGGCCGCCGATACCGCATGGGCAGGAATTCACCTACGCCATTACGGCACAAGGCAGGCTCGTTACGGCAGAAGAATTTGGGCGAATCATAGTCCGCGAAAATCCGAATGGTTCAGTCGTGCGATTGAAGGATGTCGCGCGCGTGGAACTCGGGGCGCAAATTTACAATATGGTTGGCAAGTTGAACGGCAAACCCGCCGCGGTCATGGCGATTTATCAATTGCCCGATTCAAATGCACTGGAGGACCAGCAAGCCGTGCTCAAGCTGATGGCGAAACTGAAGCAGAGTTTTCCCACAGACCTGGATTACACCGTATCGCTCGACACAACGCTCGCCGTCACCCAAGGGATGAACGACATCGTGCGCACGCTCGTTATCGCGTTAATTCTTGTTCTCGCTGTTGTATTTGTTTTTCTGCAAGGTTGGCGCGCCTCCCTTATTCCGTTGCTCGCCGTTCCGGTTGCGCTGATAGGCACCTTCGCATTTTTTCCCATCTTTGGATTCTCTCTGAATACACTTTCACTCTTTGGTCTCGTGCTCGCCATCGGTCTCGTTGTTGATGATGCGATCGTTGTTGTTGAAGCCACAGAACGTCATATTGAAGAAGGCTTGGCGCCCAAGGACGCCGCGCTCAAGGCGATGGAAGAAGTCGCTGCCCCGGTTGTTTCGCTCGCGCTCATCCTCGCGGCCGTTTTTATTCCAACCATTTTCATCGCCGGCATCACCGGCCGGCTTTACCAGCAATTCGCACTTACCATTGTAATCGCCGTCATACTTTCAGCCTTCAATGCACTGTCATTGAGCCCCGCACTCGCGGCGATGTTGTTGAAGCCAAAAGATAAGCGGAGGAAGTCGGGTCCACTCGGAAAGTTTTACGACCTGTTCAATCGGGGGTTTGAAAAGGCCCAGAACGGGTACGTCAAGATTGCTGGCATGCTGATACGGAAAAGCATTTTCACTGTAGTGCTCCTTGGGGCGATTGCGGCGCTTGCTCTTTTTCTCGGCGGCCGGCTACCGGGCGCGTTTTTGCCGGAGGAAGATCAGGGTTATGCTTATGTCGTGGCGCAATTGCCATTCGCAGCCTCGCTCGAACGCACCGATGCTTTTTGTCAAAAAGTTGAGGTCATCCTGAAAAATACACCGGGCGTAAAATATTATACAACTGTCGAAGGTTTTAGTTTGTTGAGCCAGGTCCAGGCGTCCTATAACGCTTTTTTCTTTGTGACGCTGCAGCCGTGGAGCGAGCGAACAAAAGCCGATCAGCAAATTGCCGGCATTCGCGCCCACCTCAATAAGGAGTTGGCCAAACTGCCCGAAGCAGCGGCGACTTCCTTTTTGCCACCGTCCATTCCCGGCGTCGGCACGTCCGGGGGCTTTACGTTGATCCTGGAGGACCGTTCAGGAAAGCAGGACGATTCATTTCTCTCGCAAAACCTGGCTAGGTTCATGGCCGCCGCGCGGAAACGTCCCGAAATCGCTGGACTGCTTACGACCTATTTGCCGAGTGTGCCGCAGGTATTTGTCAAAGTGGACCGTGACAAAGTGCTGAAACTGGGTGTTTCGCTCAGCGACGTTTACACCACGCTGCAAACCTTCATGGGCGGGAATTTTGTGAATTACTTCAACCGTTTCGGGAGGCAATGGCAGGTCTATGTGGAGGCTGACGATGAATATCGCACCCGTGCAGAGAATCTCCTGAAGTTTTACGTTCGCAACAATCAGGGGCAAGCCGTTCCGCTCTCGGCGTTCACACAAATCCAATACCGCACCGGCCCCGAATTCGTCATGCACTATAACGAATATACGTGCGCGCAAATCAACGGCGCGGCCGCGCCCGGCTACAGCGACGGTCAGGCGATGCAGGCGCTTGACGAGGTTTTTGCGCAAACAATGCCGACGGGAATGGGCCATAATTATTTTGGCATGTCATTCCAAGAACAGCAGGCGGCGGCAGGAGTCTCGCCGGTGCTCATTTTCAGTCTCTCCGTGATGTGCGTTTTTCTAATACTGGCGGCCCAATTTGAAAGCTGGTCGTTGCCCTTTAGCGTTTTGCTCGGCACGCCCACTGCGATCCTGGGGGCATTCCTCGCGTTGACCCTCCGCGGATTCCAAAACAATGTCTATGTGCAAATTGGCTTGATCATGTTAATCGGTCTGGCCGCGAAGAATGCGATCCTCATCGTCTTTTTCGCCAAATCGGAGTACGAAAAAGGAAAATCCATTTATGAAGCTGCGCTCATGGGAGCGCGCATCCGGTTGCGACCCATTATGATGACTTCGTTTGCCTTCATTCTCGGCTGCGTTCCGCTCTGGATGGCGTCCGGTTCAGGTGGCGTTTCGCGCCAAACCCTCGGCACTGTCGTCATTGGTGGCATGCTTGGTGCAACACTCGTGGACATTTTTATAGTGCCGGTCACGTTTTCGATTGTCGAAAAACTCGCCCTTCGATTCAGAAAGAAAGTTCCCGTAGAACACGCGCTGACGTGATTAGGCACGAAGGGCTGACAAGGGCTTTAACCAGCGAGACAGAACGGGCGAATCGGTCGCAACCACCAGGACCTGATGATTGCGACCGGAAGAATAATCTCAATCAAGAGATTCGCCGTCGGATTGTGAATGTTGCCGATGAGCAGGACCGGGAGGATCTCTCCGTTGGTCTGGGATGGATAGTGCTTGTTCAGTCGGATCTAATTTCTTGGTGTTGCCGCCGGCATTTTGGTGCTGAGTGCCCCGTGCTGCGACAATCGGGCTTATTCGCTTTACGCAGGCCGGAGATGGCGTCTTTGCCATAGATTTCGGCTATAGGGCAGTGTCCGAGGAGGTATTGGCCGGAAGAGCGGCGTTCCCAGATGTTTATGGTCTCCCTGAACTCCTGCGTGGAAATCCGAGCGTTTGTCGAATGGATTGTACCAAGCCGGGGACTTCGGAGACTGAAGAGCAAACAAAAAACAACCAAACAGATAAACATGTCAACGATCACATCAAAATCAGACACAGAAATTAAAAACGACGTTCTTTCCGAGCTAAAGTATGAGCCGAGAGTCAAGGTCACCGACATCGGCGTCCTGGTGAAAGACGGCACCGTGACGCTTAACGGCTTTGCCACGAGCTACGGCGAGAAATGGGATGCGGTCAAGGCGGTCAAACGCATCGCCGGCGTCAAGGCAATTGCGGACGACATCGAAGTGAAGTTTCCGGACACCCTGCGCCGCGACGACGGAGACATCGCCACCGCGGCTGCGAATCTTATCGCGTGGTCTACGACGATTCCGAAAGAAGGTGTTCAGGTGACAGTCAGTCAAGGCCGGATTACGCTGGAGGGCCAGGTGGAGTGGTGGTATCAGAAGGCCGCTGCGGAAGATGGTGTGCGGTATCTGACCGGGGTCAATGGCGTGTCGAACCGGATCACCATCAAGCCCAGAGTAACGCCCACAAAAATCGAGGAAGCTATTCAAGCGGCGTTCGAACGCAGCGCTGTCCTGGATGCAAAGAAAATCGAGGTGGAGACTTCCAGCGGCAAAGTGACACTGACTGGCACGGTTCGCAACTATGCCGAGTGGGACGAAGCGGAGCAAGTCGCGTGGGCCGCCCCGGGCGTGTCCTCGGTTCACAATGAACTCACCGTGGACTCCGCGTGGTACTGATAGCTGAACCACGGGTACCAGCAATTCTCAGGAGTCGGCCAATATCGCGCTGAGAACATCGCGCTCGCAGCAGCATCCATTGGGATTGCTGCTGCGAGTCGCCCCACCCCGGGAACGAGAATAACTCGCTAACGTAATGAAGCTCAAAACATTGATGGCGCAATATAGAGCAAAGCGAATTCAAAAGGATACCCGAAAGCGGCGCCTCAACTTCAGACGCCGCCGCCGTGGATTTCAGGACTTTTGGAGAAGAGAATTCGAGTCGATCCATGAGGCGGAGAAGCGGTCGAGAGGTTTGCGGATTTTTGCCGCCTGGTCCCGTACGCGAATGCTTGCTCCTCGGAAGAAGACCGCGTTCGAACTCAAGGCTCCTCTTAGGCAGACAATGGAGACAACCTAAAGAATATGACGATTAAGACCGCAATTCAGGTCATGCTGCCAGAAAGACACCGGAGTGGTCGGGTAGGCTGGCTTCGTGCGGCTGTGCTTGGATCAGACGACGCCATTGTTTCAACCGCGAGCCTCATGATTGGTGTCGCGGCGGCTTCCGCATCGAAAGAAGCGATTTTGGTCGCCGGCGTGGCCGGTCTGGTCGCGGGTGCGATGTCTATGGCAGTGGGCGAATTTGTCTCAGTCAGTTCGCAGCGTGACGCCGAACGCGCTGATATCACACTGGAAAAAGGGGAGCTTACCTCCGATCCCGATGGTGAATTGCAGGAGCTTACGGCGATCTACGAGAAGCGAGGTCTTGACAGTGATCTTGCGTTGAAAGTCGCCAAGCAACTCAGTGCCCATGATCGACTGGGAGCGCACATGCGCGACGAACTTGGGATCGACCAGACTTCCCTGGCGCGTCCCTTGCAAGCCGCGTGGATTTCCGCAGTAAGTTTCGGGCTCTTTGCGTCGGTCCCCATTGTAGCTCTGCTCATAGGACCGCCCGCATTGCGGATACCCGTAATCGCAATCCTGTCGTTGACCAGTCTCGGGGTTCTCGGTGCGTTCGGCGCCCACCTGGGTGGCGCCCCGCTCGGCCGTGCAGCCTTGCGCGTCACAATGGGTGGGACCCTGGCCATGGCCGTGACGGCTCTAATTGGTCGTCTCCTCGGTGTTTCTGTCGGTTGATTGATACCATGCACTCTCTGTCTAAGCCGAATCCTGCTTCATCGGCGAAGGCACCTGACCAACCGGTCCACTTTTCACCACTCCTGGCAGAAATGGCAGGCTTTGAAACGGGCGAGATTTTCACTCGGATGAAGTCGCGGGTCGATGGATTGAGCCAGGCCGAGGCGGCCAGATGCATGGAAGAGGTGGGGCCGAATATCGTGGTGCAAGCCAGGCACTGCGGATGGATTTGGCGTTTGCTTACCGCGATGCGCAATCCGCTGGTAATTCTTCTCGTTGTCCTCGCCACCATCTCGTTTGCAACCGGCGATATTGGGGGCGGGAGCGTGATGACCCTGATGGTCGTTCTCGGGGTTCTCTTGCGCTTTGTGCAGGAAGCGCGCGCGGATGCTGCCGCCGAAAAACTCAAGGCGATGATCAATGTCACTGCGACTGCGGTGCGTGATGGAAAGGAGAAGGAAATTCCGCTGCGGGATTTGGTTCCGGGCGATGTGGTTAAGCTCGCCGCGGGGGACATGATCCCGGCTGACATCCGGGTGATCGCAGCCAAAGACTTGTTCATTAACCAATCCGCGCTGACCGGCGAGTCATTGCCGGTCGAAAAGCTTGACGCCCGAGACACGCGGACAGGGATTGCTCCCCTGGAACTGCCGAATATATGCTTTATGGGCACCAGCGTTGAAAGTGGAGCGGCAACAGCCGTCATTTTGACAACCGGTGCGAAAACGTACTTTGGGAGCATGGCGGAGAGCATGACAAGCGAGCCGGTGCAGACCAGTTTCGACAAAGGCGTGCATGGGTTCACGTGGCTGATGATCAGCTTTATGATGGTGATGGTGCCGCTCGTTTTCGTTATCAACGGCATCACCAAGCATAATTGGCAGGAAGCCTTTCTTTTTTCCATCGCGGTTGCGGTTGGCCTCACGCCGGAGATGTTGCCGATGATCGTCTCCGTCTGCTTGTCGAAGGGAGCGCTGGCGATGTCACGGAAGAAGGTTATCGTCAAAAAACTGGACTCCATCCAAAACCTCGGAGCCATGGATGTGCTTTGTACAGACAAGACCGGCACCCTCACGAGGAATAGGGTCATCCTGGAACGACATTGTGATGTCATGAAGAAGGAGAACGGCGCAGTCCTGCTCGATGCGTTTGTGATTTCGCAATTTCAGACGGGTTTGCGTAACGTGCTTGATAGCGCCGTACTCGACTACGGAGACAGCCTGAAAGGAATGGTTGCCGGCTATCGCAAAATAGATGAGATCCCATTTGACTTCGTGCGGCGCATGATGTCCGTGCTGGTGGAGAAACCTGACAAGGATCGCCAACTGCTCACAAAAGGCGCGCCGGAGGCGGTGTTTCCATGTTGCAAATCCTATGAACTGGATGGCCAGACCCTGCCGCTGGAGCCGGCTCGGGCTGCGGAACTCATCAAGCATTACGAGGAACTTAATGCCGAGGGCTTTCGGGTTCTGGCTGTCGCTCATAAGCCGCTCAAGACGGATTCCTTGATTTCCAAGGCAGACGAACGTGACCTGATTCTCAAGGGCTACATCGCATTCCTTGATCCGCCCAAGGATACGGCCGCGCAAGCGATCGACGCACTGCAAAAGCACGGAGTCACTGTGAAAGTGCTGACCGGAGACAACGATCTCGTGACCCGCAAGGTTTGTCGGGAAGTGGGTTTGAATGCGGATGAGATACTCCTGGGCAGCAAGGTTGAAACGATGAACGATGAAGACTTGGCTTCCGCCGCCGAGCGCATCAACGTGTTTGCTCGACTCCTTCCCGCGCACAAGCAGCGGATTATCGAAGCGTTGCGGAGCAAGGGGCATGTCGTCGGCTATATCGGCGACGGCATCAACGATGCGCCTGCTTTGCACGTCGCGGACGTTGGTATTTCGGTCGATTCTGGCGTGGATATCGCCAAGGCCAATGCGGGCATCATCCTCCTCGAAAAGGATCTCATGGTCCTTGATGATGGTGTGACCGAGGGCCGAAAAGTCTTCGTCAATATCCTCAAATATATTCGCATGGGCGCCAGTTCAAACTTCGGCAATATGTTCAGCGTCCTTGGGGCGAGCGCTTTTCTTCCATTTATGCCGATGGCGCCCATTCAGGTCCTTATGAACAACCTGCTTTACGATTTCTCGCAGGTTCCAATTCCCACGGATAACGTCGGCTTGGATGAGATCGCCAACCCGCGAAAATGGGAAATGGGAAACATTAGACAATTCATCTTTTTTATCGG
>Ga0302194_10003155_pt1 | contig 10415 bp, 8 predicted proteins | sample II_Bog_N1_1_FD_200227 | JGI IMG/M metagenome (GOLD analysis project Ga0302194, IMG submission 200227) | Peat permafrost microbial communities from Stordalen Mire near Abisko, Sweden - II_Bog_N1_1 | ecosystem: Environmental > Terrestrial > Soil > Wetlands > Peat | place: Sweden: Abisko, Stordalen...
ACCCCAACCCCAACCCCAACCCCAACCCCCAACCCCTTTGAATCTAATTACTATATCATCAATTCTAACTTAATGATCACCATTATCCCTATTGTATTTTTACCATCAATCGAATAGCAATTACTCTGCAATCGAAGAGATAAAGGATAAACTACAATTTTATTATTGAGCAATATTTCTTATTCATAATTTTTATTTAAACCATCTTTAAATTCCATGTACCAGCATCCACAGCAAATGATAAATGGACCAATAATACAACCCGCACGATATCCTACTAATCCCACTATAGTAACACAACAACCTGTCTATCAGGGGTATATGCAACCTCCCATCATCAACAATCAGAAGCTAGCACAACAGGGTGGATATCCTCAGCAAACTATTGTGGGACATTACTCAGTGCCGAATGAAATGGTGAATCCTAGTGTGCAACAAAGAACAACTAATTCTCAAATTCATGCTCAGAGTAAAGGAATTAACTATGTACAACAGCAGCCACAGCAACAGTCTTTCAACACTAAACCTGCCCCACTAATACAACCTCCTTCTCTCAACTCAAACATGGATTAACATCACCCCCAATCCTAATTCTTCCAACAACGTGCTCCCATGACCCAAAGCAACAATGACGAGTATGATAACTTTCACCAGCAGGAAGAAGAGCAGATGTGGACCAATGAAGCACAAATTGCATCAATGTTCTGGGAACAGCGTTGCATGACCATGCTATAAAGATTTGAGTGGTTCTACGAGCGGTTCTAGATTTTAAGAAATTAGTACAGTACACTCAGTTAGGAAATGCAAAAGATGGACTCAGAGGAGGAGTGGCATCGATTCCAAACGCATCACGATGAATTCCATTAAAAGTATTGTCTGCTATATTCAGAATATAGGAAATGGAGCAAGAATTATCCGCTGTTTTGGGAGAAAACTAGCAACTTGTACAGCAGAAACAGACTCAGTAAAACGAAAATGTATGGGAACAACGATATCAGGAGCTGCTTGGCAAGTAGATTTAGTTATATTTAGTTTTAAATCTCTGCAGGAGGAAATGGCTCATATGGAGGGCGGCAGTGGTGGCAAGACGGGAGAGGTTCCTCATGAGCAGTATCAGCAATTGGAGGAGCATTGCAATTAGTTATAATACCAGTATGGCCAAGTCCTAGACCAGCTTCAAAAGTACAGACAGACTGAAGAACCGGATACAAGCCATCTATAAGAGCAAATTCATCATTATATGCAAGAACTAGAATAGAACAAAAATAAACTAAATACGCTGCATAATGAAAATCAGGAGTTGCAAAACATGTATGCAGAGGTGGAAGAGCAAAACTAACGACTCAAGCAAGAGAGGACTAAATCCATTGGAGTCGATAAGAAGAAATATTAAGATTTAGTCAAACAGGTTTAATTGAAGGAGGAATAAATTAAAAAACTGCAAGAGGAATTCAAAGCCAAAGGTACTTTAATGGAAAATTTGAATCAGGCTGAGGCCACTTTGGCTCAAAAGAATAGAGAGCTCGAACAAATCAGAAGAGATTTTTAACAGAAAAACAGGGAGGCTGAGCAAAGGAGTAGAGAAGTTTAACAAAGGAGTAGAGAGGCTGAGCAAAGAAAGAGAGAGATTGACGAGAAAAACAAGGAGTTTGATCAGAAAAACAGAGAAGTCGATCAGAGGAACAGATAGATCGAAGACTTAAAGAGACAGCTCAAGGATAAAGAAGGACAGATGACCGTGCAAATCAATTAGAGCAGAATACAACTGATGGGAGTCGAAGAATCAGTTAGAATTAAAATAAAAGAGGAGCATTAAGCCGAAAAGCGTTCCCGTGATAAGAAAATCGGATAATTATAACGGCATGTGGAATAGTTGCACACTGATGTGCGAAGGAACAGCTAGCACTCATTCAAGGCTTAGAACTTATAGAAGAAGTTAAATTACGTAAACCAATAAAATAGCAATCTAACTTAAACTCTAAAAAAGAAGAACCAATAGCTAGTTGAGCTTCGCAGTCTCGCTTACGAGTTAGAAAAACTCAAAGAGATACAAGTAGAGTACTATAAGATCGTGGAATAGAGAGATAGTCTTCGTGAATCCATCAAGAAAAAAAATCAATAGATTTAGAACCTGCATCAAGAGAATGATAAGCTGAGTTTGAAGATACAGGAAGTCACCAATAAAAGGATTTAGTATAACATTCGAAATTTAACTGCAGAAATAGAGGACTTGAACGAACAACTTAGTAAAAAATAGGGGGAAATTAATAAGCTGAAGAGTTTGAGTGAGGTGAAAGAGGAGTATTTGCAAAAGATGGAGGAGGAATATAGGCAAGCAAAATCTAAGATTATTATCCTAGAGCAGTCTTTGGAGAACGAGAGGGAATTCAATCGTGAAAAAGAGATTCAGACCAGTTCCAAGAGCAACGACTATGATAAGAGAATCAAAAATTTGGATTATGAGTTTAACATTCAGTTGAAAGATACATTGGAGAAGGAAGTGACTGTCCTCAGAAAGCAAAACGTTTAGAAACATGAACAGATTAGGAGGCTCGAAGAAAACGAAATGCTACTGACTTCCAAACTGGCCATTTTCGAAAAGCAAAAGGATAACTTTGATCAAGATGTGGCATTCCTTAAGAAGAAAGAAAAAGAGCTTCAACTGCTCAATGAGGACCAATCCAGAAAATATAAGGAGTTAGAAAGAACTTGTAAAGCCAAGGATTTGGACTTGGAAGGATTGAAGCAAAGCGAAACTGCTCTCAATACTTACATCAACAACTTAAAGCTACAAATCGAGTAGCATAATAATCTAATCAAGTCAAAGAACCGTACAATCGAAGACCTGCAAACCAACATCAGTACTCGTTTATTAAAATGCGAGTAAGCTGATAAGTTAAATGGATAAAATAACAAGCTCAAGGCAACTTTAAACAGCGCCTATCAATAGATATAGAATCTAAAGTTTAACGATCAGCAGTTGAGTAGGAGCAAGGCTCTGTCGACCAGTAATTTGCACAGCAGCAAGAGAGAGTTCTAAAGACAGGAAAGTATTGTGATTAGCAATCTTCACCAATAAAATCAACAGCTCAAGCAAGAAATCGCTAAACTCTTGTAAAAATTTACCGATACGAGTTTCTTCCCACAAAAGGACAGTGGCAAAAAAGTTACTGCCAATCTTAATAAAAGGCTAACAGAATTCAACTCAAAGCTATAATATGCCATCTCATCTAATGATAGTGTTGGTCTTCAGGAGAGTTAATCGCAAAAGGTTTTATTGCTGTGGGAGAAGGAGCGGAGGGAGTTGATTAACACCTATGAATCCGAATTGAAGTCATTGAAGGAACAGCTCACCCAAGTCAAAATTGCTAATTCGCGAATCAGTGAGCGATCCCTCTCTCAGAGCAGTAAAAAGCACTTTTACTAAAACGGGTAAGGAGATAAATAAAAAGATGAATCTTACAGATAAAAATTCAGAGAGCAATAATAGCGTAATACTATGCTGGTCAAAGTGAATGAGGAACTAAAAAGCAAGATTGATTCCATTCTTAAAATAAAGCAATCCAATTCGACCCTTGAGTACTACAAAGAACAATGCCAAAAGACAGAGGGTTAAAACGATAATCTCAAGCAGAAGGTTAAAGCCCTGTCCTTGGAAAATAAGCAATATAAAATTTAATTAGGAGCAAAAAATGCTAAACTAACACAGGAGTTTTAGTTTAAGATAATGGAGCTCGAGATGGTTATTCAATAAAGTTAAAGAAAAATTGCATACTTGCAAACGGAAAAAGCTTCAGCAGATAATTAAAAAGCCAGTCTTATACATGATCTCAACATCGTGAATCTCGACAAATCTGTGTCCAAGGTCAAATCAGTTTCGAAGAAGGAAGAATCTATCTTATTTTAATCAAGATATCCAGAGTCTCCGAAGTACTCTTCTAAATATGGCGGAGTTGAGCAATAGTTCAGCAGTGTGCTGGGAAACATCCCTAGCGCCAGCTACGTCCCTTCATATAAGTAAATTACTGTTAACATAGTTATAATTTTTACGATAATCAAATTTCTTCCAAAAAGTATCTTGACAAGTATAGTGGCGGATACGCGTGGAACAAGGCCGGACGAGTGTGATCATATTGAATATTGATTTTATTTAAAAGGATTAGCTCAAATCAACTAAGATATCATTGTATTACAACTTAAGACCTTCTATTCATCTGGAGAATCTCCAAGAAAAAATTCAGTTATTTTGAGAATAATTGATTAAATGAGTATTTATTGCCCAGGCAATCTGTTTCATTAATATATCAATCAATCTTCAATTGATGATAATGTTCCCAATAATCATATATCTCTTTTTATCATGCATAAAGTTGTTGCAGTGATCTTTGTCCTCCTTCTGACGACTCTCCACGCATCTTATAACCCTTAGCTAATGCTCACCTTAACTTCTGATCTCATTAATAAATAAATATCCACCAACTTGGGTCAGTACATATCGCAGGCCATAAACAGCGCAACCATAAAAGACGTTTCCTTCGAGAAAAAGATGTCTGGTGTAAACGTAAAGTTCAACCTTACTAAAATAAAGCAGCAGGTGGATATTCATTGGAAGGGTAACGCCCTTTCAGTTAAAGATAAGCATAACTTCATCATCAATTCCAAAAATATTAATATCACCCTCGATGGACAGCTTTAACTCAAAGTTGGGCTGTTAAAAAAGCAAAAGGGGCCTCTTAAAGTAGTGATCACACAGCTTGAAGCTGACACAGCGATTAAAGTCGAAGAGAACACCTGTGCCAAAAGTGTTGGATTTAATATCAAGGTAGTAGACATATTTATTGATTTTAAAGCTGTGAGTATTAAGATCGAGGGAAAATCATTCGATAATAAGATTATCGCCTAACTTTAAAAATACATTTTGCCAAGAGTACCTAATTTACTTAATAATATGGTTCAGGAAAAGGTTAATCCTCTCATTCAGAACTATACATGCAGTAGAATTTAAGAAGAGATTCAGATCAAAAAATAACTCTATGTTCTGACAGTTAATACCACCAAACTTCCAGAGTTTGATGAGAATCTTCAGTATTTTGGAGTTCCGATTGATATCACTTTCCAGAATATGAAGACAAATGATACGAACGATGATATGGAGAAAGATAGTCTTCCTGCGAGCACTACTTATCAAAAGACTTCAGATGCCACTCTCTCCCTCTCTTCAAATTTCCTCAACATGATCCTATGGCTGATTGACGATTCTAATTCATTGCAGTTGACTGTTACAAACTCAATGCTTGGTTAAAATCCTCCCATTCTGCTAAACACAACTAATTTATCAATCCTAATGCCTAATCTTAAAAACCATTGGCCAAACAAAGGTATCATAATTTCTATTCAGAAGTTTTTCTTTTAATAGAACCCTCCACCAAATTTGAGCACTTGCTGATTCGCAGTGGAAGGTTAATATCTGTGATCAGTTTATCCATTAAGTTTGTAGTCAATGTCACGGGAAAGATCAGCAACGTTACCCAGTGCCTTGAGGAAAATGAATGTGTGGTGGCCTGCAATTTGAACATGACAATGCCGCTGTCTCTTGTAATGAGCATCACGAGCCTAAAAATGTATAGGGCACTTATACATACTCTCAGCTTCTACGATATCACTGTATGTCTAATTTAATAAAGATTATCGATTCTCTCATTGATATAAACTTGTAAAGTCTCAAGGATATCATTAATGCTATTGTTGGGTCAATGCTTCCATCAATTAACAGTGATCTTCAGGGAGGACAGACGTTACCTGAGTCTGTTATTGAATTAATGTCAAAGGTTGGTGTAACTGACATCAAGAGTAAAATTTTCCAAGATTTTATGGCTGTTGGGCTAAAGATTGATGTGTGATATTCATTAGGATTATAGATTTATTCCTCTTCTATGTATATGTGTTTTTTGCTGTTCGGATTGCAAAAAATCAACGTTACATTTTACCTTCGGAAATAGAACTTATAACATTTATTGATTATAATTGATTAGGCAAAAATTCTAAAATGGGCTGCGTGAGCGATAGATAACAAAAAACATTCCAACCTGAAATTTCCAGAGAGTAGACGAGAAAACTGAAAAGATAAAAGACCATGGCAAAAATTAAACAGAATCAGCAATAAATTGCTTAGAATTTAGCGGAAGGTCATTAGAAAATACCAATGTTCTATAGTCCTCTCTATTTGGGCAAAGATGAATCAAAATAACTTTAAAATTCTTTATGATTAGATCTTCTTTTTTCATACAATTATAGAATGTTATTTAATTACAAATATTTAGCCATAATTTTGCTGTAGAAGAAGACTACAGTATCAAAGCAGTAAAGTTATGCTAAGAGTTAATCGCTCATTGATCCACTCATTCGATCTTAAAAAACAATCGAAATATATTTATATTATAATTTAATTCATTCAAGGTCAATGGATAATCAATAGACTTTAGCCTTTAGTGCCTGGAAAGATCTCTAAACCTTAGGGGGAGCACTTTTTATCACGAACTGCTTTCTTTCTAAAATACTGGGTTGGTATTGCGAAACCCACTCCCATAACTAGCTAAAAGTTAGTCTATCATTGGGGTTTTCAGCAGTTAGATCCAATATAATGGATTTAAATATCTCGGAATAACGAGGAGTTTCAGCCCAAACTCTGCGTTTTTCCTTAAAAGCTTCAATGTTAAATGTTTTGTCTTGATAGTTATAAACCTAAGAGAAATCTCCGAGAATACCAGCACTCAGAATTGTAGCTCCAACTGCAAATACTTCTGACTGTTCATTTGAGTCATTCTGAAGTCCACCTCTTTTAAGTTATGCAATATCCTCTGGCGCAAGGAGTCCATTATAACCCAACTTTTCTTGGTCTAGTGCCTTAGCATAACTTGGTAGCTAGTTAGGCCAAGAGTAGACATTAGCAATCTTGATTGCACCATTCTCATTCACAAAAATATTCTCTGGTTTGATATCTCCTAATTTTTAGCTGCGGTCATGAATGTCATGTTTTGCTGCCACAAGTGCATAGAGAACATACCATAGTTCTGATTCCTTAAAAAGACTCTTCTCAGCCTGACGCTGCTTAATCAACTCTGAGAGTAGGTAAGGGAAGTAAGAATAATCAACCTAAGTAATAATGGCAGTACCGTCAGGGTTCCGGTGTTCCCGCATAGTCCTTGATCGTGTTTGAAGCTGGTCTTTTCAGGGAGGAGAAGGTAGTCAGATGTGAGTTTGGTGCTGCCAGTTTAAAGACTCTTGGTCCAATGATCATATTAACTGTTCTGAATTTTGAAGTGAGCCTGGATACTCCTAGTTTCATTGTCAGAGATGACCTTTGCTTCAGAGAACTTGGGGTGTTCGCTGATAAACTGCTGTTCTTGAACGTTTTTAGACTCTGAGTTACCCATATCTTATCCGATAAAATACAATAAAATAATATGTTGATAGTATAAATTTACAGCAGCTGTATTATCATAATATAACAACCATTATTTTGTACTCATATTAGTAACGCTAATTTATTTACTATTCATTTTAATTGAAAGATAATCACAATTACTTAGATTGAATTATTGCTCTTTTCATATTTACAACTTTAAAATGAAACCGTGTGGGTGAAATGAAGGTGAGTTTAAATAGTTATTCAAGTTATAGTTTAATCGACCATGAATTAATCGGACAACAAGTTTTCTATTTCCAAGGGTTATCGCTGGAAACCGCAGGATTATCTTAGTAACACCTCTTACAAGCGAGGTCGCACTTTTTTTGTTAATCGACTGCAGGAAGATGGAGAGCCCAAGGATCCTTTCCAAAGTACAGACACACATTTTAAAAAGAATCAAATTGGAGAGTTGGTTGCTTCAAAATATATCCATAAAGACGAAGACGATAAGATAAAGCAAAGAGGGGTGAGTGGAAGTTTTAAAAATCGGGTGGTAAGGCTTGAAAAATCTCCCTATTTGTCTAATTCTGTAGAAATATAGAAGATGCTTAGACTACTGGTGCCTGTAAAAGGGCCGAATCAATCACTAAAATTGCAAATAAAGCGTCATAATGACTTGAATCTAAGAAATGCATAACTACAGTAAATTTCTATCAATTTAGCATCATGAAAAAATCATAGAACCTAAAAGATAGAATGAAAGCCTATTCAAATAGAATGGGATTGCCTGAAGATAGCAAGATCTTCATGATGAATAGCAGAGATATTCATATCAGAACTGCTCTCTTGAATCGGGGGTGGGTTGAATCAGTCGATTTGAATTCGAATCTTTTCCATCTTAAGTGGGTGTACAAGGACAACGTCAACGACTATTCATTACTGCAAGGTAAATCTTTAATTACTCAGATGGACAATTCTATAATCATTTTAGGAACAATCAAGAACTCACCAATAAAAACGAGCTGAGAAAAAATATCAAAAATCAGCTGGCTGAATTGAGGCCAAGCTTTCCTCTGTCCTTTGATCTGTAACTCAACGATGATTATCAGACTTTTCAACAGATATATCGTCAATTTTAAGCGTTTAAGTTATTGGATTCGATCGGTAAAATGGTCAGCACATCTTTTCCAAATTTATTTGAAAAGGTGTTAAAAAAAAAGATCTATTTTTAACACTTGAATCGTAAAGTTTTATCTTCTGAAAAAAGAATGGACGTGACTAAATCATTACTCTATACCTAAGAAGTCAACGATCTTAAAGTGAGCAAATAAGGCTAGGATCTGTCAAATGCTTTCTTCGAAGTGATTTGTTATTTCGCAGATATAATAAGCAAAGATAGAAATGTGTTCTATAGTATTTTTAGAATGAAACCCAATCAACACAGATAAGTCAACAAATCAATGAGGATAGTTTAAGAAAAACTGAAATTTAGCGCCAATGAGTTTTTTCAAAAATTGAGCACTTTTTATATAGTCGAAATACTTAAATTATGGACCAATGCCAAAGCAATACTAGCAAGCAACTACGGATTTTAAAATATGTGGATCATCAAGCCTGCAGGCGTGTCAAGAGGGTCAGGGATACAAATAACGAACGATATGGGGAAACTGTTTCAACTTCGTTTTGGTAAAATAGTTCAAAAGTATATTGAGTTTCCACTTCTTCTGGACTGTGGGCGTAAATTTGACATTCGTCAATGGATCTTAGTAAAAAGTTTTAACCCATTAAAGGCATATGCTTATAATAAGTGTTATGCTCGTTTCAGTAGTGTACCTTATACCAATGATAAATATGACAACATGCAGAAACATTTGACCAATTATTCACAGAATAAATAGTCATATTTCAGACAAAAATTACAATTGAAGAGCCCTATCAGTAAGGGAGAGAATCGAGCATCCATATCGGCGATGTCAGAGGTATAATTGGCCGATAAAATCGGATCAAGATGGAAGGGAATTAAGGATAAAATATTTCACGATATTTTGAAAACTTTAAACTGCTGTAAAAGTTAAATTACTCAACGTTAGGGCTGCTTTTAGGTGTTTGGCTTTGATATTATCTTAGACCAAGAATATCGTCCATATATTTTATAGGTGAATATGTCTCCAGCTTGCGAGAGCAGATAATTTCTTGGAGAATATCTAAGATAAATGAGCGAAGGTCTAGTTGATATGCTCTAAGGAGGTTAGCCAACGTGCTGGATGCCTTTAAACATCTAAGAATATGAACAAATATCATTAGAATAATTAAAGCTTTCGGTACGATAAAAATCGGCCATTGTGATTCAAAAATGGTGGAAAAATCGTCGGCATGCGAATCCTATGTTTTTAAACAAAATTTGATGTTAGGGTTAAGTCTTTAATATTTGCACAATCGCTTCAATTTTACAAAACGAATGATACAAAAGTGCTATATATTCTCGAGTTGACCGCAAATTGACCATTAAATTTTATATATGCTAATATTAAAGACCGATCAGGAGGAGGGTAGACTAACCATTTCCTCTGTTCGCAAAAACTATTATCGATAAATACGCAGAAATCAGCTCTTGGCCATCTTTCAAACTCTCAGGAAAAATATATTTTATGCACAATCACAAATAATCATGCCTAACCAACCGAAAGCTATGCCTATTGATGGACAAATGCCCATGAACTGTCAGTAGATATATACAAACTACTTGCAATATTTGTCTTATGTAGCTAGAGCAACGCAACCTCGTTTGCAACTGCCTGCCATTTAAAACAACGAAAGTTACAATAAAAATGAACCGCTCAAAATCATTATGCCCGAAAAAAAGCCAACTATTTATTTTTAGAAGAATGGATTTGTGGTATACAAAAACCTCATCGGAAAAGGCAGTTATTCAAAAGTTTGGTAGGGGGCAAATGCAACGACAGGTGAGAAGGTGGCAGTTAAGGAAGTAAAATAACTTGAGTAAAAT
>Ga0302194_10003160_pt1 | contig 10403 bp, 9 predicted proteins | sample II_Bog_N1_1_FD_200227 | JGI IMG/M metagenome (GOLD analysis project Ga0302194, IMG submission 200227) | Peat permafrost microbial communities from Stordalen Mire near Abisko, Sweden - II_Bog_N1_1 | ecosystem: Environmental > Terrestrial > Soil > Wetlands > Peat | place: Sweden: Abisko, Stordalen...
AGCCCGACAGCTCGCTTAGGCACGCTAGCAATTTTGACTCCACTGCCTCGATCGTCAACCCATCGCGACAGATGTAGCTCGGCATCACGCATCGCTCAAGACACGGCTTCTGAGGGCAGGGGGCTCCCTCCACAGCAAGGTGATGATTTCCGTACGGGGCAAACCACGAAGGCAGGCTGTTCGTAAAAATCGTAACAACGGGTTTGCCCGTTGCGCCGCTGAGATGGGCCGATCCAGTGTCATTGCAAAGTGCGTAGTCAACAATCCCACTAATGGCGACGTAGGAGGATAGCGACCCAGGACGGAATGTTCTGATCAAAGGATGCTGTAGATCGGGAATCGTCAGATCCGGAAGATCAATCAGAATCACCGGAAGGTTTCTCGGGATGAAAAATCTCTCTAGAAGCATCTTGAACCGATCCGGCGGCCAACGTTTGGCTTCTGTTCTGGCTCCGCAGTGAATAATTCCGACAGGCCCCCGCTCCTGATGCTTTCGGACAAAGGAGATCACATCATCCGACAACTGAGAGGGAAGTTGAGTCAGCCACGGAAAATCCGGCCTCCATTTCTCTCCTAGATGCCGACAGATCTGAGCCCAATCTTTCACATGGCTCTGTAGATAATCATCCCGCGTGAGTGTCTCGGTCAGCAGCGGCATGCCAAATGTGCTCATGACCCGCTGGAAGAGTTGCCCCTTTCTCAAGCCGGCAGCCCTCCAGGGGCGCTCCTGCCCATAGTAGTTCTGTGGTTGCAGATCAAATCCGATCCGACGAGGAATTCCTCCCATCACCATCATGAGGGATGATCTCGGATCGGCCCAAGAGCAAACACCTGTCTCGAATTTAAGCGCCCTGATCTGTTGCAATAACTCTCCCGGATACTGTTTCAAGATTTTCGCAGGCGAATACTTACTCGATTCATCGATCCAGGGGGGGCGCCAACAGAGGATCTTCTCGGGGGGTAGGATCATCCGAAACACCTCGGCTCCACCCGGCGCACAGCAGACATAAACATCATACTGCTCTCTGACCGATTGCAAAAATGGGAGAGCCATCACCGCGTCCCCTATCATTCGAAATTCAATCAGGGCGAGTTTTGGTTTCATCTGTTTCATTCAATGTTTACACAACTGATCTGGAAACTTCGGACTGATTCGGGCGTTCATCTTCAATTGGAAAAGTGCCATGTCATTTGATTGCCTTGCTCTCATAGATCATGAGAGGAGGTCTCGATTTCAAAGTTGTGCTGTTCTAGGACGAAAACTCCCCTGAGTTTGAAATACCGCCCTTGAAGGTGGCTTGATTTTTAAGCATCCCCCGGATTTGAAAATAGCTACCTCCGTGGTATCGCTCCCAATATTGCCCTCACCCTATTCCTCCGCCGTCCCTAGAAGCCTCTCGATCTTATCAGTCATCCTACTCATGAGAAAGGAGTCCACTGCGGCTTGATGGCCCCGAACGGCCAATTTTTCACGCGTCTCTTGGTGTGTGAGTAGAGAAGTGATCTTATCTGCAAGATCAAGCCAGTTCCGATTTTCAAAGAGGATGGCGGTTTCATGATCTTGGAGAATTTCCTCCAAACCTCCGACGCGGGAGGCAATGAGAGCAGTCTTCTCCGCCATCGCTTCGATAGCCGTCCGTCCGAATCCCTCGGCTGTCGATGGTACTACCACGATATCAGAGACTCTCATGAAGAGCCTCACCCTATCGGTATGCCCCAGTACTCGGATGCTCTGCCTGATTCCCAGCTGATCCATCAGGCGGAGAAGTTCCTGATGTAGCTTTACTTGACTCCCTTCGCCCCCTTCAAAGCCCACCACCAGAAAGTGGGCATCTGCCCGTGTCTTCAGTACCTCAGCAGCCGCGCGCAAGAAAATCTCATGTCCTTTCAGTGGGTCGGTTCTTGCCGCCATCATCACAAGATAGCCTGTGAGGGGCAACTCCAGCTCCCTTCTCATAGAATCGCGCTGCGAGGGTAATTTCTCCACCTCGACATTGATCGCCACCCCATTATGTACAATGGAGATTTTCTCCGGTGAAATCCTGGAGCCTTCCACAAAGAGAGCTTTGACACTCTCGCTGATAGCAATAAAGCGCTCGATTCGCAGTGCCAGTATTCTAGCTCGCAGGGAGTGATAATGCTTATAGGAGCTTTCGTGCAGATGACAGATCGTCCTGATGGGAAAAAAAGTCGATCCCATGGCTAGCCACTTAAGGCTCTGGAAGGCATTCCCGTAGAGGAGATACTCCTGATGCGTCTTAAGGATTCTCAGCCATCTCCAGAGCGTGGAGAAGAATCTCGCTGGTTGTCTGATGCCACAGGATAGCTCTAGAGGAATCGACCGTGTGATGCAGCGCATGAACTCGTCGTCATCAAGCAGAGGATTCCCTGGTGGAGAGACAAAGACCACCTCCCATCCTCGCCTGCTTAGCTCACAGAGAAACTCCTTCGCGAAGAATTCCCCCCCCCCATATGAAACATTCCCGCCGAAGCTCGTGACGGTTGAAATAAAGAGAAGCTTTTTATTTTGTGCCATCGGTGAGTGAATCAGTAAGCCCTCCCTCGCCACGGCATGGGTAATCATTCGCGTTTGTCATCTGAAACACCTCCTTTAAGGAGTCAATAATCTGCTGATGAGAAATCCCACAGATCAGATCACATTCATTATCGGCGCTACAGGAGCTGGAAGAGGAGCAGAGCTTCCGGCATAGAGCAACAGGTACGATAAGGATCTTCCCGCGCGCACCTATCGGCCCCCAGGCGCTAGGATGGGAACCGGGATGAGGGCAGAAGAGTCCGATGCAGGGAGTCCCCAACGCCGAAGCCATATGAATGACTCCTGTCGATCCGCAGATGACAGCATCCACCGAGTTGCAGGCTACCATCATTTCACGGAGTGACAGCGTGCCAAGCCAGTCATTGTGGATGAGCGGGTGGGAAACCCCCGGCCAGGAGGCCAGATCGCCACGCCCCCCTGTGAGCCAGACCTCCAATCCCAGCTCCTCGGCTATCTGCAGTGCCAGGGAGGCATAGGAAGCCGGAGAATAGTTGGGCGAGGTGCCATGCCCAAAGGGATGGAGGATCACCCGGGAAGTACCCGGTCTCCTAGGATAACGTTCCAGAAAGGCGGCCTTCGATGCCGCATTCAGGAAGAGCTTCGGATCGCCATGATCCCCATCGGGGAGAAAAGCTCCCGCTGCCTCTGCTGTTTCCATGAAGTAATCTCGATAGTGTAGCCTCCTCTCATAGGCTTTGCGACGCACCATCTGATGCCCCAGAAACAAAGCGGGCCAGGTGCCTCCGAGCTGCACAACACGCTTGATCCCTGCGAAAGCCGTAACCAGATTCCAGCCAGACCAGTTTGCAAAAAGGATGAGCGCCAGATCAAAGCCACGGGGCCTCAATTTTGCGATGATGGAGCCGATCGACTCATGGTTGCCGTGATCGCGTGATTTCCAATCGATGGTGATCACCTCATCGACATGCGGGTCATCCTGGAGAATCACCCCGTAAATCTGATCAGTAAGCACCGAGATACGAGCTCTGGGATAAGCATTTCTTAAAGCTCGAAAGACTGGGGTCGCTACTACCAAATCCCCCAGCTTCTCAGGTCGGACCACTAGAATGCGGGAGGAAGAGCTAGACATGCAATCGCTTCCGGAAGAATAAGATTAGGGGCTTTTCAACAAAAAAGTGGAGCCCTATTCCTGAAGCTACTCCAATCAAAACAATTATAATAAACACAGGAATCAGAAAGCTTGATATAATATATGCACCCGTGTGTGTCTTTATAAGAAAACTCACAATCATCCAAAATAAAGGAATATGAACTAAGTAGATAGAGTATGAAGCGGCTCCAAGCAACTGAAAGATTTTATTTGCGCCTATAATTACACCGTTCTTTTCCATGCAAACAAGAAAAATAACAATCAACCCGAATCCAATACCAAAAATCAACTGATGTGACATACTGTTCTGCTTAATGCACTCAATACTTTCTTTTATTGATAAAAGTGTGACTATTCCACCCCCGAGAAGACCTAAAGGAATATATATACTCGGTGCAATTTCGTACCCAGTTATCCAAGCTGCAAAAACCCCAAATGAAAATATTATGAGATATGGTTGCTGTATAAACAAAAGATAAGGTGTGCTGATATAAATAAAATCACAGAAATGCAATAAAATTACTGCAACTCCTATTACAATACCCACTTTTTTATTAAGGATAAGCACGAGAAAGTAGAAATAAAATATTATTTCATACTCGAGAGTCCAAGCAACACCAAGAACCGGCGAAGCAACTGCATTATTTCTTACTTGAGGAAGCAAAAGAAAAGTTGCCACCCAAGAGTATAATGATAGAATCTTAGTTTCAGCTTTATCTGCAAATAAAATCCTTTTAGAAAGAATTATTATTAATAATACCCAGTAGATTGGATAAATACGAATAAAGCGTTTTTTAGCATAAGGCAGCCATTGACTCGGAACTGAAATATCCCCTGAATGAGCATAAAAAATGATGAATCCGATGAGCACGAAAAAATAATTTAAACCAGTATATCCAGAAACCATCCACCCAAATTTGTCTATACCACACAACTCTGTAATAATGCCGCCGAGATGAGGAACCAAAACTAATAGACAAGCTACCGCTCTTCCAGTCTGGAGGGATTGTAATTTCATTAATTATATTAATCTACTTTATAACTCCTTGATGAGATTTCGATAAACTTCTCGGTAACAACCTTCCGACTTCTCAGCACGAATCACTGGAAGCTGGGAGGTAGATTTATCCATTTATATTATACTTATAGAGTACGTTAAAAGTGATTTTAATTGATTATTATGTAGAGTTTTTACTTTACTGGCTTTACCAAGACAAATGAGCCCGATTTATCCGGCATTGGAATACCTACAAGTCCATGTTTCTCACAGAACTGATCAACCGCATGACGTGCTCCCACCCAAGCATTATAGTCGTGGATAACAATAAATCCACCTGGGGAAAGTATAGGATAGAAAATCTCAATTCCCGAGAGAATGGGGCTGTAAAGATCTGCATCCAGATGGACAAAGGCAAAATTCTTTGATTGAAGCTCTTTAGGAAATGTCTCGGGAAAGAATCCCTGATAGAAGTGAATATTATCATTCTTTGTCTTTATCTGGGTTTTCACAAAATCTATTCCCGTATCTGAGAACTGCCTTACATCAACATCATTAGAAACAACTTGTTTATCCTGAAGCGCATCCCGCTCATCAAAGCCTGAGAATGTGTCAAAAAGATGAAGTTGCCTATCGGGTGCATAGTGATGAATAAGTCTGGCTGTTCCTCCTCGATAGACTCCGAGCTCGGCAAAATCACCGGAAACCTGCCGCTCCTCAATGGATCGTAGAAGCAGAAGTAACATATCCCTCCTCACTCCATCCCATGCCTCATGCTCAAGTATATTTCTCTGTTTCTTTCCGGCAGAAGGGAAAAAACCGCCGGTTGCATCCACTATCCCCTGATTGTACCAAGGAGAAGAGGGATGAATGTCCATTTGACCTTGAATAAAAAATGGGGTATTGCGCCAGATTTTTGCTAACCTCCATTGAATCGAAATAAGGATTTTTTTTGTGATCTTGTTCATTAGTTCTCGGGGCTTTCTTATAAATATTTTTCGGCAATCGTCTTCCAGCTTCTCTCCTCAGAGAGGTGCTCATAACCTGACTTGAATCGCTCATAGAGCGCGGGATAGTTGCTCCCGACCTCCTGAAGCACCGTGGCGAGTGAGGTCGCGTCATCTGGGCGGAAGAGACTGCCTATCTCATAGCGTGTCACCCAGTCGGCGATATATCCCTCCTTGGGACCGATAATCGGGACTCCAAACTCCAGCGCCCGTGAGAGTGTCCCGCTCGCAAGCGTGCTCCCAAGTCCATGCGGCAGGAGGACCACATCAGCACTCTCGAAGAGTCCCTCCAACTCCTCTTCCTGAATATAGCGGTCGATCAGGCGGATTCGCCCCTCGGCATCCTTTTCCCGGATCAGCCCGGCGATCCGCTCATCCTGGAGCACTCCGGCAATGAGTAGCTCTTGGAGTCCCTTCTGAGCCAGAAAACCCTCGATGGCGCAGGGATAGTTCTTGCGGGAAGTAATGACGCCGAGCACAAGAACACGGGACTGAAAAGGGCGGGCATTAGGAATATCTCTGTCATTGAATCCAATGGGGATGACATGACTCTCATCTAGAGTGATTCCATGATTTTTCTGAAATTCCTCCCGGATCTGAGCCGAAGGGGTCAGAAGTCCTCCCCGCAACGCCAACTTCCGGAGAAAATATCTCTCCCAAAGCCAGTAGAGACGAAATCTCCAGCCAGTTTTTGCTCCCGGGCCCACAACGGAATTATGCATCACCAGTTTGCAAGGAATCCCTCCGGAGAGGAAAGATGCGAGTAGTACTGAAAAGGCATCCCCATTCGGCCAGATCATCAGATCCGGCTTCTCCCGCCTGGCAAAACGGGCGGCAAAGAGAGCCGTGCGGAGGGCATCTAGAAACAGAATTGGCCGGGAGGGTGCATGCCCTCTCCGTGCTTCCCGGGGAGCTGCCACTTGGTAGGTGACTCCCCCCATATTCCGCAAGGGATCACTGAAAGGGGCATAGCTGACGAGTGTGACCTCGCCGTGGAGGGAGAGTCCCCTCGCGAGATTCTGTGTATCGGCATTGGCATGACTATACTGATAGTGGGCCATCGGCTCACAGACGAAGATCTTCAGAGGTATCCCCTGACTTCCCGTCAGTTCAGAATGAAGATTCTTGATGGAAGATTCAGGTGATTGGGACTGTACTTGGAGAGTCATCAATTCAGGGGTGCACAGAGGTTATTTCCTGGGCCTCTTTTTGCCTCGTTGATCGGATAAAAATCAATCCAGCAAAGTCTGAGCGTATACCAGAAGTTGAAGATCAACTGGCAAAACGCCGGTGCGAGAATGATGCCAAGGATTCCCCAGAGATGGCCAAAGACAAAGGCGACGATCACGGTAAGGACTCCGGTAGCCAGCACTGACTCCAAATGGGGCATGTGATTTCCAGAAACCAGAAAGGATTTGCCCATTCCAATGATGAAATCAACAAAGACAACCCCGAAGAGAAGTGCCAGGAGCACCGGAGGAAGGAAGTTGGTCTTTGATTTGAAAAGATGGATCGCCTCTGGAGCCAGCCACCAGGCCACTGCCCCCCCCACAGCAAAGGTCAGCAGAGAGAGTGCGGATCTCTCGAAGACAAGTCTGCGCATGAGGGAATATTCCCGTCGTGTTCTCATCACACCGATCTGCGGCCATTTCACCCCGATCCAGGTACCGGCAAGTCCATAGACCATCGTGATGAGTTGCATGGAGAGGCCATAGCGTGCCGTATCGGCAAGGCCCACGACCTGGGCACAGATTAGCGTCATCACGGGAAGCGAGAGCCAGCCAGCGAACGTACATAATCCACTACGCCAGGTCATCGGCCAGAGATCGCGCCAGGAGACGGGTTGAATCTCGGGCGTCTTGCTCAGGAAATCCCGTTTGACGATGCGGTAGGCCAACCAGCGTGGTAAGAGTGCCAGGGCGATCTGACCAAGAGCAAGGGCATAGAGTCCCGCTCCGCAGAGCAGGCCAACCGCACAGAGGATGTAATTCAAAATGAGCCCTATCGCAAAAACCTCCTGCCCCTGTCGTACGCGATCGACGCCGAAGAGGAGATTCATCCAGAAGAGCCCGTACATATTGGCCGTCATACCCGCTGCATAGAGGAAGAAGGCGGGGGCGACCTGAAGATTCCAGAACTTTGCACCGAAATGGATGGAGAGCCAGAGTCCTCCGCCAACCATCATAAGGAGACCCATCGCCGCTCCCAACTTGGGATAGAGAGAGCATCCCATCCTAGCCAAACCGGCAATCCCGGCGAGATTCGGCTCCCTCTTCTCCCCCTCTGCGTGGTCAATACCAAGGGATCGCGCACTCGCCGCCCCACCCAGAAAGAAGCTGGCGAAACGCGCGATATTGGGAGAGAACCCCAGCTCCACGATGCCGCTAAACTGGGCAATCGAAAGAAAGACATACCACATGCCCAGCTCCTCCGTGGGGATCTTTCTCAGAACGATCGGCAAAACGAGGAAGAATCCTCCCGTCCTAAGCAATGTGACAAATCCCGTCCAGAGAACGGGGGATTCCCGGAATCTTTTAAATAGTTGGATCATTTAGTGAGATCCCTATTCCTTATAATTGCCATTATACATGATGCAATCCACCTCATAAAGATCGGGAAAATGGCCTGCATTATTAGGAATCAAGGCGGATAATTTAAATCCCTCGGATTTATAATACTCTAAAGCATCATAAATGCTTGGCTGGTTTTTATAGAGTGTTCTCAACGCCAGTTCGCTTTGTAAGCCGACAAAGCTTTTCAGAAAATTTTTACCTCCTTTGGCCACATACAAATCATTCCCTTGTGTATCCATCTTTAAATAGGGTCTTGAAAAGCCGTATTTCAACTTCAAATCTGGAAAAAGTTGTGAAATTGTTCGAGTTTCAATTTTTAAAGTTTTTTCAACTTCAATATCATCCTTTAATTTCAATGCATTATCGAGATTCGGTTGGTGTAATGAGCTGCATTGGGAATTTTTTGTTATATTAAAATCAACTGTTTTTACTTCTTCATCTAGCGCCGATTCGATGATATGCCATTTGTCATCATATTTGGAACTTGCTCTGAGAATATCAGCATCGACCGGATTAGGCTCGAAGGCATGAACTTCATTTTTTGTATTTTTCTGAAATCCAACGGGAAAAAATGCCGTGATTCGCACCCACATCAAAAATGCAGTCGATTTTATAGAAATGCAGAAATCGCTCTAATTCTTCCGGCTCAATTTGATACCAGGCAAGTCCCTTTCTATAAATCCTGTAGCCAAAGAGGGAAACTATGTTTTTTATGACATGGATGATTCTTTTTTTCATTTTTAGATAATTTAGAGCTTATGCATGGAGGCTAACTTGTGATTGCTAGTTAGTTCTATAATTCGTTTTTAGAATCTCTTTGTTGTGCACTCACAAATTCTAACAGCTTTCATGGATGGATTAAAATTACCTGAATTAGTTATCACAGGAATCTCAATACCTAGAGCGATGATTACGCATGAAAAAGATGGGCCAACTGAGGAGCTATTGAGATGATGCGCTAGCATCGCAAGCGTGAGAAATAGTCGTAGAGATGACACGAGGAATGATTGGCTGACTGAAGGGAAAGCATATTCCTTCGGTTCAGATTACTCAGGATGAAGTGGCCGATTTGAGGCCAAGCAGCCTCTTGGAGATTCCAAGGAGCGGTTGCTCTATGTACTGATGAACGCCGATCCTGATCAGAACGGTGATGACGGAGAGTACCATAAAGAGAAGTGGAAGTAGGGAGGCGTGATAGGAAAATTTGGAAAAGGTCTTCACGGCAAGATGTAGCAGTGGAGCATGGATCAGATAGATCGAGTAGGATGCCGCGCCAATGAGTTGGATCACGGGGTGACCACCGATGACGATGCCCTGCTTCTCCAGTCCCACAAGGGCTACGATCAGCAGGAAGAATCCTGCCCCAAGGATAAGCTGGGTAAGTTCAACATGATCCGTCACGTGTCGATAGATCTCAACTCCTGAGACCAGAGAGACAAGCATCAAGCCCAAGCTCCCTGCGGCAAGCAGGGTAGATCGTGAAAATTCTCGTCTGGATATCCAGGCGGCTCCCATCCCCAAAGCGAAAATGAGGAGATAAGGTTGCTTGAGCATGGAAAGGGGGAAGATCAGCGTAGCAGGGTCAAATAGGTGAGCCACCAAAGCAATGATTCCTAAGAAAATTCCCACCCTTTGATTCAAAATTAGAATTAAGAAGAAGGCATAAAAAATGACTTCGTACTCCAATGTCCAAGCGACAAAATCAATCGGAGCACCAAGGTCCCCTATATTAGCCCCTGGATTAGCCGTTGAATGCTGGGGGAGAAGAAGGAATGAAGCTACCCATGAGTAGTGGGACTCAGGAATGAAGGTTTCCGAATTTCCCAAGAGGAATACTTTTGCTAAAATAAGTACGATTACTACCCAGTAAATTGGATAAATTCTTATAATGCGCTTCCAGAGATAGCTGATGCCGCGTTCGGGACGCCCTATATCCACTGCATGGGCATAGAAAATGATGAAGCCGCTCAGGACGAAAAATAAGTGACTCCGATATGGCCGAAAATCGTCCAGTAATGGAACGGCGATACTTTCAGCAAATTTTCAAAGTTCTGTCCGAGATGCAAAAACAGCACCAAGATGCAGGCAACGGCACGACCTGCCTGAAGTGACTCAATCTTAAATGAAGTCATGCCGGTTTTTAATAGATGAAATAACT
>Ga0302194_10003164_pt1 | contig 10394 bp, 9 predicted proteins | sample II_Bog_N1_1_FD_200227 | JGI IMG/M metagenome (GOLD analysis project Ga0302194, IMG submission 200227) | Peat permafrost microbial communities from Stordalen Mire near Abisko, Sweden - II_Bog_N1_1 | ecosystem: Environmental > Terrestrial > Soil > Wetlands > Peat | place: Sweden: Abisko, Stordalen...
GCAAGATTCCAGAGGTGCGATCGGGACACAGAGAGGCCGTTGAGCTCTTTCGAGCGCACGAGGGTCCTTTTCTGGACGATGGCTCCGACATGTTCCGCCTTTTTGCTCACAAAAGCAGTCTATCAAATCCTCTACACTTATGCGCATCTATAAAGGATTTGACAGAGACTTGCATTGGTTTTCAGAACAACCAATCCCACACTATTGCCTGGGGCAGTCCGGCGCCCTTGCGCAATACAATCCCGCTCGCACCAACGAGGAAATCCAATGAAACCATCCAAGCTGTACGAGGCGCTCCATGCGCTGATAGGTGAGCGCGTGCCACTGCATATCTGGGGCGCGTGCGGCGTCGGCAAGTCGCAGATCGTCGCTCAGGTCGCGGAGGATATTGACTATGAATTCCTTGACGTCCGTGCCGTGCAACTCGATCCGGTCGATCTGCGGGGACTGCCACGGATCAAAGAAGATCAGACCGAGTGGGTTCCGCCCAAGTTCCTTCCCACCACCGGGAAAGGCATCCTGTTTCTCGATGAGCTGACCTCCGCGCCACAGATGACGCAGGCCGGCTGCTATCAACTGGTGCTCGACCGCAAACTCGGAGAGTATGTGTTGCCACACGGCTGGGTAGTCATCGCCGCTGGCAATCCGGCCTCCGAGCGGGGAGTGCATTTCTCGATGCCGCGGCCGTTGCGGAATCGCTTCGTTCATCTCGAACTTGAAGCCGACCTGAACGACTGGTCGAAGTGGGCCGTGGGCGCCGGCGTGCGGCCGGAGATTATTGCCTTCCTCCGCTTCAAGCCGGACCTGCTGCATACCGCCGATGCGACCTCGGACGCAAACGCATGGCCCACTCCCCGCTCCTGGGAGATGGCCTCCAATGTTCTGCGCGGCATCGCCCGCCGGCAGAAGACCACCTTTCTCTCTGGTGCCGGCGAGTTCGAGGCGCAGTTGCTCGACGGCACGGTAGGGCCTGCCGCCGCTGCGGAGTTGCTCGCATTCCTCCGGCTGTTCCGGCAGTTGCCGTCGATTGATGAGATTCTGCTTAACCCCGAGACGGCGCCGCTTCCCACGGAAACATCGGCACAGATCGCAATCGCCACGGCGCTGGGGCGTGCCATGACCGATAACTCAGTGGCCAGGGGACTCAAGTATCTCGACCGCATGCCGACCGAGATGCGCGTCATGGCGATGCGCGACGCGGCGGCGCGGGATGCCGCCATTACCCACACTCCAGAATTCATTCGCTTTGGAGTGGCCCATAGGGAGGTAGTTCAGTGATTACCGAACGCGCAATGCTCGCAGCCGTCCACATCAGCATCTGGACGGCCGTCAAACACGACCGCAAAATCAGCCGCGACGTCGCCGACCAACATGGAGCGCACCAGGGCGCGGGCCGGTATAACAAGCAACTGTTGCGCGGCGCCGACAAACTCGATGAGTTGCGCACGCTGGCAGGGCAGGTGCGGCAGTACTTCTACAAGATTACGTTGCCGTGGTCCGACGAGGGATTTCGCCTGCTGCCGTCGAATCTCTATTTCGATCTGACGACCCGGATTCGCGAGTTCGAGGCCAGCTTCGAGCTTGGTGTGGAGAGCTTCCTTCAGGTCTATCCCCAGTACATCGAGCAGGTGCGGCCGGAGTTGAACGGACTGTTCCGCGAGGAAGACTACCCGGCCGCCGACAAACTGCGCAAGAAGTTCGGCGTCAAGCTCGAGATCCTTCCCATTCCGTCCGGAAATGACTTCCGCGTGCAGATGTCGGCCGAGGAGCAGGCACGCGTTGCCCGCGAGATCGACACCAATGTCCGGCAGTCTCTGACGCGTGGGACCGAAGACCTCTGGAAGCGGCTCAGGGAAGTGGTCTCGCACATGGTGGATCGGCTGAACGAGCCGGAGTCGCGCTTCCATGCCACGATGGTCACGAATGTCTTCGACCTGGTGGAGTTGCTGCCGCGACTCAACGTCAATGGCGACGCGGATTTGAACCGCTTCGCCGAGCAGATCAGACAGCGCCTATGCGGCTTCACGGCCCAGGACCTCAAGAGGCATGATTTACTGCGCGTGGCAACGGCAACGGATGCCGCAGAGATCGTCGCTGAGATCGATAGCGTTCTGCGCAACCGCGAAGCGGGTGCGCCGGAGGGAGAGGCGACTGCATCCGTCGAGAACATCCTGGCCCATATGAGTGCGTACATGGAGGCGCCCGCCGCGGCATGAGACACGAGACACCTGCAACGCTTCGCATCCAGAAGTCGCGGACAACTTTGCTGCTTGATCACCCATTTTTCGGATCTCTCTTGTTTCGCTTGAAGGGGCGCGAGAACCGGTCGATTCCAACCATGGCGACCGATGGAGTGTCGCTTTACTTTAACCCCGAGTTCGTCGATACGCTGAATTCGGCCACGCTGGCTGGGGTGCTGGCCCACGAGGTCATGCACCCCGCGCTGCAGCACCATGTGCGGCGTTCCGGGCGCGATCCAAGGCGGTGGAATGAGGCGTGCGACTACGCCATCAATCCACTGCTGCTCGATGCAGGCCTCAGTCTACCGGAAGGCGTTCTTGTCGATCATCGCTTCCGTGGAATGAGCGCGGAGCAGATCTACAACCTGCGCGAGGCCGAAGCACAGCCACAGTCCGGCGGCACGGACCCACAGAACGAGGCCGCAGGAGTCGGTACGGGGAATGCACCTCCAAAGCAGAACGCACCCGCATCGCTTTCTGCCCCCGTGACGGAAGGCGGGATTGGTCAGGTTCTTGATGCACCGCTTCCGGACGAAGGGACGCCGAGCGTGGAAGAACAGGCGCGGGACTGGAGTGTTGCTCTCAACCAGGCAGTCACTCTCTCAAAGCAGGCCGGGAAATCTCCCGCGGGCCTTGCACGTGTCCTCGAAGGCGCAGCGGAGGCGGCGGTCGATTGGCGGGAACTGCTGCGCCGGCTCTGGTCGGATACCATCCCGGCCGATTCGAGCTGGATGCGGCCGAACCGGCGACATATCTGGGCTGGACTCTATCTGCCTGGGATGGTGCGGGAGGGGGTCGGTGAGATAGCGATCGCTGTCGATTGCTCCGGTTCGGTTTGCAGGCGGCAACTGAGGCTCTTTGAGGCCGAGATACGCTCAATCCTCGAAGGCCAAAGGCCAGAACGGGTGCATGTTCTCTACTTCGACACCGCGGTGCATAAGGTGGAGACGTACTTCGCTGGAGAGCCCGTTCATCTCAATCCGGTTGGCGGAGGAGGGACGGACTTCGGACCGTGCTTCGACTGGTTGGAGGAGCAAGGGATTTGGCCGCAGACTCTGGTCTTTCTGACGGATCTGTGCGGCACGTTTCCCGAAACCGCACCAGAGTATCCGGTGCTCTGGGCGTCCACCGAGCGCCAGCGGGCTCCCTTCGGCAGCGTTATTCCGATGCACGCAGCCTAGTTTCCGAAACCGTTAATGATCGGCCCAAGGGGAACGATGGCGCGCTCTATCGCCACTGCCGAGCTATGCGAGTCGCGAAAGACGGCAGGGCCGGTGCACCACCACGGAGTTTCAATATGGAGAAGACAATTCACATCTTTACGGATGGATCAGCGATCCGGAATCCTGGACCGGGTGGATGGGCCGCGGTGTTGATCCGGGGAAGCACGAGCTGGGAGATGTCGGGAGCAAGTTCTTGGACGACCATTTCAGAGATGGAGCTTCTGGCAGCGGTCGAAGCCTTGCGTACGCTCCCGGCTGGTTCCGTGGTCGAACTGCGCTCGGACTCGGAATTGTTGATTCATGGAATGCGCTTCCGTGTTTTCCGCTGGCAGAGGCAGGGATGGCACAACAGCCGCGGCATGGAGTTGCAGCACCAGCAACTCTGGATGGAGTTACTTCGGCTAAACGAGCGGATGAACATCCGGTGGCGATGGATCAGGGGCCACAGCGGGCATCCAGTGCAGACCCGCGTTGACGCTCTCGCCTATCGAGCCGCCCGGACGGAATGGTACAAACCGCGAATCGCCGCATGAATTTTGTTGATCCAAACTATCAAATCACTGGTTTGGCTTGAAAACCCTCAGGAGACGCTGCAATGAGCGATGGCAATACTTTGTTTGAAATCGACCGGGAACTCGATTCGCTGCTCGATCAGATTGAAGAAGAAGCCGAAGAGACCGGCTCCGCGTCACCGGAGTTGCTGGAGCGGTTCCAACAATTCTGCGAGGCCGAACGCGAGAAAGTCGACAGGATCGGACGGTTCCTGACCCTGATGGACAACAGGATGAAATACTGCCGGCAGCAGGCAGACCGTTTCCAGACGCGTGCGCGCTCCGCCGATGCGAAGATAGTTAGCACGAAAAATATGGTGCTCTATTTCCTTGCCGCACGGGGACTTAAGAAGATCGAGGGCAGGGAATTCACACTGCGACTTCAAAAGAACAGCCAGGACTCCGTTGAGATCACAGATGCAAGCCAGGTCCCAATAGCTTGCCGAGAGTTGGAACTTCGAATTCCAGGTCGTGTCTGGGTAGAGGTCCTTGCTCTTCTCCCAGATGATACGACCAAGACTTTGGCAAGTTGCATCCGCTGCAATGCACCGAGCAATGACGCGATCAAGGAGTCAGCAAGTCGTTGCGAGTTGGTCCCAGGCGCACAGGTAAAGCGTGGCTTTCATTTGCGCGTAGTCTGACCGATTCTCACAAATATTCAAAGAAAGCGCCAGCCGATAACATCGGGATTTAGACTGGTTTCTGCTCGAGCGTTCGAACTTGCTGCAGGATGGTCGGCAGCTCGCTGTGATTGTGAATCCAAATCACGTTGAGCCCCAGGTCGGCGTATGAGTGTTCCATAAAGCTGTGGTGGACATTTAAGAAATGTTCGGCAACCGTTGCGCGAACACTCGTCTGAGATTGATTGAGCAGGTCCTCGATCCCGAGCCTCTTTAAGCATATGTAGTGTTTGGCACGGTTGCTTTGCCGAAAATCAATGTCCAGCAGGCGTCTGAGATTGGGGTCAGTTCCAGAGATTCCTAGAAGAAGACATGTAGTCTCTCGAAGGAGTTTTAACTGTTCGAAGTTCGCCCACGAGTAGTGGTCCGATTGCAGAGCGAAGTAGCTCTCTTCAGAGAAGACGAGCCTTGAATTCGTTTCGGACTCGCCAGTCTGAGAAAGACGTCCGTGGACGTGATAAATAGGGAGTTCGTCTGAATCCGGGAAGGTTCCTTCCCGGAATATCGGACGGCACTTGATTTCGTCCGCATTCAGGGCGGTCTCTAACAGATCGTCGAAGTTATAGGTGACAACGGCAAAGACGCCCGCGCGTTGGCGCGATGGACGGCAGAGCCTTGAGATGGCAGCGATGAGTGAATTCTCGTTTGGAGGTTTGACCGATTGATAGAGCACTTCATGCAATTTCTGTTCGAAGTCACTCCCGAGGCTATTCTGCAGATACCGCGCTACTAGCAAAGGTGAACTGTCCTGAGATCGAACGAGCGCCGAGGCAATTTCAAGCCGTTCCGTTACTGACATACCTCGGGTTGCGTACTGCGCATCCTTCGGGGTTTGCTCGTCGACCATTTGCAGCGCCAGGTTTGTGATCAGCGTCTTCCAAGTGGGGATACCGCAGTCGACCGAGGTCCCAGCACCGAGGAAGAGCGACAGGCGGTCGGAAAAATACACCTTCCGAAGGTCGACAAGATATTTGTTTCGCTGCTCAGTCCAATTCGTGTCGGCCTTCTGCACAATAGCCGCCACGGCCCGGGTCCCTAGGTCCGGCACAAGGCCCCCGACCGCGTCGGGATATTTCTCCATCAGTTCTGCTACTTTTTCCGGACCCCAAAAGACGAGTTGCAGATCGTGAAGGCGCGAATCGGCCTGCAATGCGGCCATCCGTTCGGCTTTCAGGGAATGTGTCGCGATCAGAAGTGCACTTTTGGCGCCGCTGGTATCCGCGGCTCTCTGCAAATCTCCGGCGAACCGCTGGGAAACAACACGCTTTAGGTTGTGGCTGATATCAACAATTGTGGGTCCAGGTGTCGAATCGTCGATCCCCGCCGTAGCAAGAGCATCGAACCTGCCGCCATCGTTGACCTCGAGAGGCCGCTTGCTTTCCGCCAAATGCAGAGTGAGCAGCCTGATTACGATCTGCTCGACCCGCTTAACGCCGTCCTGGCCCTTATAAACCCGTTCGAGAAGTTCGGAGAAATCGGTCGCCCCGGTTGTGGACATAGCTACTCGTCCTTTCGAAGCCATCCTCGCTGGCGCCGCGTGGATTAGGTCGGCTTCAGCCCCAATCATACTTCGCAATCGATAGGTTGTATCGATTCCGTGCTGAGCGCACGAAATATAGATGCGGTAAATTCGACTCGCCTATTATTGCTACTTGGCTTTCTCCCGTACTTTGCGAAACACCCGGTTGAATAGTGAGTAAACAGACCAGACTGCAGATGTGGAAAAAACAAACTACACCACCACCCGATGGACTGACTCACGTAGGCTGGAACTATACTGCGTTAGGCTCATTGAGCGGCGGTGGGCCTCCTGCATCTGCCTGTGAAAGCGCTGGATTAGCCTGAAGTAGAGGCCTGTTTTTGTCAGCGTGCCAAGATCAACGTCAGTCAGAACCGAAATTGCCTCAATGATGATGCGGGTACAAGGATGAGCGAAGAACAATCCCCAGCGACCGTCGTCTTCATCGATGCGGACAACACTCTTTGGGACACCGACGGTGTTTACGCAGATGCTCAGCTTGCACTCTTGAAGGAACTGGAAGATCGCCTCGGTGCAAACGTATCGGATTCGGACCGTCTCGCCTTCATCCGGGGTATCGATCAAGGACTGGCAGAGCGCCATCACGAGGGACTTCGATATCCGCCACGGTTCTTAATTAAGGCGCTTGCGCTTGCCCTCACAGGATCGGACAAAGCGAATGCCATCCGATTGGCCTGGGCCGGCGGGATCGAATCCAACCGTCTCAGCAGTGAGAGTGTGCAGCAGGCGGAAAGCCGAATGGTTGAGAACCTGCGCAGAACTCCGACGCTTCGTCCGGGTGTGCTGTCCGGATTGTCGGAGCTTGCCACTGAAGGCTTCCCCTTGCTGGTGTTGACCGAGGGCAGACAAGACCGCGTGAGGGACATTGTCCGCACACATGATCTGGAGCGCTACATCCCGCGAGTCATGGAGGTCCGAAAGGATCAGCGGTTGTACGAGCGCCTCCTTAAAGTCCTTCACCCCCGCAATGTTGGGTTCATGATAGGCGACCAACTCGACCGCGATATTCGCCCCGCCAAAGCTGCGGGACTAAACACAATCTACTTTCCGAGCAATTTCCGTCCCAAATGGGATATAGACGAGAAGGGAGTTCTCCCGGATCGCCAGATTGCAACCTTCGCGGATGTTCCAGGGATCATCAACGCCGAGCTGAAGCAAGTTGACTAGCGTATATCAAAGGAGCCAGTCGAGGCGGTCAATTTCTTTCCGTCAGAAAAACGCCATTTCGAAACTCACGCGCCGGCCTGATTGCCGCTGTGGAATGGGCCCTCCTGAACTGCGAGAGAATGCACGGGGTTGTCCAGATCATCCGTAATCAACAATCGACCTGCAGGCTTTTGAAAGTGCGGTTGCGCAGGCGGGGATGATGGTCGAGGTGGACCGACAAATATCAAGGTTGAACCCATGACCAATACCCAAGCCAAAAGTACCCGAATAGAAAATGACAGGATGGTCTGCGCAGGTTGCAGATAGCGAAGCTTGTCGGCTACCTTACAAGCGATCAGATAGGTTTCGAGAATGTAGTTCCGGAAATAGTAGATGGGCAACTTCGGATCGATCTCGAACTCCTCTTCTCCCCCGCCGGCTCGCACGAATCCCTTCGAATGAACAAAACTCTTCGCCCAAAGAGCCGGGGTCATGCTAACGATGTCGCTATAGAAGAGGTACGAGCCAATTCCGGTTCCGGCACCTGATTGATCCGACGAATGGGTCTTCGGATATTTGAATTGCGTGCGGGTCGCATGGAAGATCACCAGCGCTCCGGAGATCGCGCTCAAGATGAAAATTGCAAACAGTGCGTAGGAACCCAGCACCATAAAAATCGGCATCCCGATCCCAAACTGCGCGACGGTGGCGCGAAATGGGTAGATGTCGGCAAATTTCGTAAACAGCGCGCCGGACAAAGCGCTCAGGAAGGCGACAATGGTCAACAGCCTTGTAGCCTTTTGGTCCTGATACTCGGTCAGCGCCTTGACCTCGTCGAGCGACTCCCGTCCACGCTTCAGATGTTCCTCGATGTCGGTGGAATCATCGGCGTCGAGTTTCGAGACGACGGCGGAAATTTCCGAAACAATTTGCGAGATCGGGAGAGTTTCGACGCTCTCCTTTTGACCACTGACAATCAGCGGGTAAAACGAGATGTCCTTGTCGCGAAATGCATACCAAATCGCATGAAGACATCCAAGCTTGAGGTCTTTTTTCTTCACGTGGCATCTCCAAGCTGCAAATCACTTTTGGATGTGGTGACAACATCGTAGTCGATCCGCGTTAACAGAAGCGTCGAATTCGCTATCCCTTATACGGCGGTGAAGAGCCACTGTTGCCGATACGTGACGCCACTTCCTCGATTTTTTCCATTGATGCGACAAGCACGACTGGCTTAGGAGGTGAGATTCAACCGCACCGACCAGAAAGTCACCGGATAAGGAGTATTATGGTCCACTATCATGGAGGGCCTTTCAGCGATCCCGCCACTGCAGTTACTGTCTGGCGGGGACGACACGCAATGATCAGTTTTGTCCGCCCGGAGCAGATCAGGATTGCGGCTGAGGTCTGCCAGTCATTCTGTATTGATAACGGTGCTTACTCAGTTTGGCGGCGGGGTGCGAGGTTTGAAGCGGACAGGTACTATTCTTGGATTGAGCGTTGGATGCGCCACCCTGGGTTCGATTTCGCCGTCGTACCGGACCGCATTGACGGAACCGAGGATGAAAATGACGAATTGCTGGCTCAATGGCCATTCCAACGCTGGCAGGGGTGCCCGGTCTGGCATATGCACGAGAGCCTGAGCCGGCTTCGGCGCCTCGCAAAAGAGTGGTCTCGTATCGCGATCGGCTCGAGTGGTGCGTATTCTTCTCCGGGAAATGCTCTGTGGTGGCAGCGCATGAACAGAGCAATGCGCGCTTGCTGCGATGCGACCGGCAGGCCTCGAACGCGGTTGCACGGACTCAGAATGCTAAACCCAGAAATCTTCGGCCGCCTGCCATTGTCCTCTGCCGATTCGACGAATGTAGCTCGCAACGTCCAACTCGACTCCAAGTGGCGCGGATCTTATACTCCTTCCTCAAAGCGTGTAAGGGGCCTGGTGCTGGTCGACAGAATTGAGGCTCATAACTCTCCTGGGAGTTGGGTTTCTTTGGCTGCCTAGGACAACCGGACGCTTGAACCCCTCGTATCAGGTCGGCGGCTTTGGGTCCCTTCGAATTGCGCAATCGAAGGGATTACCGGGCTGAATCGAAGATTCCGGCGGCCCCTCAAAAGAGCCCCCGAAACCTGGAGTGAGCAACCCCGTCCAGCGGGTGAAGAATTAGGAGTACCATGTTTCAAACAGAACATTTATCTCCCGACAATGAACATGTTCCCTGAAGGATCGCTTCTGACGAGAATTGGCGATAGCGACGCCGGCCCTGCGCGTTTAATCCACTCGACTGGGCCATCGCGCGGCCAAATCCGGTTTCTTTGGACTGGGACCGAGTGCGAAATGAATCTGATGGGTGCTATGTTTGGCCGGCTCGAACTCTTAAGCGGGAGCCCTGTCAGCTTGTACCGGATTCCAAGGCCGTGCACCGGCGAAGTCATTGAAAACTTAGGGAATGGAAAGAGTGGGCTTTGCCGATATCGTGTTCGGGCTGCGGATGGGGACGAGTTTCTGGATGAGACTCAATTGGAACCGCTTCCGCCAGACCGAACGAACCCAATTTCGATCTTCCAGACCAATTCATGGGGCTCAGCCAAGGCCTTTCGCCGCCGTCAGTCTTTCCTGAAGATGATCGAGTTGTGGCACACCCAAACCGCCGGCATTCCCGGTCTGATGGGCGTGCGCGTCGAGCCAATGGGGCATCAGCTATACGCGTTGCGGCGGGTCCTATCGAGCCGCCGGCCGCGCTTCGTATTGGCCGATGAAGTGGGGCTGGGAAAGACGATTGAGGCTGGATTGGTTCTTCAATCGCTGATCCAGGAAAAGCCAGACCTCCGGATTCTCATCATTGCGCCGGGGTCGATGAGTCGGCAGTGGTTCTCGGAGATATACCTCCGCTTTGGAGCGCGAGCATTTGGGTTGCTCGAAGCCGAGGACCTTGCCAGGCGCGGGGAAGGGGCTGGCAGATTCGTGCTTGATCGCCTTGCGGATGGGCGTGTGATCATTTCGACGACCGCCTTGA
>Ga0302194_10003186_pt1 | contig 10353 bp, 7 predicted proteins | sample II_Bog_N1_1_FD_200227 | JGI IMG/M metagenome (GOLD analysis project Ga0302194, IMG submission 200227) | Peat permafrost microbial communities from Stordalen Mire near Abisko, Sweden - II_Bog_N1_1 | ecosystem: Environmental > Terrestrial > Soil > Wetlands > Peat | place: Sweden: Abisko, Stordalen...
AACCGCTACAATGGTTAAACTAAAAATAGTATCTAAACTATGAAGTTTTTTCCTCGAAATACGAGGATCCTCAATAGCATTAAAGTAGTTGTTGATTTGCATTTTTATTGCAAATCAACACAGTATTGGCTTTCTCTTTTTTAAATAATAAATTTTCATTCAACTAATTGTTGTTAATTTTAATGCGTGAAACCTGAGGGAATATTTTCGGAATATACGGGAATGTGCCGGAAACTCTCGTTTAATCCTCAATTATTCCAACTCACTCTATTACATTAAATCCTTACTACTTTTATTCCTACTTTTGTTTGTAAAAGAATTGTTGAAATATATTTCGGAAACTTGTAGATGCGGAATCAAGTTCAGCATGACTTTGTACATTTTACATTTATTCCAAACCAACTTAGGTTTTGGAATTTATTTTTAAAGCCTCATCCCTAAACCTTCTCCGCCCTTCGACAGGCTCAGGGAACGGAGAAGGGAAATAAAGGTTTTGGTATAACATAACACTAATAAATTAATACTCATTTAAAAATTAAATTCATGTATCAACGCGTTAAAAAATACACATCGGTTTTTGGAATTCCGATGTTTGCCCTGATTTCATTTTTAGGGCACGGTTGGTGGGCTTTTGCTTTGCCTATTCTCACCTTTGTATGGGTACCTTTTGCCGAATTATTTACCGAACAGAGCGGTGGTAATTTTTCGGAAGAAGAAGAAAGAAAAGCCCTGGAAGATCCGTTTTATGACAGGTTGCTCTACCTGATGGTTCCTCTTCAGTTTATTATTATCTTTTCAGGTCTTTATTTAATAAACCATCCGGAATCAATTATTTTAAACGTGAACATAGGCGCTGTTAATCCGGTTCCGTTTACTAATGGTTTGGGCACAATCGGCAGCGCGATGTTAAATGCAACATTGCCATTCAGCCATGGTTCTACTCACCTTTTCGGAAGCATGAGTTTGGTTAACTGGGCTGTGTGGACCAAATTTGAACTGGTAGGTAAAATATTTGCAATGGGCATTTGCTGCGGTGTAATAGGTATTAATCTGGGTCATGAATTAGGTCATCGGTTTGGAAAATTTGATCGGTTTATGGCTAAATCATTATTGCTTTCGAGTATGTATATGCACTTTATCATTGAGCATAACAGAGGTCATCATAACCGTGTTGCAACAGACGAAGATCCGGCAACAGCCCGTCGTGGCGAAATTTTGTATTTCTTTTGGATCCGCTCCATTGTATTTGGTTATATATCTGCATGGAAACTGGAAACCGAACGATTAAAAAAAATGGAAATTCCTTTCCTGTCATTAAAAAATGAAATGATACAATTTGTGTTAATTCAAATAGGGTTTGTAGCGTTTATTTATATGGTGTTTGGGCTAAAAGGAATGATTGCCTTTTTGTTAGCAGCACTTATTGGCGGACTGTTACTTGAAACAGTTAATTACATTGAGCATTACGGATTGCAAAGAGTGAAAAACCCTGCTACGGGCGTTTACGAAAAAGTATTTCCAACACATTCATGGAATTCAAACCACAAAATTGGCAGAATATTTTTATTTGAGTTAACACGTCATAGCGATCATCATTATATTGCAAGCCGCAAATATCAAATATTACGTCACTTTGACGAATCGCCGCAAATGCCTTTTGGATATCCTGCAATGCTTGTACTTGCAACATTTCCTCCAATTTGGTTTCCTCTTATGCACCGTCATATAGAAAAACACAAACAATTACTGGCAACCAGAAAATCGGGAGCCAGTTACGTTTAAATAAACACAAACTACATAAATGAACCTGACAAGTCTTTAACCATTGTAAAGGTAAGGTTTGTCAGGTTTTATATTATACCAAACTAATATAGGTTTTAGAATTTATTTTTAAAGCCTCATCCTTAATCCTTCTCCGCCCTTCGATAGGCTCAGGGAACGGAGAAGGGAAATAAAGGTTTTCCAAAACCTATGTTGGTTCGATATATTAACGTTGAATAGTTAATTATAAAACACGGGTGCAAAAAATAGTATCACAAGGCAAAGCATATATTGCTGAAACAAACAGCAGTATGAAAATCACTAAAAATTTAGTGTTTATTGTGCTGGCTGCAAGTATTGTTCCCGCTGTTTATTTTAAAGTTCAGCAATGGGTAGAAGGTGAAGTAACATCTGTATCAGAGTTGCTTACAGGTTTGTTTTATTATATCATTATTGCGGCAGTACTCACCTCAGCAATTGCATTTTTAGTATGGCTGCTGCTGGTATGGTTACAAAAAAATTTCCCTTGGTCCGAAAACATAGCTAAACGTTTGGTGATAGAACTGGTGCTTACTTCAACACTCACACTTTCATTAACCTTTATTTTTACTGAAATTTTAACATTAATAATTCCCGACAGAGGATTTGCGTATTCAATACAAGTATATCATATACTTGAAGCCGCTATTTTGATGAATTTAATTTTAGTGCCTGTTACCGAAGGCTTCTATTTTTTTGATAAATGGAAACGATCATTTATGGAAAAAGAAAAACTGATATTACAAAAAGAACAATTAGAAAAGGAACATGTGATATCTCAAAATGAATCGCTGAGAAGTCAGATTAACCCTCACTTTTTATTCAATAGCTTAAATGTGCTTTCGTCGTTAATTCATGAAGACACCAACAAGGCAGAAGAGTTTATTGAAGAGTTTGCCAGTGTATATAGATACGTGCTCGACATGAGTAACAAACAAATTGTATCATTAAAAAAGGAACTGGATTTTATTGATTCCTATTTTTTTCTTCAAAAAATTCGCTTTGGCGATAGTCTTAAAATTGAAATACATATCAATGAACAAACCGATTCATTTTTTATTTTGCCCCTGTCATTGCAACTATTGGTGGAAAATGCAGTGAAACATAATAAAATTTCAAAAGAGCATCCGCTAACGGTAACTATTGAAATGGACAACGATTATTTGATTGTTAAAAACAATCTTCAAATAAGAAATGAAACTATTGTTTCAACAGGCATAGGATTAAAAAATATTCGTGAACGATATTTTTTATACAACAAAAGTGAACCTGTATTTGAAAAAACGAATAATGAATTTATTGGAAAAATACCTTTAATAGAAGAATTATTATGAATGTAGTTATTATTGAAGACGAAAAATTAGCGGCTGATAAGCTGGAACGTCAATTAAATAAGGTTGATGAAAGTATTCATGTGTTAGCTAAACTTGAAAGTATTACCGAAGCCGTTAACTGGTTTGCGGAAAACAAATGTGACCTTATTTTTCTCGATATCCATTTATCCGATGGTGTAAGTTTTAAAATTTTTGAAAAAATAAAGTTGAAAACCCCGGTTGTATTTACTACTGCATACGACCAATACGCTATACAAGCATTCAGGGTAAATGCACTTGATTATTTATTAAAACCAATAAGCAAAACCGACTTGTCTGCTGCTTTGGAAAAATTTCATTCACTGGCTGAAAATCCCAAAGAATTGCCTCCGATAGATTTTTCGGCATTAATGGAAGCTATGGCAGAGAAAAAAACAATTTACAAAGAACGCTTTATGGTAAAGAGCGGAGGAGGTAAAATAAAAGTGATAGAAACGGATAGCGTAGCCTATTTTTTTGCTGAAGGTAAGTATGCTTTTATGGTGGATAAAAAAGGGGAAGAACATTTAATTGAAACTACACTTGAAAAGCTGGTAAATGAACTCAATCCAATAAAGTTTTTCAGAATAAACCGACAATTTATTGTTGGAATAGGTGCTATAGAAAAAATGCACACCTGGACCAAAAGCCGAATTAAAATAGAATTAAACCCTCCCTCAAAACAAGAAGTAATAGTAAGCGTAGAACGTTCGCCGGAATTTAAAAAGTGGCTGGATAGTTAATTTTTAAACCTTGGTAAACATTCTTCTCAACTAATTATAAACCTTACCTTTGCCTCCGTTTATTAAAAAAATGTTCGGGTGGCGCAATTTAAACTTACAGGTGAATTTTTAGCACAACTCCGCGAAGCCATACAGGCTAACCAGGGAGAAAAAGTTGCAGAACAACTAAAAGAGTTGTACCCGCCGGATATTGCCGAAATTCTGGATCAGTTAAAGTTTGAAGATGCGAAATATGTTTATGCACAATTAAATGAACAAATAGCTGCTGATGTATTGGTAGAGTTGGATGATGAAAGACGCGATGACTTTCTGGCACTGCTCAGTTCCAAAGAAATTGCGGAATTTGTTGACAACATGGATTCGGATGATGCTGCCGATGTGATTGCAGAATTACCCGATAATGTGCAAAACGAAGTGCTTTCGCAAATGGAAGACAGCGAGCAGGCAAGCGACATTGTTGATCTTTTAAATTATGACGAAAACACCGCCGGTGGTTTAATGGCAACGGAGCTGGTAAGAGTGCATATTAATAGTAATTCCATTGAATGCGTTAAAGAAATACGTAAACAGGCAGATGCGGTTGAAACCATTTACACCATTTATGTGGTGGATGATAATGAGAAATTATTAGGACTCCTGTCATTAAAAAAATTGGTTACTTCCTCTCCCCGCTCCAAAGTAGCGGATATTTTCGATTCAAAAGTCATCTCCGTAACTACCAATACAGATGCGGAAGAGATTGCCAACATTATGGAAAAATACAACCTTATTGTATTGCCCGTTGTAGATGCGTTAGGACGATTGGTAGGAAGAATTACCATTGACGACATTGTTGATGTAAGGCGTGATGAAGAAACGGAAGATCTTCAAAAAATGGCGGGTGTGGAGGCTTTTGATGAACCGTACATGAGTATGTCCACGTTTAAAATTTTAAAAAAACGTGCCGGTTGGTTGGTCATATTATTTTTAGGTGAAACGCTTACCGCTTCGGCAATGAGTTTTTTTGAAACTGAAATTGCCAAAGTGGTGGTACTTGCATTGTTTGTCCCCTTAATTATTTCAAGCGGAGGAAACACCGGCTCACAGGCTGCCACATTGGTAATACGGGGATTGGCATTAGGGGAAATTACTGTCAGAAGTTGGTGGCAAATAATAAAACGGGAAGTTAAGGTAGGCTTGATACTCGGATTAATATTAGGTGTGATAGGCTTTTTAAGAGTAGTTGTATGGGCACAGTTTACACCCATTTACGGTCCTCACTTTTTTGATATAGGCTTGGTTGTAGGGCTTTCTCTGCTGGGAGTCGTACTTTGGGGTAATATTATCGGCTCATTATTTCCCATATTATTAAAACGTCTGGGTTTTGACCCTGCCGTATCTTCTGCTCCTTTTGTAGCAACACTTGTGGATGTAACGGGCTTAATCATATATTTTACTGCGGCATCCATGCTTCTTGGAAATATTATTCTTTAAAAATGAATATTCTGTTTATCGATTCCAATCATGCTATATTGCACGAAACTCTTCAAAAGGCAGGGCATCACTGCGATTTGAACTATCACTGGTCAAAGGATGAACTACTTGCCAACGTTCATAACTATGATGGCATTGTTATCAGGAGCAAAATAAAAATAACCCGAGAAATTATTGATAAAGGCATTCGCTTAAAATTTATTGCCCGTGCAGGTGCAGGTATGGAAAACATTGATGTGGAGTATGCAGAAAGCAAAGGCATAAAATGTTTGCATGCTCCCGAAGGCAATCGCGATGCCGTTGCCGAACACGCAATAGGAATGCTTCTGTCGCTGTTTAACAATTTGTGCAGGGCAAATAAGCAGGTGCGCGAAGGCAAATGGATACGCGAAGGTAATCGCGGTGTAGAGTTAAAAGGAAAAACGGTGGGTATTATCGGTTACGGCAATATGGGTAGCGCCTTTGCTGAAAGATTAAGGAGCTTCGGAGTAAAAATTTTGGTGTATGACAAATACAAAAACAATTTTGGCACTACAAAAATCATTGAAACCACACAGGAACAAATTTTTGAAGAAGCAGATGTACTGAGTTTGCACACACCGCTTACTGATGAAACACACTATCTGATTAATGATGTATTCATAAACAAGTTTAAAAAAAATATATACATCATCAACACTGCCCGTGGCAAAAGCCTGAATACAGCCGACCTTGTAAGCAACATACAATCGGGCAAAGTGCTTGGTGCTTGTATAGATGTGCTGGAATACGAACTTGTTTCTTTTGAAAACATTGATTCAAAAAACCTCCCTGAACCATTCCAATATCTGGCGCAAAGTGAAAAAGTGATGCTCTCTCCTCACATTGCCGGCTGGACGTTTGAAAGCAATGAGAAAATAGCCGCCATTCTTGCTGAAAAAATTCTTGCATTAAACGTTTAAAGAATTGACGAATTTTTATACTTCCATTCTTTACTTAAGGTAGGATTTTTTATCAGATTGTTTTATCACACCTGAAAACAATTGACAAATTATAATTGTTGATTTTAGTGATGTTTGCTTAAAGCAGCAGTAATCACTACTCAAAATCTTTCTTACTTTTGTGAGCTTTAAAAATAACATTATAATTTGAGCAATCGGTAGCAATGACAGAACCCATCATTATTTCAATAGTATCATATTTAAATTCCAAACCATTTTTATATGGCTTACAACAGTACAAATTCCAAAACAATATTTCTGTATCATTAGATACGCCAGCAATATGCGCTCAAAAGCTGCTTAACGGTAAAGTTGATATAGGATTAATACCGGTTGCCGTTATTCCACTGCTTAACGAATATCATATTATTGGTAACTATTGCATAGGTGCAAAAGGAAAAGTGGGATCGGTAATGCTTTACAGCGAAGTTCCTTTAACTGATATTACAACCGTTTTGTTGGATTATCAATCCAGAACATCTGTTACACTTGTAAAAGTACTTGCCAAACATTTTTGGAAAATCACCCCTGTTTGGGAAAACGCAACAGAACATTTTGAAACAAAAGTTGCGGATTCTACCGCTGCCGTTATCATTGGCGACCGCACATTCGGGCTCGAAAATAAATTTGCCTATTCGTATGATTTAGCTGAAGAATGGGAAAAATTAACCGGTTTGCCATTTGTGTTTGCATGTTGGGTATCCAACAAAAAACTGCCTGATAGTTTTATCAATGAATTTAATGCTGCTTTAAAATTTGGTATTGATAATCGTCAGACTTTAATTGCACAACTGATAAAGGAAAATAATTACAAAACGGATATTGCTTATTACCTGAATGAGCAAATCAAATATAACTTTAACGAGGAAAGAAAAAAAGCCCTGAGTTTGTTTTTAGAATATATGAAGGAATTGTAATGTCCGGTCACTACTTTGCTCGAACTTAGAGCTTATAAGTATTGTTAATTGACACCCTCAAATTGGTGGTTGAGATTCTCGAACCACTCCTACATTGTAACATTAACGTGAATTATGGATTATTTTGTATGACCTCACCCCTGCCCCTCTCCAAAGGAGAGGGGATAAAGGGGTGAGGTCAAGAAATATACAATCTCTTAATTTAGTGAATGAAAACAAACATTTATAAAAAATCTAATCCATAATTCACGTTAACATTAAATTTCACAAACGATTGTCTGTTCATTTTTTCACTTTCAAAAATAAATCCCAAACCACCACACCTATACTTACTGCAATATTTAACGAATGTTTGGTTCCTGCTTGTGGTATTTCTAATACACCATCGCTTACATCAATTACTTCTTGCTGAACTCCTTTTACCTCATTACCAAAAATAATGGCTAACTTTTCATTTGCCGAAGGTGCGAAATCATTCAACATCGTTGCAGCTTCTGTTTGTTCAACAGCCAATACATTATATCCATTTTGTTTTAGCTCATGCACTGCATCAAGCGCATTGGCAAAGTGTTTCCATGCAACCGTTTCGGTAGATCCCAATGCTGTTTTCTGTATGTCTTTATTGGGAGGGGTTCCTGTAATACCACATAAATAGATGGCTTCAATCAAAAATGCATCCGCTGTTCTAAACGCAGAACCAACATTGTTTAAACTCCTCACATTATCAAGTACAATAATGATGGGTGTTTTGGTTGCACTTTTAAATTCATCAATCGTTTTTCGGTTGAGTTCTTCGTTTAAGAGTTTTCGCATTTGATAAGTTGTTTAAGTCATCGCAAAACTATGAAGAATATTTAAACCATATAGACAGCCGGTTTATAGAATATTCAATCAACTTGGCACACATCAAAATTGTTCCATTGGGTTTTTTCTATGTTATTATGTGGTTATAAGTTTAAATGAGTTTATACGGGTTTTTTGTATTTTTACGGAAAATGGAGAAGGTAAAAGGAACAGAAAAAACCAACAAAGCGGAAAGTGAAACTCCGCTTATGAAACAATACAACACCATCAAGACAAAATATCCTGATGCATTATTGTTGTTTCGTGTGGGCGATTTTTACGAAACCTTTGGCAGCGATGCCGTTAAAACAGCAAACATACTTGGCATTGTACTTACCAAACGTGCCAACGGATATGCTTCATTTATTGAATTGGCGGGCTTTCCGCACCATTCTTTAGATAGTTATCTTCCTAAGCTGGTACGGGCCGGACAACGTGTTGCCATTTGCGACCAGCTGGAAGATCCTAAACTTACTAAAACCATTGTAAAGCGCGGTGTTACAGAATTAGTAACACCCGGCGTATCTTATAATGATAAAGTACTGGACAATAAGGCTAATAATTTTTTAGCAAGTGTTTACCTGGCGGCTGAAGCTTCTTCGGGCAAAAAAATGGAATTATCAGGCGTTTCATTTTTAGATGTTTCAACGGGCGAGTTTTTTGTTGCACAAGGTTCTACTGATTTTATTGATAAATTATTGCAGAGTTTTAAACCCAATGAAGTGCTTTTTCAGAAAGGGAAAAAAAAACAATTTACAGATACCTTCGGTGATAAATTTTATACTTACGCACTTGATGACTGGGCATTTACACAAGAGTTCGGCAACGAATCGTTATTAAAACATTTTGGTACAAAATCATTAAAAGGTTTTGGTGTTGAAAACCTCGAACAAGGTGTAATAGCTGCCGGAGCAGCGTTATATTATTTGGCAGAAACAGCGCATGATAAAGTAAAACACATCACTTCAATTTCGCGCATTGAAGAAGATAACTATGTTTGGCTCGATCGTTTTACCATTCGTAATCTGGAGTTATTTGGTTCGCAAAACGACAATGCAAAAACACTAATCAATATCATCGATCAAACGGTTTCACCAATGGGTTCCCGCATGATGAAACGATGGCTGGCTTTACCTTTAAAGGATAAAGTACCTATTGAAGAACGTTCGGGAGTTGTTGACTATTTTTTAAATAACAGAGAAACAGGAGAACAAATTATTTATCAAGTTGAACAAATCGGCGACCTGGAAAGGATTATATCGAAAGTAGCAACGGCACGCATTTCACCAAAAGAGATAGTGCAACTAAAACGTTCCCTCCATGCTATTGCAGAAATAAAAAACACTTGTAAAAACTCTGAAAATATTGCGCTTCAAAAAATAGAAGAACAATTAAACCCTTGTAAATCGATAGTAGAGCGCATTGAACGTGAAGTGATGAACGACCCTCCTTACCTTGTTACAAAGGGCAATGTAATAGCATCGGGCGTTAATGCGGAATTGGATGAGTTGCGAAAAATTGCTTATTCAGGCAAAGATTATTTATTGCAAATACAACAACGCGAAAGTGAACGTACAGGTATCTCATCCTTAAAAGTGGCATTTAACAATGTGTTTGGTTATTATTTAGAAGTAACCAATACACACAAAGATAAAGTGCCCAACGATTGGATGCGGAAGCAAACTCTTACCAATGCTGAAAGATATATCACTCCCGAATTAAAAGAATACGAAGAAAAAATATTAGGTGCCGAAGAAAAAATTATTGCAATTGAAACAAAACTATTCAATGAACTGGTTATCGGTTTGATGGATTACATTGCTACCATACAGCTCAATGCCTCATTAATTGCCCGTTTGGATTGCCTTTTGTCGTTTTCACTAACAGCGGCAAAGAATAATTATGTTCGTCCACATTTGTTTGAAAACAATGTGTTGGACATTAAAGAAGGTCGCCATCCTGTTATTGAAAAACAATTACCCATAGGCGAAGAGTATATCGCCAATGATATTTATCTGGATAATGAAAATCAGCAAATCATCGTCATTACCGGACCTAATATGTCAGGTAAATCGGCATTGCTGAGACAAACAGCGTTAATTGTACTGATGGCTCAAATGGGAAGTTACGTGCCGGCTAAACATGCCAATATTGGTTTGGTGGACAAAGTGTTTACGCGGGTAGGAGCATCCGATAATATTTCTTCCGGCGAATCAACCTTTATGGTAGAGATGAACGAAACTGC
>Ga0302194_10003191_pt1 | contig 10341 bp, 10 predicted proteins | sample II_Bog_N1_1_FD_200227 | JGI IMG/M metagenome (GOLD analysis project Ga0302194, IMG submission 200227) | Peat permafrost microbial communities from Stordalen Mire near Abisko, Sweden - II_Bog_N1_1 | ecosystem: Environmental > Terrestrial > Soil > Wetlands > Peat | place: Sweden: Abisko...
ATCCCGGAACCACGGCCAGTGCATAAGGGCTTTTGCCTGCCGGCAGAGTGACCACAACCTCTTGCCTTTTTGCGTCGATCACGGTCACGCTATTGCCGCCCGTATTCGCCACATAGACAAGGTTGCGCTCCGCATCGAATGCAATCGCCTTCGGATGATCGCCAACCGGAAGCATGGCCGCGATGCGGCCGGTCTTTGCATTCACCACCGCAACCGTGTTGTCTCCGTAGTTGGCGACGTAAAGTGTCTGCCCCTTCGCATCCACGGCAATGGCGCATGGAATTGCGCCTGCGGCGAGGGTGGCGGGTTCGGCCGCCGAGTCCTTCAGAGCAGCCAGATCGGCGCTCTCGATCCTCGTCACGTAGACCGTTCCAGTGCTGTCGTCAAGGGTCAGGCCCCAGGCATGTCTTCCCACGTCACGCGCGCTGAATCTTCCTGTAGCCTCGTCCAGCATTGTCACCGCGCCGCCATATCCAAGCAGATAAATCGTCCCGGTTCGAGAATTGATGGCGACCAGGTCGGCCGACCCCGTTTTCAGATCGGTTACCGTATTGGTTGCGGCATCGAGAACGCTCACATGGTCACCGAAGGTGTGCGTCACAACAACCTTGCCGGTCACCGCATCGGCAGCAATGGAGTATGGGCGGCTTCCAATCGGAACCGTCGCTACAACCCGGTCGGAATCGCCATCCAGAACGCTCACCGTGCCGTCCCCAGCGTTCGCTACAAACGCCCTGCCCGTCAACATGTTCACCGCAATGGACACCGGCGCCACTCCGACCTTGACGCACCGACTCCGTTCACCGCCTTCCGTATAGATTTCCACTGCATCGCGGCTCGTATCCACGGCATAGATCATCCCTTTCGCCGGACTGAAGACAATGGCGCCGGGGTTGATCAGTCCGCCGCTCGGCGCGCCCGGTTGAGCCTGCGCCATGGTTGCAGGGGCCAACAGAGCCATGGCCGCGGCCAGAATGTCCCAGTGAAACCCGCACCAGAACGATTTCTGCGGCATGCCTGTTCGAGGTCTGCGTTTCATGAGATACTTCACCTTGATTACTAAGTATCCTCGCTGCGGGCGGCCAACGCAAGGGGGCATCTCCACTTGCCCGCTCGACCGCAGGTGAGCCCCAGTTCGAAACTGCTCGCCTGAAAGGCGGCCCAGTATGCCAGGATTCCCTCTATTGCGCAACCACGGCTCTGCTCTTCGTCCCATTCGGCTGCGGCTGACGATCGCAGTGGCTCTTGTTTCCCTGCACTCGGCCGCCTCGGCTTCAACCCAGACCGCGACGCTCCGGTTCAAGGTCGTGGCCATCGCCGAGAAGGGCGGCATCCACAAGCCCTTTGTCGATGCTGCCAAGGTGTGGCTGGCCCGCGAGGCCCGCGTCGATGGCTTCACAATCGACTACATCGACGACACCAGCAAAATCGACGACGCATTCCTCTCGCAATACAAACTTTTCATCCAGCTCAACTATCCTCCCTACGCGTGGACTCCCACGGCTATGGCTGCCTTTCAGAGATACATCGAAGAGGGCCGCGGCGGATGGATCGGATTCCACCACGCAACCTTGCTGGGCGAGTTTGACGGATATCCCATGTGGCCCTGGTTCTCGAGCTTCATGGGAGGAATTCGATTCGCGAAGTACATTCCGACCTTTGTCAATGGGGCAGTCACTGTTGAAGCGCCGGATCACCCGGTAATGAAAGATCTTCCGAGCCATATCGCCATCGAGAGCGAAGAGTGGTACACCTACGACAAGTCGCCGCGGCCCAATGTGCGCGTCCTTGCAAGCGTCGATGAGAACAGCTATTCCCCCGCAAGCGCCATCACCATGGGCGACCATCCGGTGGTGTGGACGAACCAGCGCGTCAAGGCCCGCAACGTTTACATCTTCATGGGCCACCACGGCGAGCTCTTTCAGAATAGCGGCTTCACAACACTCTTCCACAATTCAATTCTGTGGGCGGCTCAACCATGATGAAACGTCTTTGCCTGGTCTTTGCATTCCTCGCCCTGGCGGCCATGCCGGCGGCGGCGCAAGCTCAGAAGATTCCACTGCGCGTTCTAGCGTTCTACTCCACCAACGTCGAACGCGATCATGTCGACTTCGCCTTGCAGGCGCTGAAGTTCTTTGCCGATGCCGCGACACGAGACAACTTTCATTTCGAATCCACCACAAACTGGGATGATCTGAATCCCGAGCGTCTCAAGCCAATTCAGGTGGTCGTGTGGCTCAACGATTCCGCTCACACCAGCCAGCAGCGTACTGCCTTCGAGCACTACATGGAGCGCGGCGGCGGCTGGTTCGGATTTCATTTCGCCGCCTACAACGACAACAGCACACATTGGCCATGGTTCGTTCAGTTTCTCGGTGGCGCAGTGTTTTACGGCAACAGCTGGCCTCCCTTGCCCGCAACGCTTCATGTCGACGATGCGGCGAACCCCATCACCAGGCATCTTCCCGCGCAATTTCTTTCCCCTGCCAACGAGTGGTATAGCTGGAAGCCAAACCCGCGCGCCAACAAGGACGTGAAGGTTCTGCTCACCCTCGATCCCTCCAACTTTCCGCTGGGCTTCAAGGACACACTCACAGGCGGCGATATTCCGGTGGCCTGGACCAATGCCCGTTACAGAATGTTCTACGTCAACATGGGTCACGGCGACAGGATCTTTGCCGATGCGCGTCAGAACCAGATGTTCGAAGATGCGCTGCTTTGGCTCGCGGCTGCGCACTGAGAGAGTTCGCGCGGATGCGCGCGGCATCGTGTTCAACGGCAAGGTTTACCACGGCAGTGCGTGGACAGCCGGAGAAATCGGCACAATCTTCCTTGCGCTGCAAGTGGGGGGCACAAGCAATTGCCGGCCCAAGAAGCTGATCCCAGCGCAGGCCGCGCCCACTGGACGCATGGATCAGTCGCCTTTCCAATCAGCAGTAAACCCGGAGCAATCTGACGCGACATTCGCCAGGATGGCTCGGCGCAGTTCCAGCACATCCACCGAGCCCATCTGCTTGTAGAGCACCTTCCCGTCGCCCGACAAAAGGACGGTATACGGTACGGCAGAGTCCCATGCTTGATCGAACGCCTGTTGCAGTCCCACCGTATCCGTTGAATCGAAAAGAAGATTGCGGCTGGTGGCGTGTTTCTTCTTCAGGAAGTTGAGAACGCTCGCCTGCTCATCGGGCATGTTCACCGAGACCGTGACCAGAGATAGATCGCGATCGCTGTACATGCGCAGCGTATCCTGAATGCCGGCAAACTCCGCAATGCACGAGCCGCACCAGGTTGCCCAGAAATCCACCAGCATCAGCTGGTGCGAGGGGTTGGTGCGAAGTGTGGCCAGGTCCGCCTTCGAAGCAAGCTCCACTGTCACCGGCTGTTCTTCAATCTTGTGCAAGGCAGCGATCCGGTCTGCGGCCTTCTCGCTCCATTTCGTCGAACAGCCCATCGCACCGGTGTGAGCGACAGCGACGGGCCGGTGCGCCAGCAGAGCATCAATCGCATTGCGCGCGTCCTGCGTCTTCACCAACTCAGTACGATAACTGTCGTCGATGCGCCCCTCGTAGCGCAGACGCCGCGTCCCATCAAAGATGAACACATGGGGTGTTGCCTGCGGCCCATAAGCGCGCGCCACCTGTTGCGTGTCTCCGTCGTAAAGATACGGGTGGGTCAGGTGTTTGTTCTGCACGCGAATCTTCATCTCATCCAGGCTGTCGCTTATGTCGGATGAGTCCAGTTCATCGATGCGCAGTGCGTTGGGATCGTTGGGCTGAATGGCGACCAGCGCGACGCCGCGGCCCTTGCAGTCATCAGCCAGCCGCTCGATGCGCTGCTCATACATCCGCGCAATTGGACAACGATTGCATGTGAATACGACAACCAGAATCGGACTGGAAGCGCAGTCGCTGAGGCGGGTATCTTGCCATCGGTTCCCGTCAACGCAAAGGCTGGCGCAGGCGATCCGATGGGGAGAATCGGATGCGTTTCAGCCGAGGCGATTGCCAGCGAAACCACCAACAAAAGAAGAATCTTCGCCATTTCTTTCATCGTCCCAATTCTCCCGCAAACATCCGGCTGGCGAATCCTCGCAACCGTCCTGGGAGTGCTAACAGGCTCCAATTCAAACAAATGATTCCGTACAAAGCAGGGAACCGGCAATGTTCCTAAACTTTCCTTAGTATGTATCCTTATGGGTGAGCCTTGGCAAGCATTTTCTGTGCGTCCAACCGGCTCGAACATGCCTTCTTTCTTTTGAAGACTCTGTCGGGTGGGCAATATTGCACTTCGCTTTCAATAGCCTGGGCATGCAGCGCTATGCCCGGCTGTCGCTGCGCAAGTCGTCAGGCCCTTGCGAGTCTGCTGGCGATGTTCCGTTCAGCCGTTTGTACGGAGAACCCCAGGCGAACAGGTTGCGTTGCATCGGCGCTCGTGTCTGTGAACGCCTGCATGTAAGAGTGCGCTACCCGGCTCCAGACCATGTTTCGTCCATAGAGGAATGCAAGCCGGCGCATTTGCTGGCAGGCCGCGTCGTTCTCGAGCAGTTCAATCGTCGCGGATGCAATAGCACCTGCGTCTTCAAACGGGACCAGCTTCCCGCGCCCGTCGCCCAGCAGTTCGGATGCGTGCCAATATGGAGTTGAGATAATCGCCTTTCCGGCGCCCAAGGCAAACGCAAGTGTCCCGGAAACTGCCTGCGCCTCGTGACAGTACGGAGTGATGTAAATGTCGGCCGCGCCCACCAGCGCAGCCATTTCCTGAGGGGTGAAAAAGCGGTTGTGGAAGACAACATTCTTCTCCACTCCCAGTTCCCTGGCCTGAGCCTCCAACTGAAGCCGGTATCGGTCGCCCTCGCGGAGCTTGACGTGCGGGTGAGTGGCGCCTGCGATGATGTAGACGACATCCTTGCGTCGAGACAATATGCTCGGCAACGCGCGAATCACGCTCTCGAATCCCTTGTTCGGAGACAGCAATCCGAACGTGAGCATCACAGTCTTGCCACAAATGGAAAACGACTCTTTATAGCTGTTGGCATCCGCAAACGGCAACGCGGGAATACCATGAGGGATTACTTCAATCTTCTCGACTGGGACTCCGAATACGAGGCGCAAGAGTTGAGAAGAGTGTTCGCTCATGACAATAAGCCGCTCGGAAAGCCGAGCGATTTCCTGCATAACGGCTCGTTGAGCAGCGTCCGGTTCGCGGAGTACCGTATGCAGAGTTGTCACCACGGGCATCTTGAGGTTCTTCAACAACTCGAGAACATAACTTCCGGCTGCCCCTCCATAAATTCCATACTCATGCTGCAGACACACTACATCGACATCGCTGGAATTAAGGGAGTCGGCTGCTTTCCGGTAGGACAGCGGGTCATTTTGCGCTATCTCCAGACGCACGCGCGCAGGGTAACTATATCGCGCTGCAGAGTCATTGACGGCAACCACAAACACTCGAGCGGCTCCGAATTCAGAAGCGACGGCGTCGCACAAGTCTGTCGTGAATGTCGCAATTCCGCACTGCCGAGGGAGGTGGTTACCGACCAACGCTATCCGCAATGGATTCGTGCGGCGCTGTGCCGCGTGCAAGAAAGACTTCGGTGCTGTCGGGTAGGTCACAGGCCGCGCTTCGCGGCGGTTCAGGATGCTCGGACGCAAATTCAATGGGAGGTTAGGCGCGGACATTCGAGACTCCTTCGCTTATCGTCTTGTTTGGAATAGCGCCTAACTGTGAAGAAAGGCGAATTCTGAAGTGTTCCCCAACAGCCTGAATAGACCTATGCCGGGGGAAACCTGTCTAGCTATCTTTCTAAACAACCAGAGGGCCTGTCGGCTGATCACAATTGACCGGACTCCTTGTCGCATTTTCATCGATAGTACGGATGGAAGCCGTGCGTCACAGCGCACGCTGCGATGCGCACGCTGCGACTGGACTGCGCGCCAAGGCAGGTTCTTGGCTGCAATGGAGAAGCGCAGAGCCGCGTGTGCCGGTTTGCATTGATGGCTGAGGCCAGATCGAAATATGGAGAAATCCCCAATACAGTTGCCAAGGGCGACATCTGGCTCTGGCCGGTCGAGGCTGGAATCTGTGGCTTTCAACCAAGCGGAACAGTGACACTGCTGGAGATTGCGATCGCATGAATCGAAGGATCTGGGGATAACCCCGAGCCTGGAAAACCGCGAGGGCGCTTGGCGCACAAGCTCGAATTGGCGGCGCCATAACTTCAGATTTGGAGATATATGAAGAAGCTCATTGTATTCGATCTGGACGGGACACTTGCTCCCAGCAAGTCATCGCTCGATGCCGAGATGTCGTCGCTTCTGCATGAGCTGCTCGAGATCGTCAAGGTCGCTGTCATCTCCGGCGGCGCGTGGCTCCAGTTTGAAAAGCAGGTACTCTCCAACCTTCCACAAGATGAACGTCTAAGGAGACTGTCAATTCTCCCAACCTGTGGAACACAATTCTTCCAATACACCGGGCAGTGGAAGAAACTTTATGCAGAGGACTTCACCCCGGACGAAAAAGACAGGATCGTCGACTGTCTGAACAAAGCCGTCGAGACCGCAGACTTCCCCGTCGAGGCAACCTGGGGAGAGACAATTGAGGACCGGGGAAGCCAGATCACCTATTCCGCGCTGGGCCAGCAAGCTCCCTTGGAAGAAAAAGTGAAATGGGATGCGGATTTCGCCAAGCGGCGGAAGATCAAATCAATCCTCGAAACGCTCATTCCCGGGTTTTCGGTCCGACTCGGCGGGGCCACATCCATCGACGTCACCAAGCCTGGCATTGATAAAGCTTACGGAATTGGAAAGTTGCGAGATATTCTTGGCATTCCATTGAAAGAGATGATTTTCGTTGGAGACGCCCTGTTTCCGGGAGGAAACGACTACCCGGCAAAACAGGCAGGTGTCATTTCCATTCCCGTTCGAGATCCCAATGAAACCAAGCGGGTCATCGAAGCGATCATCGCCTGCTTAGGAACTTGTTGACATTTACCGGACTGCGGCGTCTTTGCTCTCGATCTTCGTTTCTTCCTGTTTGAAATCTGTTTGAAGTGCGGTTGTGGCCGGTGTTTATAGGGGTTTGCAAGCCTCGGGGAATCGCGCCCGAGGCCTGCAGCCGTTGCTCAAGCACACTTCTCCCGGAGCATTTTTCGGCGGTTGAGCCATCAGCCGCGGCGGCCGGTCCACAGAGCGCGCCTGCCAAAATTGTCGCGGCCAGCAGGCGCTGTCGCTCGCTGGGCATGCGGCGCAACAGCCATGCGTAGAAACGTGTATACAACCCCTGGATACCTGCCCAATCCTTGTGCATCGGCACTTCCAGGCCGATCGGGGGAGTCACAACACCAGTAAAGAAGCGGAGTGGAAAGGGGCCTGAGCGTGCAGATGCGACTGAACCAGAAAGGGAGCATTCAAGGTTTTACCGTTGAATGGAAGGAAGCGCCTCTCTGAAGTAAACTTCCTGAACTGCAAACCGCCCAGGTTTTGCTGAGACGGCATCGTTCCGGTCTCACGACACGAAAGTCTTTTCCGAAGGCACTCAAAGACAACATACCCAATCAGCGCGGAAACTGCGGCGATAACGAAATTCGTATTCGTGAAGATATCGTTCAAGGCGAAGGCCAGACTTTTCCCGCGCCCGTTGGCAACCGTCAACTCTCCCATCAGAAGATTTGAATCAAAGAGAAAGACGATGAACGCGATTTCAATCACAGCCCTCCAGATGCAGTTGAGCCGCCAGCGATTTTTCCATTCCGGATGCACGTGTGAAGGATAGCAAGAACCCACAATGGTTCAACTGGTTTACGCAGACTCTCAGAGCAAAAAGGCACAGACCGAAGTGGGCGAACAAGTCAACAATCGTACTATGCAGCAGCCTGAAGTACACGATTCCGTATGCGGGATGAAGGTCGATCCCACTAAGGCGGCGGCAAGCCTTAACCATGAGGGCGTCACCGTCTACTTCTGCAGCCAGGGCTGCGCCGCCAAGTTCCACGCCTCGCCGGAGAAGTACTTGCAGGCTAAGCTGGACGCAGCTCCCTTGAAGCAGCCAGCCAAGACCGAGCCGCACGGGGAATACACCTGCCCGATGCATCCAGAGATCCAACAGCCGGGTCCTGGCAGCTGCCCCAAGTGCGGCATGGCGCTGGAACCGGCGACCGTGACTGCACCTGCCAAACGTACGGAATACACCTGTCCGATGCATCCGCAGATTGTGCGCGATGCTCCAGGCTCGTGCCCCATCTGCGGGATGGCGCTTGAGCCTCGGGAAGTCACCGCCGAAGAGTCGAATCCGGAGTTGGCCAACATGACGCGCCGGCTGTGGATCAGCGTCGCGCTGGCCGTACCCATGCTCGCGCTGATGGTCTCGGCCTTTCTGCCCGGCATGCCTATGCAACACTTGTTCTCGGCGAGAGTGTGGGCGTGGATCGAGTTTGCGCTGGCGACTCCCGTTGTCCTCTGGTGCGGGTTGCCGTTTTTCGTCAGGGGCTGGCAATCGGTAGTGCATCGCAGCCTGAACATGTTCACCTTGATCGCCCTTGGTACCGGCTCCGCCTATTTGTATAGCGTCTTGGCTACCGCTGTTCCCGAGGCATTTCCAGCTTCGTTTCGTGGAACTGGGGGGCAGATCGATGTTTATTTCGAGCCGGCGGCGGTGATCGTTGCGCTTGTCTTACTTGGGCAGGTGATGGAACTGCGTGCGCGCAGTCAGACCAGCAGTGCGATTCGTGCCTTGCTCGGCCTGGCACCGAAGACGGCCAAACGGCTTGACGACAAGGGCGGCGAAGCCGACGTGCCGCTCGATCAGGTGCAAGTTGGCGACCGGCTCCGCGTCCGTCCCGGCGAAAAAGTTCCCGTCGATGGGATCGTGCTCGAAGGCCACAGTTCCATCGATGAATCGATGATCAGCGGAGAACCCATACCCGTCGAAAAGGATAAGGACGCGAAAGTCACAGCGGGAACTGTGAACGGAACCGGCGGATTCGCGATGCGCGCGGAGCGCGTGGGCGCCGACACGCTGTTGGCGCAGATTGTGAAGATGGTCAGCGAGGCGCAGCGGTCGCGGGCACCGATTCAGAGGCTTGCAGACCGGGTGTCGTCGTACTTTGTCCCGGCCGTAATCATTGCGGCCATCCTCACATTCGCTGTCTGGTTCCTAGTCGGTCCGCAGCCCCGCTTTGCTCATGCGCTTGTAAACGCCGTTGCAGTTCTCATCGTCGCTTGCCCATGTGCCCTCGGTCTGGCCACACCCATGGCGATCATGGTGGGCACCGGACGCGGGGCCCGCGCAGGCATTCTCATTCGCAATGCTGAGGCGCTGGAGATATTCGGCAAGGTTGACACACTCATCATCGACAAGACCGGAACACTCACCGAAGGTAAGCCGACGCTTAGTTCCGTCATTCCCCAGCCGGGCATCGACGAATCCGGCTTGCTGCAACTGGTGGCCAGCCTTGAGCGGTCGAGCGAACATCCTTTGGCAGCAGCGATTGTGAAGGGCGCGGAAGCAAAGAAACTTGCGCTTGTCGATGTGGCGGGATTCAGTTCCACCACCGGCAAGGGCGTAAAGGGAACCGTCTCGGGCAAGCAGGTTGCTGTTGGAAATGCTGAGTTGTTCCGCGATCTGTCCATCGATCCTGCACCGTTGCTCGAACGCGCTGAAGCATTGCGCAACTCAGGCCAAACGGTAATGCTGGTCGCCGTGGACGGCAAGGCGGCGGGCTTGGTTGGGGTCTCCGATCCGATCAAGGAGTCCACGCCGGATGCAATTCGCGAGCTGACAGCCGCCGGATTGAAGATCATTATGGTCACGGGAGACAACAAGACCACCGCCAAGGCAGTAGCGGACAAGCTCGGCATCGAGTTTTATGCCGATGTGTTGCCACAAAAGAAGGCGGAGGTCGTGAAGGAGCGCCAGCAGAAGGGCGCCGTGGTGGCAATGGCAGGCGACGGAGTAAACGATGCGCCAGCGCTCGCGCAGGCTGACATAGGCATTGCCATGGGGACAGGCACTGACGTGGCGATGGAAGCCGGCGGCATCACGCTGTTGAAGGGAGACCTGCGCGGCATTCTCCGCGCCCGTCATCTCAGCAAATCAACCATGCTGAATATTCGAGAGAATTTGTTCTTCGCCTTTGTCTACAACGCCGTCGGGGTACCGCTTGCGGCGGGCATCTTGTTCCCCGCCTTTGGACTGCTTCTGAACCCAATGTTCGCCGCTGCCGCCATGAGTTTCAGTTCCCTCTCAGTGATTGCCAATGCCCTGAGATTGCGAGCGGCAAAACTCTGAATCGCTCGCAGCGGACCCCGGCCAGAATCGGTTTAGCCCGTATTTCTCATAGGC
>Ga0302194_10003196_pt1 | contig 10335 bp, 8 predicted proteins | sample II_Bog_N1_1_FD_200227 | JGI IMG/M metagenome (GOLD analysis project Ga0302194, IMG submission 200227) | Peat permafrost microbial communities from Stordalen Mire near Abisko, Sweden - II_Bog_N1_1 | ecosystem: Environmental > Terrestrial > Soil > Wetlands > Peat | place: Sweden: Abisko, Stordalen...
AACCTATATCATGGGTAAAAAGCTCCCTCAAAATGAAAAGGAGTTAGTCACCGCTTTTATCAAGAAATATGAAATTACTTTGGGAAGCTCGGATATCTTGGAAAGACTATAATTTGATACCAAATAGTTATAAAAACTTTACATATATAATGGGAATCTCCTAACCTAAGTTTCTTTATTAAAGGAAAAGTTATTACTATTTGAGGCGATCGATCAGTAAAAACTAAGTCTTTACGAATCTAAACTTTCAAAAGGTTCATAGAATAACATCAAGGAAGAACCATTCGAGGATATTAGTCCGCACAGAGAAAATCTCAACAAGGTTCATAAGACAGAAAGTCTGCATGTTGTTATGCCCAACGATAATTAAACATAGTGAAATGAATGATATTGTAAGATTACACTTAATTATAATCAATTAATCACAAATCTTTAAAAAACTTTTTTTGAGACTCTTTTTTCATTTAAGTTTTTCTGGCCTTCAAATCCACTTTTTTCTTCTTCTTCTTTTTGCCTTTTTCTTCAGATATTTCATTATCATCACTATCATCAGAATCGATCGATTCGTAACCTTCTTCTTCTTCAGCTTAAAATATCGATGATTATTCTTTCACTGCCTGTTCTTGATCCACGATTTAGTTCACTTACTATTCCTATACTTTAACTTGAGATCGCATTCTCACAAATTGACTTACATCGTAAAATTTAATCGAATTGTCATGAGAAGTCGAAGCAACAATATTTCTGCAATGAGAAAGAGCCAAACTCTGAACTGGAAAATTTTCCTACTATTAATGCTGTCCGATAATTTGAATTTGCTTGTGAGGATAGAATCCTACGGCCCGAACAAACCCATCCTCAGATCCTGATAAAAATGTATTTTAATCTATTTTCAGCTGAGTAGAAATATTCTTACGATTGCTTCAACTGAGCCTGCTTGCCCAAGAATTCTATCAACATAATTGTTTATGTTTTCTCTTTTATAGACTAAAATTGAATTTTAAGAAGAAGGACAGATTATATATTTTTCATTTTTCATGACTTCAAGCCCATGCAACTCCTCGTCAGTGCTATCTGACATGGCATAAAGTTTATTAGGAGAATCGGCTCCTTGTTTGAGATCATAAATAGCAAGGGTTCCATCCAGGCAACTTGCAATTATATTTGAGTGCTCTTCATCAAAATAAAGTCCAGTAATCGCTTAACTCTGTTCTTGAACCTAGAATACGCATTCACTGTTTCGCAGATCCCAAACTTTGATGACACCCTCGTCATCTCCGGAAACTAATATCTAGTCGTTAGCAAACTTAACTCGATTAATAGGGTTATTATGTGCTTTTCTGATGCAATGAGCTATTTTTCCAGAGGCATCGATAAATCCAAGTCTCTTATCTTCTCCACAGGTGGCCAAAACTAAGTTTATATCATCATTACTGGTGCCGGATGAATTAAATTGGCAGTGTCTGGCTGAAGATTTGTGACAATCAGTTATCTTAGTTAGACATTTGACATCTTCTGAATCATATTGAAGTCTAATTCTCTTAAAATTTACATTTAGATATGGCCATTGATGAGGGTAGTTGCCAAAATATTTTGGGTGGGATGGAACTGTGCGCACCAAATATGCATGTTATTTTATGCGAAGTAGAGAGGAGGCTAGATCAATAAGTTTTCGTCCATTTGAAGGTTTTTTTAATTGTTGATATATTCTTTATATTGCTTATAGTATGGACAGCAAATGAATAGATAATAGACTGGAGTAGGAACTTCATCTCATTAATAATTAAGAAGAATTGCATTGTTTGGCGGACAAAAACAAATGATTAAAGATTAAATCCTTGCAAAGCAAGCAGACACATTATAATTATTTCCAAACATAGTTTACAGATACAATTGGTTGAAATATTTGTCTATTTTGATTTAAGGGGATATATCGTATTTATGTGTAGAGAAATCAATTATTTGCAGTAAGCACAGTCAATGATTGACAGACGAATCCATATAATGACAATCAACCACTCGTATAAATATTTCTAAACAAGCAAAGGCCTTAAAGCTGAGCCTGAGCATTACTTTCCCTAATTCTGATAAAACAAATAAATTTTGATTCATAAATATTACACCTATTATGGTATTTTTCTACATTTCAACCCCTTAGCTCTTCGGCTCAAGGGAGGCGACAATCAAAGAGATCCGAGATTTTGTCCTTCGCAAAAATGTAGCTGAAGGCAGATAGCTTCCCTTCGAAAGGACTAAATTTAAGTTGGCCAATCTCGATACTCTCATGTTTTGCAACGACAAAATCCTTAAGCTCTAGAATGGAGTTGAAAGTTTCTTGAAGAAAATCGATAAGCAATATATCGATCTTGAAGAAAAGCAATTTCACGATTGGTATATTAGAGGCGGAGATCGATAGATATCGGCAAAGAAATATTACTATGAGTTCGCTTGGAATGAGGCAAAGTACCCGAGGAACTACCCCATCCCTAAAATTGTCGAACTGTTTGAATTAAAGCTCAACACTGTAGAAAATGAGCTCAGAGCTAAAACTAATGCTTACAACGAAACAAAAGTCCTACTCAACCAAAATACGCAAAAAGAGTAGCTTGTATTTTATATAGAGGAAACTATAACGTAAAAGATTTGAACGATGTTATTGTTGAACCCTTCGCAAGAACAGAAAACTTCATCTATACTCGTTTTGTCACTACAGTAGTAGCTATTGTTCCAACCGTTAATATTGCAGACTTCAGGCGTCACTACTAATTTCTAACTGAAAATGTGATCCCCTATTCGGCAAATCAGCTAAAAATTCCAGAAAAAGACGGTTTGACCATTTGGTAAATTTATATTGATATAGGACAGTGAATTTATTCACCTAAAAGCTCTATGACGACCGTTAAGATGAGCAAAATGAAGATGTGGATCCAAAATCGAAAAACATCAAGAGATAAAAGCGATATGCGACTCCTATTGCTGAATTTATCGACAAAGCGCGAGACAAACTAAAGATTACAGTCAGAGAGTTTAAATTTTAATCTGGCCTCAACGATCAGAGAAAGAAAAAGAGATAAGTTCTGGAAACTAAACTGAAAACTTTAACAAAATCTTGTAGCGAAATTTGCCTCACATATTTCTCATAAATTTATGAATTGTACATTCATACAAAATTAATGAGAGTAGTCATCGAGTCCAGCATGCGCTTTGGAAGTGACAAAACAGTTATTTACACAATCGAACCAATCCCTGGAAAGGAAAAGTTGGTCCAAACTTTACTGATTCAAATTTTTGCGGACAAATAAAGTGAAGGCCTGTATGGAACAAAAGATGAGATAGATGACGGATAAGACTTCTTTCCATTCATCTACGTGCCCGGAATAACATTCTGATTTAGAACAAAAGAAATATTTGGATTATTTAATTGGATAACGTCATTTAATCAGAATCAATCTCAAATTCTTATGTGAAATCTATATTTAAATAAAATAATCAACACATATGGAGAAAGTTGAACAAACAGATAAACCCCTCTTCGATAATCTCAGAAAATTGATCAACTTGATCGATAGCTTTAGAGATGTAGGGCTTCATTAGCACATTTAACTTCCTAGAATCGCAGTTTTGGGTAAACATCATATCATTCAGGCACACAGTCCAGTGGCAAGTCATCACTTTTGGAAAATATTGTTGGACTTGATTTTCTACCCAGAGGATCTGGAGTTGTCACTCGTCGCCCACTGGAGTTGAGAATGGTTCACATGAACAATCGTACAAATGAATTTAATGATAGCAACCTCCAAACCTTATGGAATATTTGAGGAGCTCAATAAAGAAAAGAAATACTTTAACTTCGATGAAATCAGACAGACAATCGAAAGCGAGACTGACAAAATAGCGGGAACCAATAAAGGAATAATAGATAAACCTTTGAAACTTACAGGTAAATGCTGAAATTATACAGTTTATTCATATGAATGTCCTGATCTTACACTCATCGATCTTCCTGGAATAACGAAAATTTCTGTGGGCAATCAGATTGTAGATGTTGAAAAGGTGACCATCGAAATGGCAAAAAGATATTGCGCTGAAGATAGAACCATTATTCTTTGCGTTATTCCTGCCAATGCTGATATGGCAACTTCTCAGGGTTTGGATTTGGCAAGAAAATGGGACCCCGATGGTTCTCGTACATTGGGAGTTATCACAAAGATTGATATTATGGATAGAGGAACTGATGCCTCAGCCATGATATTAAACAGATAAATTCCTCTAAAGCTCGGATATGTAGGCATCAAGAATCGTTCTCAAGAAGATATCAACAATAAAGTGAAGGTAGGAGCTGCTTTAAACAAAGAAGATGAATACTTTAAAAATCATGCAGTCTATAGAAATATTGATGGCAGATATTTGGGGACCAGATCTTTGACTAAAAGATTGACCTAAGTTCTTTAAAAAAATATCAACAAGCATTTAAGAAGCATATTAAATGAGGTCAATGAAAAAGCTAAAGAATGCTAAAGTGTCATAAAAGGTTTGGGCGATCCCCTTCCCAAAGATGGAAAATAAAAAATTCATCTCATCTGGAAAATACTAACAGAATTCACTGAAAAGTATATTGCAGAAATTAAAGGAAAAGGTGGATTAGATGTGAGTCAAAAGATTTCAAAGGAGGTTAAGCTGTCAACAGGTAGCATTATTAAGGCAATGTTTGAAGATCTCTATGATGAAGAATCTAAAAAGGATTTTAAAATAACTATTGATTTGAGAGATGATGACATTTAGAGAGCCATTAAGAATCATCAGGGTGATTCTATTCCTGGATTTCCTTCCATTCACGCCTTTCTCTATCTTCTCTCACCAAGATTGGAGAAACTTAAATAGCCTGCTCTTGATTTGCTGAGCAATGTTTATACAGAATTGCGTAAAATCTCAGGTGAACTAATTTCTGAAGTTGCTAAAAAGGCTCCAGCAGTGATGGACTAAATGATTAATGAAGCAGATATCTTCTTACAAAACTTGAAGACCAAAGCAGAGGAAATTTTGATCGCAAACATCGACAGTTAAATAAATTATGTTTTTACAAACGATGATTTTTACCTGGAAAATAGAACAAAACTTATACCTACTCAGCCTAAATAAAAGAAAGGATAGAAAGGATCCAAAAAAGAGGACGCTCCTTTGATGGATGCTCAAGGCTAATCTGGAAAAACTGCAGCAACAGATGTAAAGGGTGATAGAGATAGACTGAAAAAATAAGCTGAAAAGATGTTTGTGAAAGAATTGAGATTGAGAGTAGACGATTACTTTAGAGTAGTCATCAAGACATTAAGAGTAACTATATTATGATTTAGTAAATTATTCCAAAGAATATCGGATACTTCCTTGTTAGATAATCTCAGTAAAAAATGCAATATGCCCTCTACAATGAACTTCTAAAAAATGAAGCATTGATTTAGGGATTAAGCGAACCACCCGAGGTCACTGCCCAAAGATAGACAGCCAAGAAAACACTTGAAGTGCTCAATAAAGCCCGCAGAATTATCAGAAGATAGGTTTCGAACGAAGATCAATTGGCCTAACTTTAAAAATCGAAGATAAAATGATTCACTCACAATATGGGATATTTATTTATTAAATAATTGAAATTTAAAGTTGTTTCAAAAGAATGAAAGGATAGAATAAGTACGCAGTCAAAGCTGGTCGATTTACGTACGATTTATCCACTAAAAAAGTACGCATCTGCAAGGATAAAGGTCAACTGACTGTGTTTAGCGTACTTGATGATTTATTAAGAACTAAGAGGGAGAGAATATCTTGAGCTGGATCAATCAAGATTCAAATATGGAATAAATTAGCATCATAGTGTTTCCATTTGATGCTGTTTTTGAAAAGGTCAGCAATCAAAATAACACCTATGTACTGAAATTTTAGTCTAATGACGATAAGTACTTTTTCTATCTCCAAGAAAAAATAAATACTGATGATTTTGTGAAAAGTGTTAATGATAGGATTTCATATACACCTTCTTAGCCGATGGATTCTGAAGTTTAACATGTAATTGCATAAAAAAAAGAGGAACCTATGGAAATCTAACATCCAAAGCCTTAAATTATCCATTAGGAAAAGGTGTCCTCAACTCTCTTAACTCTGGATTTTATTAAAAAAATGCAAAATAACTTAACTGCTGCAAAGAAGAATGAGGCGGGAATCACTCACTTAAGCAAAATATTAACTGCTGAAGTTATTAATGCTCTTCTAAGTGAAACAAGCGCTGAAGAGAAGCAAGAGTTTGTAGAATATTTACCGTAATAACAAAAAGATGCGAGTCATATCGCTTCTAACATCCGTTCTCCACAATTTCAACAGGCTGTTGATGTTTTAAGTGAAGCGCTTAACAGTGAAAACATTATTCCTCTTTTTATGGAACTTGGCTTGGATCAAAAATTTCTTCAAAAATCATACGGTGTTCATGCGTTTCTAAGAGCTTTGGAGTAGTGGTCATCCCGTCAGGGTTAAAAAAAGTAATGATGCTTTTGCGATAGCCTTAATCAAATATTTATCATCCAGATATCTATAATATAATTTATTTTGTTGATAAAATGGGAACTAAACATGCCAAACCTGAATAGGGAAACAATGTAGCAAATAGCATTGTTGTTTCATAAGTAAAGCCAATTGTCTTCAAAAGTGACGCTATATTACAAGTACAACCCCAAGCTCCAGAATTCTCAGAAGTCACGTTACCTTACAAAGAAGCAAGGAGATCTTTCATCAGAGGTTAAGATTATAGCAATGAATCATTCGATGTAAAAGATGCTCACCCCTACGCACCCCAAGAGATTATGAAGTAAATTTTCTCTCATATAGTTTTAAAATCGATGATAATGACGGAGTTTCCCGGCAAGCCTAAGTTTATAATTTCGACTATGAAAGATATCTTAATCATTATTTTGCTCCCGAATACCACAATCGCTCTACAATTGTGAATTCAGCAGAATGATACCTCTGATGAATATATCGGCATAATTTTATCAGTTTTTGACGATTTAAATCCTAACTCTTTATGCTCTAATATGATTCCTTGAATACGTAAAATAATTCGCATCTATATCACCAGTAGCAGATTTATAGATTAATTAAGATCTATAAATTACATTTAGATAATTTATAAATGATCAATAAGTTTTCCAATTTTTTAGTACGTCAATTACATTTTTCTTTCGCATAAGCTAATTCGAGAGGTCCCTTTCTCAAAATTGTACTGTTTTTCTCATTCAGTCATCAACGGCCTTATAGCGTTTGAAGAACATAATGCAAGAAAGGAAATCATAAAATTTGGTATTGTCGATTTAACTCAGGTTGGCCTAAAGATCAGTCTTACCAAAAAAGGCTGTAGCGGTCTGGCCTACTCAATGGATTATATACGCGAATAGCAAATAAAAAAATACGATGAAGTAATCGAATAATAAGGGATTAAGGTCGTTGTGGATAGTAAAGCCATAATGGCTTTAGTTGGGACCTAAATGAGTTATGTGGAAGATGAGCTTGGAAGTCAGTTTGTTTTCAATAATCCAAACGAGAAAGGGAGATGCGGATGCGGGACAAGCTTTCATCTATGAGATGAATTTTGTCTAAGTTCTTATGATTGTTCTTGTATTATTAGTAACTATCTTATTTTTCTAAAAAACTTTAAGAAACAACTTTTAAGACAGTATTGCTGAATAATGGATCTATTTTTCATCATTTTTTATACACTTCTCGCTCTCGATGGATTAGGTTCGTGGTGGTGTCTACCAAATCCAGAATGCTGTTGATAGATTGATTCCAATTTCGCAGTAAATATTGCTCGTTTTCGACTGGTCGAAAGTCAATGATTCCATCAATGCGATCAATTCTGCAAGAAATCACTTTTTTGTTATTGAGAGTGCATATTTATTCTTAACAAAATTCTTTCTCAACGCTAATCAGCTCGCTTACTCTCTGAACAGTTAGTTGTCCGTAGTATTTACTTATGATCCTCACATTGTGTTGAACTAACATGCGCTTTAGCTCACCAAGATGTTACTAAATTAGAGAGAAAATACTTTGGAGTTTAGATAAGTATCTCGGAAAAGCTCAAAGGAGTCAGGATTATATTCTTAGAAGCTGCATTTTACAATTTCTTCAGATAGGAAGCTGTTGATGATCTTTAAGTAATCTTCGTATTTCTAGAGTTCTTCCCTTTCTGAAAGTTCTTTAAGTTCTTTATAAGTTGCTTGAGAGAAAGGTTGTAAAACTAAAAATCCAATATAATTTGACAGAACATCTCTGATGGATGCTGAAAAATTGAAATCTAGCTTATCTCCTATTATCTTGCTAGTTTTTTTCAAGGTTTCCCATATAATTCTATAGCATTTACAGCATTCCTCAAATTTGTTTTCGTGGTTGTAGTAAATAGTCATGAAAGAAAAGTAATTGATCTTCAAATCTGCAATTTACTCATCATTAATGTTATTTTCGTTGATCTTTTTGGAAATAATAAAGAATCGAACATAATCCTTCTTTTTAAGCATAATCTTTAGTTGATACAGGATAAACTATAGCTTCTCTCGCTTATCCATTGAGCCATAAGTTTCAACCTGCACCTATTGCAGAATATTTGCCGCCTAGAAGATCTCATTTTCATCTTCCTTTGATTTTACAATTAGCAAAACGCATCGCGCATATTAGACCTATATGATTCAGATTGTACTTAAAGGAAAATCTTTTTGGCGCATACGTCTCTAATAGCCTCAATAAATTTCGTTCTTTGAGGTTCATCGGTTTTGGGCAACCAAGTCATTGCTAATTGAATCATTTCAATTTGAGCTTTTTTTCCTTGCCCTCTTCGATTCATAAGAAAAGTAATTTGTTCATTTAGTTTTTCCCAAGCCTTAGCGTTGTATAAGAGAGTGACCTATATAAAGATGGGTGTACTATGTCCTTGAGGATTTGAACGCTGTTGAAATGATCACTGTTGATACGAGCCGTCTTCTCTTTATCAAGCAGTTTCTAAAGTTGTTTTTCTAATTCTGGGGATATGTGAGCCATATGGTTTGATGTTTAACTCAAAAACAATATAAATGTTCACAAATTTTAAAAATAATTTAAATTTTTAATGGCAATTTTAAACCCTTTGAAAAAAATCAAATGTGCAGTTCATTTTGATTAATAAATATCTTATAATAACACTTATTAACTCGAATAATTAGTAAGGAAAATAGGGGTTAATTAATCTCCCTGATATATTTTATAATATTGAACCTCTTTATGATAAAATAGGGTATATAGATCTAAACTAATCTTCGTTAATGTGCTTAAAAAATAAACGTAATTAGCCATTATAAATGCAAAAAAGGGAGACATTAGGAAGTTTATTAACAAATTATTTAGATAAATTAATAATTACTTATGAAAACACGGTATTTGGAAGTTCGAGAAACTTAAAAAATGGGAAAAGGAATGTTTGCTAAAGATTTTATTTCGATGGGAACCATCATTCTCATCGTTGGATAAAAATAATTCATTACTTATGAAAGATTGTAAAGTCACTCCATTTTTCATAAATTAATCAATGGAACGAGAGATAAAATGGCTGAATTTGCTTATTTTCTCGCTTATCATGAAAATTTATCAGAATGTACAGACTGTAATTAAGAGGAGTTGTCTATCAAAGATTATATTCAAAGTCTGCCTAAAACCTACAATAACTTAATATGCTGGGAAAATTAAGAATTAGAAGTTCTGAACAATCCTTCTTTGGTTGATAAAATTAAAAAGAAAAAATCAAAATTAGAACAATCCTTTTAGTAAATTAATTAAGTAATGCTTAAAGAGGATATAACACCAGTAGAATAAGCATAACAGATATACCTAGTATAAAACAAAAGAGGTACAAGAAAATATTCTCATTATCAGAAAGTAGCAAATACATCGAATAAAACTTGCTTAGAAAGCTTAATGAAAATTACCATTGAGCAAATGAGTCAATTTGTTGCTTCAATAGAATCGAGAAATGTTCATTACTAAAATGGTCAAGACATTACATCAGAGGTAGGCGCACTTATTCCTTTTCTTTAAATGATCAACCACAGCAAAAATCCGAATTGTAGTGTCGAATCGACAGCCGGTAAGTACAAAATAAGAGCAATCTAGGACATTGAAAAGGATGAAGAAATCTTTGTGAACTATGACTAAGGTTATTTTAGCCATGAAGATTTTTTGGAGTATTATGGAATTGTTCAATAGTGTGTTACAACATCAAAACCAGAATTGGCTAAAATTTACAATTCTATAAAATAAAAAAGTAAATCTGCA
>Ga0302194_10003200_pt1 | contig 10322 bp, 12 predicted proteins | sample II_Bog_N1_1_FD_200227 | JGI IMG/M metagenome (GOLD analysis project Ga0302194, IMG submission 200227) | Peat permafrost microbial communities from Stordalen Mire near Abisko, Sweden - II_Bog_N1_1 | ecosystem: Environmental > Terrestrial > Soil > Wetlands > Peat | place: Sweden: Abisko...
AGGCTAGTTGGTTCAGGAAAAGGCTCTTATGCTAAGAAAAAATTAGATAAAGAAAGAGGTTGAAGCTACCCTTAACAATTTAATTGAAGCTATCGCCAAAAGTGATAAAAAGACAATGAAGGATAATGTTTCGCCTTTCTTTGCCACCGCCGACAATGCAAAGGAGTTTGTGAAGGAACCCTTTGTCAAATTTGATGAAAGACCTCCATAAAAATGGACTGAGTTTTTGAATATCGCAAAGATTGGAAATTATAAAATTCTTTCGAATGCTTCAGAAGCGACAATAATTACAGCCGATCGCATCCTTAGAAAGCAATTGGAAGGAAGCGGTCAAATCGTTTAAATCTGCGGGAACAAGGACTAAAAGACAGTGCGTGTCGTTGTGGTGGGACTGTAGGCAAAGAAATGGATAGTCATATTATCGGTTGAATAATAAAAGAAGAAATGAGTGATCATATTTAAAGCTATTTACCCGTCTCGAATTTAATATGATCAAGATACAGTCGATAATATTTTTTATAGAATGATAGCAGAATCTGCTTCATCTCAAAGCCCGGTCAACAACTCCCAACCTAAAAATAAGCTGAAAAAGATATTTTGCGGATTGGTGGTGGTCTTTCTCATTGGGTTGGCTGCTATTGCGGCTGTTTGGCATTTGGGCTCAAGATAAAGCCATAAAGAAGCTTTGCACCCTCTCTATTCAGCCTTTGACCTTTCGCCCCCACACTTCAAACTGCTAGTGAAACTGTAAAAAAGTAAACTAAGCATCGTATCTGGTCTTCGCGAGGACGGACTAATGCAATTCGCCTAACATCTGGCAAACCGACTCAGTCAGAAGGGCAAGACTGTTTTCTTCTAGAAGATCAGTGCAGACCAAAACGAGTTCTTTTAAATCGTGAAAAACGTGAAAGTTCAGATAAACAAATGGGCTCAAATCTAAAGCACAGTCGATGCGGATTGGATCTTGCTCGTTGACGGCGAAGTTCCGACCCTCCAAGACAAAGTCCTTACTATCCAGAGTAACCACCCCGACGCCAAGATAGTCATTGCCACTACTACAGAGCGGGAAGTATAAATATTGAGATATAGATCAATGGTTTTAAAAGGTTTTAATACCCTCACATATCGGAGGATTTGCTTTTGAAGACGATAAAACAGAAACTTAAAGTGTCGCGCAATGTGGCTGCGGCGCTGCACGACCACTATGAAACAGCGGAAGGCGTGTATCGCCATTTGAATGTGACTTCTTTTAACCATAAAACATTTATCGGTGAAGAGTACAAGGCCATAACAGGACTCAGCACAAAGGAGACTGAGGTGTTGCAACAACTGTGCAGTTAGGGCAAGGCCAAGTCCAAAGAGGAGTCGGCTAAACTCGTTGATTTGGGGGTAATCTTTTACAGAGGAGTCAACTATTGGTCCAATATGATCGCTCGACTGAATTACGAGCTGGCCAAGGATATCAATTGCCAAAACAGTGTAATTCCTGATAAAATCGTGAAATTGATCTAAATTGAGCGATTGAGGAAGGAGTAATAGAAGCAGGCCCGATTGTTAGAGTAGCAGAGGAAGGAAGAAGAAAGAAAGCTATTGTAGGAGCAAAGACAACAATAGAGGGCGAGAAAAGAAGAGACTAAAGCTCAAGCAGAGGCGGTCAAATAAGAAAAGCCAGCGAAGAAGGAGGCGAGTAAATCCAAGGCCAAATCGAATAGAAAATGATGAAATATAATTAAGCCAAGAGTAATAGCGATGAAACATATAAATTTAAGATCACCCTGCCGATACTCCCGCCCATTGGTCAGCGCGATAATCCCCAACACCCCCAATTCATTCACCCCCCGCAAGCAAGGTTTCCAGCGATACAAATGATGGAATCACTCTATTTACCTCTTTCTCACTTTCCACAGAACAGTTGCTGCTTGGAATTTTCGAAGTTGTCAGCAAACTCTATCTTCGTTGTCTTTTCGATATTGATGTGCTTTTTGATGTAATCGCTGATCACTTATTACTACTTCCGCTTGTGATTCTCGGACATCTGCTTCAGGAAGGTCTCCTTCTTGCCGAGGATGTACTCTTTGTAACCAATGTTGTTCTCTTTCAGCTGATGAAGCAGCTGACGACTGTCGCGGGCCTTCCCCTCATTGTCGTCATGGAGGTACACCAATCGACCGTTCACGACGAGCGCGTGGTCATCGATCTTGCAGTTTTTGGAGATAGCTGCTGTTTAGTTTTTGCCATCGCTAGCAAGTAGTGTTTTATGCTTTTCTACACCCCTCGTGGGAGACCTATCCATGTCCTTTTTGATTTTTTCCTCCTTGGGGAACTGAAACCTGAATTTATGCATGAGATCCATCTCGCTCTTGCGCGTGCGGCTGAGGTAGTCGGAGAAGGTGAAGGCAAGCTCGTCCTGTTGATTATTTTATTTCTGTTCGTGCATTCGAAGAATTATATCAGAAGGCATCAAGCTGGTTTTCCATTAGTTTGGGTCTTTTAACACAGTATATAAATCAGGGCTGCTTGCTTACTCCTTTGGAGCCCTCGGATTTATAGATATGACTCGCATAATCATTCGAATATCATAATTGATTGATGAGCTAGTAGCTAGGGTTTTTCTACCCAGAACACGTGCAGAATATGGACGAGATGCGCAACACGGTCGAAGATGTCAGCAATGTAATTGCCAGCTTGGGGAATAGAGACGATAAAACACAGAAAGAAGCCATCGTGTTTTTTTTAAACCAGTTGCACTAAAACATCACCGGCTCGAAATCTTCGCCCAAGTCAAAACTGATGAGTCTCTACATGCTGAGGGAGCTGACCGAGAAGAGCGTGAAGTCCGAAAGGAAATAGGACAAAAACAGCAAATTATTCAGCCTACTCCTGACTCACAAGATGTTTAAACACTTTGTCTGGCTATGTGAGACTACTGACCCTTATAAACCTATCAACGAAAAAGGCAAAAGCTCCTTCCCAAACGACAGCATGGTGGGTAACGACTTCATCAGACTCATTCTGTAGTTAATAAAATTTTGGGCTGCCCGCTACTCCATAACCAAAAACAGATAACCCACTGCTTTCAAGCGGTCCTACGACACCTTAGTCGAGAATAAAGTAATATTTCCCAGCGAATACAAATTCTTTACGGTGTCTCCGACCAACAAAAAAGATAAGAAGGAAGAAGATATGGGCGATAGTGCTCCTCCTGTCAAGCCCACTAAAACATAATCCGGCCGATCCAACCCGAGTAATTGTGTTTATACTCAGAAGCGGACGTGAACTTCATGTACAGTCGCCTGCAAAACTTTTTGTAAATAATCGACGAGGACGACTTCGACGCAATTCAAACTGAAATCAAAGCAGTGCACAGCCTAATCCTAAAATAAACGCCCAAGTTCTAAAAAATATACGAGTAAATCCTCGATACTAACGATGAGGACATCACTGGCAAATACTTCAACATCATATAGCTCATGAAAAAATAACTATAGTTCTATGCGAGATACATCGACATTTCCAAAGATTACAACTCATACATCACGGAAATCAAATTAGAGGCCGAGAAAATCTTTCCACTATCAATGACAACACCGGAGCCGACAGAGACCAAGCCGAAGAAGATTGATGCGCCGCCACTGCCACCCAAATAGAAGGCAATGAAAAATAAAATAGAAGCCGATATGGAGAACCAGAATACAAGTAAGATAACAAGCAAGGCGCCCGTTAGATAATCAAAAACAAGCAATGCACCCGTCAAACAGTCAGCAGTTGATCCTGCAGCCATTACAGCTGTGAGCAACTACTTTAGTAAACTCGAGGAAAGATCAAAAAGTCCAATTTCTGGTTTTAAGAAAATAAACGGTACCATTTATAAGATTCAGAGTCGCTATCGAAATAGAAAGCCAACACATTAAACTCAGCCGTCAAGCGAAGCATTAGTCCTCTCAATCGATCGAAGAACAGCATCAATAAATCTATGGCATCCCTCAAGGAGAGTAAGATTGCTCCCATTTTCTCGAATCCTCCCAATATGAACCCTCCCAGAAAAATGTACGAGGGCAGGTAAATCCGATAGAACTTCGCCTTGAGTGACATCCTGCACTCCATTAACAAAAACCAGGGCATCAGAAGATTCAAAACAGCTAATTTTAAGAGCAAAAGTTCTCTCTTCTAAAACTAGCATATGCAAATCGGTTATAAATCTGAGCCCATCTATGAATAGGTTAGTGGATTTAAAGTGCTGATGAAGATCGAACTTTTCTTCGGGAATTTAGTGGAGGAGACCATTAAGAATGTCAGTCTTGAATTTAAAGGAGATACGAGTACTATTATTACTATTTAGATGTGCTTCTATACGCCAATCCGAAGGTTATAAGCAGCATTCTGCCCAAAAGTGAGCAGAGCAAGATTGAGCTCATAGTAATACCCTTAAAGGCACCTTTTCCTTTGCTGACCATGAACTTAACTTACCAATTTGGTGGGCAGTATAATGAATACAAAGTAATTATTCCAAATTCAATGATGAAGCTAACACATTTCTTGGACATTACTAAATCTGAGTTCCAAAGCAGATGGAGTTCATGCTAGTTGCACAAGACTGATGAGTTTAAGCTTTGCCATTATCTTGCACCAGATACTTTCAGGAAATGGTTTCCGGCCTTGGGTTAGCTTACCTCGTACACGTCCTTCGCAACTCCGGGCAGTAGCCAAGACTACTAATTATACTGCAGCGTGATAATGATGCAGCGTTATGAGGGGTTATTAAAGATAAATATCCGCCCCAATTTGGGAGTGGTGGTTCAGCTGGGTATCTAGGACCAAAACGAATAATCAGTAAACTATTTCCTGTTCTTCTTGTAGACGATGTAGCAGTTCCTTCGGGAAATTGAGTGATTGTTGGATATCAGCATAAATATTATATTTGTATTGATTGATGTTAGATTAGATATGCTAAAGTATGTGCTTTATGTTAAATCTGATCAGTAGCCGAACTGGGCCAACTCTGCCTTTACTTTAGAGATCTATTTCAGGTTCAGAGCCTTTCGCACGGAGTTGGCAGTCTGCAGACGCTTCTTGTGCCATGTGTCAGCTCTGGCACGTCTTTTATCCTACAATTGAGCAATCAGCGCTCTCTTGCCCCATCCAACTTGGCTGGACAGATCACCGAGGGTGCAGAATTTACGGAAGCTGCTCAATTTAACAGCTCTCAAGGCATCAGGAATAACCTCTCTCTTTTTGGTGTCATAAGGAGCGGGAACGCCTTCGAATATTTTTAGTCTGCCCAAAGCTTCTGCTCCTCTTGCAATTTTATGTGGAAGCATGCCTCTGACAGCTCTCCAGAATATTTTAGAGGGTGTCCTGTTGTGAACGATGGTCCTTCTCGGATTGGTCAATAGTCTCTTCCTCATAAACTCAGCAAATTTGACTTTGTTTCTGAAGAGAGATCCGGTGATGTTGATTCCCTCAGTTCTGACGACAGCCACTCTTTGTCCTGGATTAGAAGGGATTTACCTGAAAGGAGGGTCTTTGCGATGTAGGAGGCCAATCGGCCGAGCAAGTGACCCTTGGCATCAACGACGATAAGTTTCTTGAACATTTGTGGTTGATAATATTTATTTAATATAATAATATTCAGTTTAGATTTAGTTTTGGGCAGAAGAGGTTTATTACCCAACCACTCTGCTTGCGATCGAAGGTGAGTGAGATATTATCGAGAGACGAGATGGATCAGTCATTTTACGGCAGCACATGGCAGATTGGATCTTGCATTTATATCAGTAAGAGATCAGCTATTATACATTTATTATGGACAATCATTTCACTTATATTTGCAGATCATTTATTTATACCCCCAAACTCTATAAATACCAATGTGACCTAAGGTTGTTGTACGATCCAAACAAGCACACAGGGTACTCCTGAATCGAAATATCAAACCCGTACACGTTTTATCCCCCGACAATATCATTAAATGTTCTCTTATCCCCGAACTAATATTTCGTGTTTTTATTCGTTCGTATCTATAGCTTAATGATGCGGTTGTCTATGGAATTATATTTGATCTTGAAGAGCTTAATGAAATCACCCTCTTCAAACTGGTATTTACTCGTTTTGCATTTAGAGAGGTAATGCCCGGGAAGAGGGACCAAGTTTAAATCGTTCGCTTATTGACTATCATAGATTGCCCTCACTGCTGTTATTATACTCTTGGATGAAGCTGCGATTTAAGTTTAGTAGATGTAGAAGCCCACCATAAAACTTTTTTTGTTCTCTTTTAACACAATTCTATCGTCAAATCGCACCCTACCTCCCAGAATACCAGCAAAGTCACGTCGAAGAAAGGGTTATTTGTCACAGTACTCCTCTAACTGCATATCCATGGAGCCATACTCCCTAATCAGTCTGTTTTTACTCTTATTCTACAAATAGTTCTCCCATATTTTTTTGAATTTGTTCAACTCCCGAACTAATCGATTTCTCCTCTACTCCATCTCCTTCACCCTCTTTATTTCATCCTTATTGGCTTTATTCAGTTCCTCCTTCCTTTTGGCGAGCTGTGATTCATTTTTTAGCTGGAGAAGCGATGTTTTTTCGACTTATCTTTTTAGACTCTCCACCTATTTTTCAAGACCAATCACATCCACAACTTCCTTCTTTGTTGGAACCTATATTTTGGTTACCTGTAACTTTTTCTTCTATAACTATTGGAACAGCTCTTCATTTTTGCTATGTCGAGTCTTCACTGTGTACATACTGTTCATCACCTTCGCTGACTCGTACTCCCTATCCACACTTATCTTACGAAGAGAAAGGATCTTTCGACGTAACTGACCATTTTCCTGTGAAAACTCACTCATCTTTGGTTAGTTCCGCTTTATTTACTACTGCTGCGAGGCAAGCGTTTTCTATAATCGAGAGGTTTCATTTTTTAAGTCGACTATCGCACTTGTCATGAGGGAAATCTCCTGCTCTACGTTTTTTAGGGAATTGGTAAGATTTTAATACTGTTCGTTGAGTTATTCTGTCGGTTTGGTTTGCTGTGAGCTCTACATTCGTTTTTTTAGTTCCTGCATGATTTTGTATTGCGATTTAAGTTCTTTCTGTTGGTGGGTCAGTTCTTTAGCTGTCTATTATGTTGCTGAATCACTCTGAGTTTGTTTTGCCTTCTGTTTTTGCAATAGAATGTCTACTTTTGATTTAAGACTGGCAATATCGGATCGTAGCATTTGATTCTGGTCATCAACGCTTTTATAAATCTGTTTGAGTTCGTTGATAGTCTTAATATTGGCTAATTTATTCATGATTTGCTGTTCTTTAAGTGGTTCTCCTTTTAAGGCTTTCATTCGCTATCTCACTTATTATTATAATAAATCATCTGCTTTCGATTATCGCATCTGTTTTTTAACATTGAGTGTTTACTATCTTTTGGATGATTTTGAAGTGATAAATACTTAATTAAAATCATATTTGGCAGTTAAAAATCACTCTCTAAGTTTGTACCTCATGTAGCTTACTAACTTTTATATTCCTTTAAAAATCCACGAAAACAGCACATCGAAATACTTGACATATCTTCCAATATAAATATCCATCCACAGTGTTACTATAACAGCTGCGATCACATCAATTGAATAGTGTACTCTAGTGGTCAATAGGACAAGTACGACGTGAATAGTGAGCACAATGGTTGCAACTTTAAGCTTGTAATATGCTATCCGACTCCACCAAATAATACTTATAATCATCAATCCACTGTGACCACTATAGAAGAAATCTCGAGTAATACCGTAGGGAACCGTAAAGCAGGGAATGGAAGGGGCTTACCATATTATCCCTGGAGGGTAAGGTAATTTTTATATATTCTGAGCCTAAATGGTAAATTACCAGAAATACAGCTCGTATACCGTAGAAAAAAGAGATAAGCATGTGCAACCTCAGGTTGTTTACCCTCAGCGTAGTTATAAACGTTAGCAACAGAATCTATACTTCAATGGCTTCCTGGGCTACACCGACCCACCAATTATAGAAGAGCCTGTTTTGGTTCAGTTCAGTGTTGATGGGCTACGTCCACTCATGAATCAGGTCGAATATGCAACCTGAAGAAAATTAACAGTAAAGCAAGCGATAAGCAGTAAAAATAACAACAAGAATGATGACTATTGCTGCTCTTATTTATTTGGCATCTTTTAGCGATCGGTTGATAGTGTTGCTTACCAATGGCGATGCCTATTTCGAGTGGAGTAAGTTATCCTCCTGTTGAGAATGAGGAAGGAGCCGTTGTTTTAACTCTAAATTCATACTTTGCCAAAATATTTATATATTAACCAAGCGCAATAAATCAGCCCTCTGTGCTAATATTTTCATATCCCTTTTAAAACAGACATCCAATGCGTAATTCTGTTTAAAAATGGTAAAATAAAGATGATAAATGGAACTAATGTAAAAAAATATTTTTATCAGTTTTAGACAGGAAAAATGATTTGTTATTGTCTGTTCAATGCGTAGATACTCTGTTTTTGTTTTTGAAATGGCAATGAGCAGTCTGCAGTTTTAATTTTAATTAATTTTTCTGATATTACCATTTAAGACTATCTACAGAAATATCTAACGCAAAGATTTTTATCAAATGAGTCAATTGCATGGATAAATCACCAGAATTGCGAAATAAAATAGGTGGTGGATGAAAAACCACATTTATTAATCTTTTAGTCCCATTTAAACTGACACTCCAAAATTTAATTATACAGTTTGGCAAATAAATTACTCGGATCAGATGATAAGAAAGAGGTGGGTGAACCCTCCTTTAGTAATTCATGGTTTGATATAGCTTTTCGCATGGTTTCCACGCGAAACAATCGGAAATTAATAAAAAATTGTATGAATGGTATCGAGTCAACGATCATTTCACTTCTTGCCTCCTTTCTTTCCGGCTTTAGCGGGCTTTCCGATTGGCTTGGTCTTTCCAGCACCGCCTTTTTTGCCTTTGGCAGGCTTAGCTTTGACAACCTTAGCTTTCTTTGCCTTAGGAGCCTTGACAACTTTTGCTACTTTTGCGGGAGATTTGACAGCTTTCACTGCTTTACCCTTTCCCTTCTTGACGGGGGTAGTAGCCTTAACAGCTGCGGGAGTGGCTGCGACGGGAGTAGCAACCACAGCTGGAGCTACAGCTACAGCAACTGGTGCGGGGGTAGGTGTGGATTTTCCTGCTTTACCCTTCGCAGCTTTCTTGGGGGCTTTGGCTGCGGGTGCTCTTTTCTTAGACTAAAATAAGATAACTGTTACCACTGATCTTTCTACTTTCTTGGCCATGGAACAAACTAATTATGCCAATTTTCTTAATCTCTTATTTATAATCGCTTAAAAATAAAGGTTAATTCTGATTGGTTATATTTGAGGGGGGTGCGATAGATGCCCTGTTCTGGTGTCTCCTGCCTTCTTTTTTGCTTTGCCGCTCTGTGATGACCTCCATTCATCAGTCTATGACTCATAAGCGTCGAATGTTAAGTTATAGTTTCTAATTATTTTGAGAGGGCGTCTGCTTGGGGACTTTTCCAGCGGTCAAGAACTGTTGCAAAGGGCTGATAGTTTTACTGAGAACTAACACAACCAAGACTCCTAGGTTTGAATGCTGATGTTTCTGGTAAAAAATTATAATGGACTAATAATTCAATTTTAATTTTAGTTATAATTGAGCCCCTTTTGATTGTCCTGTTTCTATTTTATTCTAATTTTGGGCACACTTTTTCTCTTTTCTCAGACGATCGGCTGGTTGTGACAGTGAGAAGGCAGGTCTAGACGGAAGGAGAATGACTCTGCTACTGTTTTTTGGTTGGGAGGGATTTGGGTATTTGGTGAGCAATGAAGATGAGATCATGAGATGAGATGAATCTTTCGAAAAGGGAAAATTAGGAAAGAGGGTTATGAGGAAGCATTGCTAGGAGGTATGCAAGGGGTAATTCTTTTTTTATAGGATGTTTTATGAGTTGTCTGCTTGGACAAGCAGACTAATTAGATCTTAAAATATTGTTAGCATATCGAGAGAAGAAAGACAGGTGAATTCTGAAAGGAAAGTGAATGAAAAAGATGCTTGGTTGCGTGCATTCGCTTTATTTTAAAGTAAAAATCAACCTATTCAGAATTACAGCCATTTTCATTCGATTTGAAAATGTTGGGAAAATAAAAAATAAAGAAAAAGCATTAAAACTAAAATTGTGCTTCAAAGCATGGATGATTTGTTGAAGATGCGCGATAAATAAATCGATTTTACATGAAGAGTATGTTCCCACGCTAAAATGTTGAGTAAACTAAAAATGTATTTTTTATAT
>Ga0302194_10003204_pt1 | contig 10312 bp, 5 predicted proteins | sample II_Bog_N1_1_FD_200227 | JGI IMG/M metagenome (GOLD analysis project Ga0302194, IMG submission 200227) | Peat permafrost microbial communities from Stordalen Mire near Abisko, Sweden - II_Bog_N1_1 | ecosystem: Environmental > Terrestrial > Soil > Wetlands > Peat | place: Sweden: Abisko, Stordalen...
CCGATCATGCGCAATCTGGCGCCGGTGGTTTTTGATGCGACTCATTCGGTGCAGCAACCGTCTGCGGCGAATGGAGTGAGCGGCGGCCAGCCGGAGTTTATTCCGCTGCTGGCGCGGGCCGCTGTGGCCGCGGGTATTGATGGCCTGTTTCTAGAGGTCCACGACGACCCGGCGAATGCCAAGTCAGACGGCGCGAACGCGCTGGATTTGAAGCTGCTGAAACCGCTGCTGGAAAAGCTGCTGGCGATTCATAAGGCGGCAGGAGAGTGTGCCGGGGGTTGATGTCTTCCCGGGCCGCAATAGCCGGATTTGGTTCTCGTGGCCTCAGCCACCGTTGGAGCGGAGCGGGCGACAGAAGAGAATCGACCCTCTAAACTATGCCACTAGTTGTCTCGACCTCTTTGTAACATCCCGTTCAGGCAAGAGCTTGCGGACGCTGGCGGCTGAGGTGCATACAACCCGGTGCTCTTCCAGTTCGTATCTGGCGCGCTCCATATCAACATTCTTCTGGGCCGCAAGCCTTGTGCAGACCCGATAACACGCTGATGCACGAGCCTCAACATATTCGCTGATCCCAGTCTCGTATGCTCGTTCCAGAGTCCTGCAAGTTGAGCAACTCATGTCTTTATCCTCCGGCTTTCTGTCAGGCACGCGGCGGCTAGCATCGCGACCGCTCTATCTGGCAATTGCTTCGGACAAGTGCGGGCGTGGACGCCCACACGATAGCCGGTCTGGAGACCGGCGCTCCACTCCAGTCGTTACCGAGTCATATGGTCACGGTACTGGAGTTATGCGGCTTCAAGAAGGAAATCCAAAAGATTGGGCAGACGGTTGCGGTTTTTTAGGCGCGGTTTCATAACCGCCTGCAATCCCCATCAACGCGATACTCCAGCAGGAGTTAGAATGTTCCTTCAGGAAGTCATCCGCAAAAGTACGCCGATCCGCCTGCGTTCCATCTTGCTTGATTCCGGACGAATTAGTTATAAAAGCTGAGCCCATCTGCCTGAAAGAATGTTCACTCTTCTTTTGATGAGCCGACGGAAGATTTCTTGCATCGTATTTCGTAAGGGGGTCCATAGCAGCTCCAGTTACCCGGTTGCTTGCTTGAATGACTCTCGCCTGGGATAACGCACTGAAGGCTGAAGGCGAGGAGAATATATCTCAATAGCTCTAAGCTGAATGCGCCCGAAATAGCTCGTGCCTCGCCTGCGCCGTGCAGGAGAATTGTCGAAGCGGGAATCTTGACTATCTTCGGTTGTTTATGAGGCTTGCCACCGATCCTTTGAAAGCCTCATGGAGCAGAACAAGGAGTTAGTTACTTCGAATAGTCGCCTCTTAGTTCAGGAGGTCTGAAGCATAAGAGGAAATTCTGATCTGTGTAAGTGTTACTCCAGATTACTTCAGGTGTCAAGCTGTTTTTTCTGAACCTTCATTCAGTTCCATGCTATCTAAGTGCAACTTCTCCACGCGCGGTTTCTACCTGATAGCATTTCCGTATGATTTTTACGCGGATTCGCACACCTTTCCGTGCAGTGCTGCTGATTGCGGCAGCCTTGGTTCTGAGCGGGGCTTTCTCGCTCTCCAATGCTTCGGCACAGACGGCTCCTGCAGCGCAAGCGCACGCCTCGCCGGATCGCGCGCACATTGATGACGTGCTGAAGGGACTAAGCCGCGGCCGTTCCTTTGGCCAGGTGGCGATCTCCCCGGACGGCAAACGCCTGGCGTGGATTGAGCGGACGAAAGATGGCGCGGAGATTCGCATAGCGGCGCTCGACGATGTGACCAGGAGCGAGCGGGTGACGGCGGCCACGAAGCCTGGGCAGCACTGCCAGGAAGGCCAGATCGCGTGGGAGCCGGACTCGAAGGCGCTGGCATTTTTCTCCGATTGCGCCAAGACGGAACAGGCCGACCTTTATCTGTCGATGATGGATGGCCGCGCGGCGCAGCGGGTCACCGCGTTGAAAGGGTACGTTGACGCTCCGGCCTTTTCGCCGAACGGAAAGAGCATTGCCTTCTTATATGTGGAAGGAGCAACGCGCCCCGCCGGAGCGCTGGCGGCGATGAAACCATGGGCAGGCGTGATCGGCGAGGATGGCGTGGAGATCGAGCGGGTTGCAGTTGTTCCCGTCATTGCGGATAAGCTGCTTCCTTCAGAACCGGTCGCGCCTACGATGGTGACGCCATCGAATCTGCACGTCTATGAATTCGATTGGCGGCCAGATTCAAAGGGATTGGCGTATGTGGCCGCTGAACCGCCGGGAGAAAACAACTGGTGGGTGGCCAAGCTCTACACACAAGAGTTGGGCGGCAAACCCAAGGTGCTACTGGCGCCGTCCGAAATCGAGGGCGAACTCCATGGCCTCCAGATCGCCGTGCCCCGCTGGTCTGACGACGGCACACTCATCGCTTTCATCGGCGGCCTGATGAGCGACCAGGGCGCGACCGGCGGGGATGTTTGGACTGTTTCCCCCCATTCCGGAATGCCACAAAATTTGACCAAGGGACGGCATGCGACCGTTGCCTGGCTGGAATGGATCGGCGTTGATGCGATCGCTTTCACCGAGTTGGCAAACGGAGAGAGCCGCCTGATCGAGGCGATCCCTGGCATTCATGAGGATGGCAGTACTGCCTTCAACACGATCTTTAATATGCCGGCCACGATCGGCGACGGACGATTGGAGATGGGTCTCTCCGGTACGACCTACGGAACGGAATTTGCCTTCATCTCCAGCAGCTTCGACAAGGCGCCGGAGATTTATCTGGCCCATGCCAGGGGCGCGAAGGAGGTAAAGCAGCTCACGCACATCAACGACGGCATCGAGCTGGCCTGGGGTAAATCGGTTTCGCTGGACTGGAAAAGCGACAAATACAACGTGCAGGGCTGGCTAACGCTGCCCAAAGACTACGATCCGGCGAAGAAGTATCCGCTGATTGTCGTGGTGCATGGCGGCCCAGCAGCGGCTGCTGTGCCGCGTTGGAGCACAGGCGCTATGAGCGCGGCGGCGTTTTCGGCGCTGGGGTATTTTGTGCTGGAACCCAACCCCCGCGGCAGCTTTGGGCAAGGAGAGGAGTTTACCCAGGCCAACCGCGGGGATTTCGGCTACGGCGATTTGCGCGACATTCTGGCCGGAGTCGACAAGGCCGAGGCTGGCTACTCGATTGATCCCAACCGCGTGGGGCTGACTGGCTGGAGCTACGGCGGATTCATGGCCATGTTCGCCGTGACCCAGACGCAGCGATTCAAGGCGGCGGTGGCTGGCGCCGGCATTTCCGACTGGCAGAGCTATTACGGCGAGAATTCCATTGATCAGTGGATGACGCCCTACTTCGGCGCGACGGTCTACGACAATCCGGCGGTGTACGCCAGAAGCTCGGCCATCAACTTCATCCGGCAGGCGCGGACGCCCACGCTGGTGGTGGTGGGCGAACGGGACGGCGAGTGTCCCGCGCCCCAGTCGTTCGAGTTCTGGCACGCGCTCAGGGCACGCCATGTGCCCACGCGGCTGGTCGTGTATCCCAATGAGGGGCATATGTTTACCGACCCGGCCCACCGGCAGGATGTGATGGCGCGAGCAGCCGAGTGGTTTGCTCGCTACCTTGCGCCAGCGCAGTGAGGCGAGGCTTGCTCTCCATTCGCGCCTGGCGAAGTCTATGAAAAGGCGGGAGCGGGGAATTGCGGCGCCTGGCTTACAGCCAGGAACCACCCCGTCCTGATACACTTTTCCTTGGAGTTTCATGGCGCGTTTCGTCAACCGGCTGCATGGCGAGTGTGGCACCGGGAGCCGATTATTTGAGCGGATTCCACCGGCGGCAGGCCAGCTTTGGCATGTTGGCGGATCGCTCCAAAGAGCGTCTTCCCAATTTCCGTGCCCTTTGTTGGGTGCCGAGCAAAAGGGCTTTTACTTCCACCTTGGCGGCTGAGACCTGCCGCTAAGGACCCCGGAAGAGAGAGCCACTCGCCACCGGCAAGCGCGGGTGGCGGCGACGGGAAGTTCGCTATAACAGAATTTTTCCGATGCTATCGGGAGTGACCGTTCCGCAGTTCGACAAGGCGGGGCGGGGAGGATTCATGCGGCGGTTCTTGACGCTTGTCTGCTTGTTAAGCCTGGCTATTCCAGCCGGGATTTCGATTTCTGGCTGCACCCGTAACCCGGCCGCGAACTACTGCAATGGCGCGGGATACGGGATGAAGATCACGGATGTGGCCACGATCACGCTACAACCCGCGACCACGGGCATCTCGATGGCCTTCGGGCAAACGCGCCAGGTGAGCTCACCCTCGGCCCTTACCTGCAAGGGCGACTCGGCAGCCGCCAGCTCGTATACCTACGGCACCACCAACAATCAGTTGGTGGACATTTCGCCGGCGGGAAGCATGTGCGCAGGCACCTGGAACCGGAACTCGGGCGGCGGTATTCCCGATTACACCGTTTGCACCCCGCCGAATCCGTTGCCCTCGACCGGCGGCCTGCCTTACGCCACGGCCTATATCTCAGCCTCCGCCCAAGGAGTGACCTCCAACCCCGTGGAGGTGTTCATACATGCTGCGGTGACTTCGGTCGGCCTGGTCACAGAACCTGTATCCGGAACCGCGCAGCAGTGCTTCTCGCAGGGTAATGCGGCCACGCTCGACGCGCAGGGTTGCTTCGAGAACAGCAGTGGCAAGACGGTCTTGCTGTGCGCACCAGCTTCGGTGACCAGCGCCAATAGCGCCTGTCAGATGCCTGGCGTCACTCCGGACATTGTCGCTAGCGGGACCGTCTCCATCGCGACCGGCAACATCAGCAGCGCATTCTACACATCGGGTGGTACGATCTCCGGATCGGCAGGACAGACCTGCACCCTGAGTGGATTCAACAACGGTTCCATCGATGCAATCGCGACGGTTACATTGACCGGCGCCGGCGCGATTGCGAGCGGAACTTCGCTGTCCATTACAGCGGGCGGCGCGGGCGCATCCGCAGCGCCTACTTCAGCCACGCTCTCGAATGGCACGGCGACCTGCTCAGGAATCGCAACAATCTCCTCGGTTCTGGCAAATACCACTGTCGGAACGGCAGGCCAGACCTGCACTCTCAACAGCTTTAATAGCGGCACGGGCACCATTGCGACGGCTACCTTGACCGGCGCTAACACCATTGCGGGCGGAACTCCGCTGGTTATTACAGCAGGTGGCATCAACGCGAGCCCGGCGCCAACTTCAGCCACGCTCTCCAGTGGCACCGCGACGTGCTCAGGAACCGCATCGGTCACCACTACGTTGACCCAAGTTCCCAATTGCACCTCATCCCTCGGCACGCTCAGCTATTCGGTGGGCACCTCCTCCGTCGCCTCCATCACCACCAACACCACCACGAACCAGGTGACCATCACCGCCGAGCAGCCCGGCACGACCGCCATCACCTCTTCGGTGTCCCAGACGGGATCGTCAGCCGGCTACTTCTCCACCTGCCCGCCGAAATCAATCTCAGTAACTCTGGCCAACGGCAGCACCTCGGGCACCATCACCCAGGGCGCGACCCAGAACCTGACGACCACCATTTACGACAATAACCTGGCCCAATGCCCCGTAACCGGATGCGCCATCACCGGCCTCTCCCTGACCTACCAGTCCACTGACCCGATGGATATCTCGGCGGGCAGCTCTGGCGCCATCACCACCACATTCCCCGGCACGGCTTCGGTCTATGCCATCTGCCAGCCGCCCGGCTGCAATCCAGCGCCAATCAATGAGGTCGGCATCTACGGCACCGGCCTGCCCGTTGCCTCCAACGCGGTGACCATCACCACCCCCGGCACGGCCAGCGACTACGCCTGGTTCGCGGCGCCCGGCCAGTCGCAATACATCGTCCCCATCCAATTGCTTACAGGCACGGTCGGCTCCACGATACGCCTGCCCTACGTGCCCAACTCGATGGTGATGGACCAGCTCGGCACCAGCCTTTACTTTGGCTCTCCCCACGAATTGATGGTTTACAGCACATCCTCCGGCGCGGTCACCACGCAGAGCACCGGCGTTCCCGGCGTGGTCCTGGCCGTCTCGCCCAATAACACGCAAGTGCTTGTCAACGACCAGGTGCGCCAGCTTTTCTATATCTACAACGTTTCCGGCGGCAGTGCGGTAACCACCGGCGGCATGGGCAACGCAGCCGCCTGGACCCCGGATTCGCAGACGCTTTACATCACTGACAACAAAGCACTGAACAACGCGAACGAAGGCATCACCGGCCACACCGACACGCTCTACGTCTACAACGCCAGCACCGGCTGGAGCACGTACGGTGCGAACTCATCGACTCCGCTGCCGCCCAACCCATTACAGAATCCTCCGTTGCCGCCGGGCTTTCTCCCGCCGTCCGCAGGCTACAATCCGACAACTGCATTGCCTGGAAATGTGGCCATCTCCAGCACGATGCAAACCCCGGCTATCGTGATTCCCTCTATGGGAGCATTTTTCAGGGGCGAGACCACCGTGGACCACACCTGGTGCCCCACCGGCACGGTCGGCAATTTCGCCAGCCTGGCCTTCTATCCGCAACCAGCGGGTGATTCGGTGCCCGTGGAGAACGACGCGCTGGCCGCCACCACAGACGGCAAGCACATCCTGGGCGCGGCAGTTATTGGTAGCGGTGTCACGGTCAACGATATTTCCGTCAACATTCCTACAGCCGAATCACCGTCCGGCATCTTTACGCCCATCTCCTGCCCGCTGACCACCAACGCTGGCGTGCAGACGCTCTTGGCACTCCCTGCTGCTCCCGCGCTGAATGGAACATTCCCGCTCGATACAGGCAAGGTGAACGCAACCGCAGTCAATCAGGTGGTTGCCTCGCCGGAATCGAACCTGGCGTTTATCACCTACACAGCGGATACGGCCAACACCAACGCCTACTTGCCCTACTACGTGCCGGGCACGAACGGCGCGGCGGGAACCGTGGGTTACGTTCCGCTAACCGGAGGCTCGACCATCATCGCCCCTCTCGCCGGGGCCTTCACCCCGGACGACTCTCTCTTCTTCGTCTCCACCGCGGGCGACAACATGATCCACTTCATCAGCGTTCCGCTGGCCACCAACCCGGCGACTGCGGCGACTGCCGACACGCAGCAGATCAGCCCCAAACTGCCACCCTGCACGCCCAGCACCGATGCTGGCTGCACTTTGCCCAGCACATCGACCGGGCCTTATGTTCCGGCCACAGTGATCGCCGTCAAGCCGCGCTCCACAACGTAGCGCGCGATACAGCAAATCGGCATAGGGGGGAGAGTCGCCTCTCCTCCCCTGCCACACCACCGGACAAGCGGGTCCGCATCCGGCGGTTCGGTTGGATTGAGCTATTCCCCAACGTGCAGCCTTGGAAGTCCAAGTAAGTCGAAGTATGCGTTTGGAAACGCATATTTCATCGCAGGACTGTTGGCGATGCGCCACGGGCCGTGAGAGCTTCCGGCTGTTTGTGCAGCCAAATCCCTACTCACTCCCCGTTGGTGCAGCTTCGCAAACCGTACCCTGCCGCGTTTCCATTGTTTCCAGATCACGGATCGTAGCCGTTGCCGTATCCATTGATCCAGCCGCTCCAGCACTGAGGGCGTCTCACAGAAGCCGAAGTAGCCCTTCCAGCCACGTACATAGCTCGACAGCTCCTTCGTCATCTGCTCGATGCTAATGCCCCGTTTCCGTCCCGTAAGTTCCCGCACTTTTCGCTTGAAGCGCACCAGAGCCTTGACGGCGATGCGCCGCTTCGGTTCGTGTGCCCTTGTAAGGCTGAAGCCGAGGAACTTGCGGTCTGCCGGTCGAGCCACCGCGCTCTTCTGTTCATTGACCTTGAGCTTGAGCCTTCGCGTGATGAAGCCGGTAATGCTCCGCTTCACACGCTCCCCTGCCCGTCGGCTGCGCACGTAGATGTTGCAATCATCCGCATACCGCACGAAGCAGTGCTTGCGCCGCTCCAGTTCCCGGTCCAGTTCGTCGAGCACAAGATTCGACAGCAGTGGCGATAAGGGACCGCCCTGCGGCGTGCCCTCCTCTACCGGACCCACCAGCCCGTTTTCCATCACACCCGCCGTAAGAAATGCCCGAACTAGCTTGAGCACCCTCTTGTCCGCGACCCGCCGCGCCACGGCTGCCATCAGCTTGTCGTGGTTGACCCGATCAAAGAACTTCTCCAGATCAAGATCAACCACCCAGCGGCGCCCCGAGGCCACATACTTTTGGGCCTTGGCTACCGCCTGATGCGCCGAGCGTCCGGGCCGGAACCCGTGACTGTGTTCGGAAAACTCAGCGTCCCACCTGCTCTGCAAGACCTGCATCACAGCTTGCTGAACCATGCGATCCAGCACCGTCGGGATGCCCAATTGACGCACCCCTCCGTCCGGCTTGGGTATCTCTACCCGCTTCACCGGCTGTGGCTTGTAAGTCCCACTTAACAGTTGTTCGCGGATGGCTGGCCAGTGCTCCTTCAAGTGTCCCGGCAACTGCTCGACCTTCATACCGTCGATGCCCGGACTGCCCTTGTTGGACTTCACTCGCTTGAAAGCCTGCAAACAGTTCTCCCGTTCGCAAACCTCTTCCATCAGTTGTTCGTGGTTCTTAGCCGGGCTTTCGATCATGCGCTTCGCCGTGAGCGTTTCGGACCCTTCGCCAGGAGCCTTCGGAGCTTCACTCCTCCCCTCCTCGCCAAAGGCCAGCCGAAGCTGGATGTTCTGCCGCTTACCGCTCATCGAGTTGCGCCGCCTACTCGCCGCTTCCTTCCGTTTGGGCCTTCGCCACTTGCGCAGCTACTATGCCCGCTGCTGACTCCTGCCGCACGGTCAGGGTGGATCGCTCCACCCTCAGTCCCGATTCCGGGACATGCGGCAGACCTCCCGCGATAAGACTGACCGCCTTCAACGCGCAACCGCCGAATTTACCACCAGCACCCTTGATGGATGTGGACTTCGCTGCCATGAGCCAGCTCGTCCGGCGCTGTAGGCCTCATATCCGGTTCTTGTTCATCGGCTCGCGTCTTTGCTCCACGCTTCCTTCAGACCCCGCCTCGCGACGACGCCCTTGCGCTTCGCTATCACTTCTCCTCCATCAGGATGTGAAGGGGACTTACACCCCCAAGCTGTCAATCATGCGCGGCGTACCCAAAAAGGCCCCGAAGCAAAGCTCCGGGGCTTTTCCGCTAACTCGCTAACCTGCTAACAGAAAAGGCCCCGCAATGCGGGGCCTTTTCGCTAACTTGCTAACTTGCCTAAAGCAGCTTTTCCGCGGCAGCTTTCTCCGCGGCCAAAGCCACCTTGGCTTGCTCCACCAACTCGGTGAAGCTTTTGGGGTCCTTGATGGCGATGTCGGACAGAATCTTGCGGTCCAATTCCACGCCGGCTTTCTTCAAGCCATTAATCAGTTGCGAGTAGCTGAAGTTGTTCAGCTTGCAGGCAGCCGAGATGCGCACAATCCACAACGAGCGGAACTGACGCTTCTTCTGCTTGCGGCCGGTGTAGGCAAACTTCAGGCCGCGCTCGACGGCCTCTTGAGCCGCCTGGTAGAGCTTGGATTTCGTAAGGAAATAACCGCTTGCTCGTTCCAGAATCTTCTTCCGGCGGTCACTCCGCTTGGTACTGCGTTTTACGCGGGGCATATTTGTTTCTCCATTTTGCGTTCGGTGATGCGGCTGGAGGCAGGAGGCGGAAACCCGTTGCAGGTCCGGCTGTAAACCTCTTCACTCGCTTTTTCAAGCCTTGATTTCTCGATTGACCGGATTCAGTTGCTCTCCGTCCATCGGGGGTCCGTGCAACGCGTTTGCCGGAGCCCTGAAGCGCTTCTCTGTCAGGAGAAGCACAGCAATCAGGCGTAAGGAATCATGCGCGCTACCTTCTTGTAGTCGCCATCGGAAACCAGCAGGGTACGTCCCAGCTTGCGTTTCGTCTTTGGCGCTTTCGAAGTAAGGATGTGCCGCGTCTTCGCCTGGCCCCGCTTGATTTTGCCGGTGCCAGTCTTGCTGAAGCGCTTGGCCGCGCCCGTATGGGTCTTCAACTTGGGCATTTTCTTCTCGATGTTCTCGTTTGTCCGGCCGGGCAGGATCACTCGGCCGCGTTGCCCGTGGGACAGGACTTCCCCTGACCTCTTTAGGCTTTAACCAGTATACAGCAGACCGGAATTCCTTGCTTCTATTGATCCGGCAATTAAATACCAACAATGCTTGGGTACCCCACCCTCGCCACGTCTTTGTTTTTGTGGCTAGGATGGGAAGTACGAAAACAGTATTTATTTGCCGGATGTATAAACCGCGCAGGCCGCCTTCAGAGCCGATGATACTCTGAGGGCGGCCTGGGA
>Ga0302194_10003213_pt1 | contig 10295 bp, 7 predicted proteins | sample II_Bog_N1_1_FD_200227 | JGI IMG/M metagenome (GOLD analysis project Ga0302194, IMG submission 200227) | Peat permafrost microbial communities from Stordalen Mire near Abisko, Sweden - II_Bog_N1_1 | ecosystem: Environmental > Terrestrial > Soil > Wetlands > Peat | place: Sweden: Abisko, Stordalen...
CCTGCTTGGTGCCGCCATAGGCCTCATGAATATTATGCTCGTTTCGGTTACAGAAAGGACCATGGAGATAGGAATCCGTAAATCTATGGGGGCCACCAAAGGAATTATAAGAAGCCAATTTTTAATAGAAGCCATTGTAATATCTCAAATAGGAGGGTTATTTGGTATCCTTCTGGGCTTAGCCATAGGAAACCTAATTGCTATTAATTTCGGAATAGGATTTATAATACCCTGGGTTTGGATTATTACAGCTGTAATTATTTGCCTTGTAGTGGGTGTGATTTCAGGCATATATCCTGCCATAAAAGCTTCCAGACTCGATCCAATAGAAGCCCTTCGATACGAGTAATTAGTTATAAGATATGGAGCTACACTAGCCCGACGGCTTGTGCATCTGCCGGCATGCCTTCATGATGAATATTAGGATAAGTCCTTATCCCCAACAATTTATAAGCCCCGAATTGTTTAAAATATTTTCTGCCTATATCTTTCTGCCCCGTATTCACGTATAACTTTGCATCAACGTATCTTCCCTACTCTATGCAAAAACAACTGGTATCTCTGCTCTTTCTTTTTCTATCCGTCACCGCCTTTGCCCAACCTGTAATAGAGTATTGGGACAGTGCTGCAGGCATAAAAAAAAGCGAAATCAATTATTTAAACGGCATGCAAAACGGCTCTTTTAAATTGTATTACAAGACAGGAAAATTAGAGCAGACCGGATTTTTTAAAAAAGGAGACCAGGATAGTATTTGGAAAACATATCATCAAAATGGAAAACTGGAATCTATCCGGCAATATCAGCGGGGAAAAGCCAACGGAACTTTTGTGTTTTTCTTTTTAAATGGAGATACTGCTTCGGTTAATTCATTCAGCAATGATATGAAAGACGGGATATGGAAAGTCTGGGATACAACGGGAGAGCTGCTTAGTATAACTCCATATGAAAAAGATAAAAAAGAAGGTGAATGGATAAATTACTACACCAACAGAAAAATTCAAAATCAGGTAACCTTTGTTAAGGATAAGAAAGAAGGAAATTATACATCCTGGTATGAAAACGGAAATAAAGAAAGCGAAGGAAGTTTTCATAACGACAACGAAACGGGCAAGTGGCAGGAATGGTATGAAAACGGCAAAGTGAAAGATATTGTCACCCATTCCGACAGCTTAGTATATATGGAAGAATATTATGATCCTACTGGTGAAAAAACGGTTTCAGGGGGTAATGGAACAATTACCTTAAAGTATCCGGGCGGAGTTACGCAGGCTTCCGGCAAGTATTTAAATGGCTTGAAAGAAGGACTTTGGAAATATTATTTCCAGGTTGGAAGTGAAGACAATGAAGTTACCTATGCAAGCGGAAAACAAAATGGTCCTTATACTTCATGGTACCCGGGAAATAAAATAAAATCAAAAGGTTTTTTTATGAATGGCATTGTAGAAGGGCACTGGATTTTTTATTATGAGAATGGCAAGCCCAAAACATCGGGCGATATGCGCCATAAAAAAAGAGACGGGTTCTGGATTTACTTTGAGACTACCGGCGATACGGCCGTAAAAGGATATTTTAAAAATGGTGAGCAGGACAGCACCTGGACCTATTACTATGACAGCAGCAGCACAAAGTTGAGAGAGTGCCATTACAAAAACAATTTGCGTAGCGGACCCAGCGCTATCTGGTATCGCAACGGACAATTGAGTCAGCAGGGCAACTACTTAAATGATATGGAAGAGGGCACCTGGAAATCATGGTATGAAAACGGAAAGGAAAAAGACGAGGGCGGTTATATAGCCGGTAGCATGGAAGGAGACTGGAAAGGCTGGTACGATAACGGCACCTTAAAATACGAAGGCCTCCGTACCAATAATTTAAAGGAAGGGCATTGGAAGTATTTTTATGATAAAGGAACACTGCAGCGGGAAGGCGATTTTCATAAGGATTTAATGGAAGGCCATTGGGTTATATTGCAACCTACAGGTGCTAAGATTCAGGAAGGAAATTACAAAGATGATAAGCTGGATGGTACATGGAGTTTTTATTATGAAACAGGTGTGCTAATGCAGGAACAAACACTTACCAATAGTGAGCCTTCCGGTAAATGTACTTCCTATTTTCCCGATTCAAAATTGGAAAGTATAACAGATTATATATTGGAAAAAGATAAAGACGGCTCAGTCCGCAGTGTTCCAACCGGTGAATGGATATTTTACGATAAAAATGGAAATATTTCGCGTAAAATAAAATACGAAAACGGAGTACAGGTAGGAAATTAAAGCGCCTTTTTTTATTAGTGCTGGCTATGCGTAGCAGCTTCAGCTATGGTGATTCTTTCCCCCATGTAATAAGGCGCAATAAAGGCTTGTGTCAAACCTTTGCCTTTCAATTCAGTGCAACGTGCTTTTGCTGAATTATAATCAGCATAATTGCCCACCATTACCCTAACCGGAACATCAGTAACCGGATCGTAGTAAATTTCATCGGTAATATTATTTTGCTTTAAAAACCGGGGTAATTTCGACCTGTCACCTACAACAATAATTTGAACGCGATATACAAGGCCTGCACTGCCGCCGCCGGAAGAAGCTGAAGGAGAAGAAGCTGTATTATCAGCAGGCGCTTGTTGTGCAGGAGCCGGGGTGCTTGCTATAGGTGTTTCTTGCTGCGCTGCAGCAGGAGTTTGTTGCGCCGCAGCAGGTGTACTTGCCACAGGAGTTTCTTGCTGTGTAGCAGCTTGAGTACTTGCAGCAGGAATTTGTTGCGCCGGAGCAGGGGTGCTTGCCATAGGTGCTTCTTGCGGTGCAGGAGCAGGGGTGCTTGCCATAGGCGTTTCTTGCGGTGCAGGAGCAGGGGTGCTTGCCATAGGTGCTTCTTGCGGTGCAGGAGCAGGGGTGCTTGCCATAGGCGTTTCTTGCTGTGCAGGAGCAGGAGTACTTGCAACAGGGGTTTGCTGTGCAGGAACAGGAGTTCCGCTAACTGAACTAAATAAATCATCTAAAGTCGATGAATTATTATTAGCAACAGGAGCCTTATATGCCTGCAAATTAGCAGTATCAATTGTAAAGGATGTAGGGTCTATACTGAAAGTTTGATTTTGGTAAAAAAACTGCCCTGAAACAGTTTGATTTTGTGCTGTTTTTGTAATGGCTTCCAGGGAGTACGAAACGGTTATTACGCGATCTTCCTGAATATTATTCCAAATAAATGTGGCTTTACCGCTATTGCTTTGAAATGTAGCCCGACTACCTGAAATTAATGTGGCCTGAAAATCACTCGAAAAACTTTCTTCTATTCTACCGGGACCGGTGTAAGCATATTTATTTATGGTGATAGTAACAACTACCATAGGTCTTCCATCAGAAGCATGCTGGCCGGCCGAAACACTGCGAGTCACACTAACATCAGACTTGGCTTGTTGCGCCTGAACATGGCTACCCATAATTACACTAAAGAAAAATAAACTTAGTGCAAAAGATAAAATGGAGGATTGCTTTTTCATTAATTTTTCATTGATTGAGACAACAAAGGTAGAAATAATAGTAGATATTGACAAAAATAGAACTTATTTCACTTAATACGCTAATTCTATATTCTCATTACAAAAATCATATATATATTAACTATCAGCCATTTCAGCGTTATTTTCAGTAATTTTATGTGAAAAGCATACTTTTGGAATAAATAAAAAAGCATTCTGAAAAATAGCCTAACGTATACTATAATCCCTGATAAATACACCATAGAATGATAAAAAATATTTCTGCGCTTTTCAAATGGAAATATGTGTTTACTATTTTAGGGATTACTTCTTTTTTATCGGTAGATGCCCTTGCACAAACAAAACCTGAAGTTATTTATTACAACTCCGGTGATTTAAAACTTAAAGCTTACATATATAAACCGGAAGGCAAAGGACTATTTCCGGTTTATATGTGGAACCATGGAAGTGAAAAAAATCCGGATTCCAATATAAGTCAAGCACGATTTTGGGTAAAACATGGATATATATTTTTCATGCCTATTCGTTCCGGACAATCTGATAATCCAGGGACATATATTGTTGATGCTGAAAACCAAATAACGAGAAGAAAAGAAATGGAATCTGTGCAATGGAAACAGATATATGCACTCCATAAAAAAGCAAATGACGATGTAATTGCTGCTTTATCGTGGATAAAAAATCAACCTTTTGCTGACTCGAATAACATAGTTGTTTCCGGCGAAGGCTATGGAGCCATACAAGTATTATTAACAGCAGATAAAGATGGACAATCATCCTTGGGTATAAAGTGTTTTATTGTCTTTTCACCGACTTTAGGTACATGGAATACGACTTGGAGTGATGGCCTGAAACAGACCATCAATATAGCAAAGAGGCCGATATATCTTTTACAGGCAAAGAATGACACTAACCCATCCCCTATTGATTCTTTGGGAATTGATCTTAATAAAAAAATATATCCCAATCGCTATAAACTTTATCCTGCTCAAGTTGGGTTTTCTATTGACCCAAAAGCTTGGGAAAAAGATGTAATGCAGTATTTGAAAGATTGCGGGGTGAGGAGGAGGAAATAAAATCTTCAGTATATTTGTATTATTCTCTACAAATTACTTTTAGTAGCAATGAGAAAGTCCATTCGATACTTGCTTTTAACTTTCGGTATTTTGGTATTTGCTTTAAATAGCTTTGCGCAGAAACACGCACAAAGCGATGCAGATAAAGCCTTCAATAATGGAGCCTATTATAAAGCCATTGTACTTTATAAAAAGGCTTTGGGATATATTAGTAATCAGCACATTAAAGGAGCTAAGAAAATTAGAGCAAATATTATGTTTCAGATTGCAGAATGTTATCGGTTGACCGGGGACTTCAAACACGATATTGAAGAATATGGAAAGGCTATCAAAGGAAAATGTGATGACACTTTAGCAGCTAAACAATATATTGAAGAGGCCGAAGAAGAAATGGCAAAACATAAGGACACTGTTATACATTATCAATCAAAGGTTCTAATGGATCCCCGTTAAATCTCCATCTCCGTCACCATTGGGCAATGATCCGAGTGCCTGGCATCGGGTAAAATGTATGCCTTTTTAATAGCTTTTTGCAATGGTTCGCTTACCAGGTTATAATCAATTCTCCAGCCCAAGTTCTTAACCCTTGCATTGGCACGGAAGCTCCACCAGGTATATTGATGGGGTTCTTTATTTAAAAAACGGAATGTATCTATAAATCCTGATTTCATAAAGCCATCCAGCCATTCCCGTTCTTCCGGTAAAAAACCCGATGTATTGGCATTGCTTATGGGGTTGTGTATATCTATAGGCTGATGGCAAATATTATAATCTCCGCAAATAATAAGTTTAGGACGTGTCTTTTTAAGCTCGTTAATATAGGACTGAAACCTACGGTTCCAGTCCATTTTAAAGTGTTGTCTCTCATCGCCCGATGAACCCGATGGCATATATACGCTCATAACGGAAACATCGCCAAAATCTACTCTTAAAACGCGGCCTTCATGGTCATCAAATCCGCAACCATATTCCACATGGTCTGGCTTCTCTTTGCTGAATATAGCTACCCCGCTATATCCTTTTTTTTCCGCAGAATACCAATAGTGGTAATAGCCGGCATTGGTAAAATCGTCCAGGTTCAATTGGTCGGTCTGGGCTTTGATTTCCTGAACGCATATAATATCAGGGTTCACTATCTTTACCCAATCAAGCCAACCCTTAGACATAGCCGAACGTATGCCATTCAAATTATATGTAATGATTCTTTTCATGTTCTTTATCCAACAAATGTATTCTTTTTGCGTTATTTCACGATATTAGATTTTTCTACCGTTGAATAGATCCCTCTTTTTATTGATGCTATCCTGCTTGCTTTTCCTTCACAAAGGAGATGCTCAAACGTGGTCTAACCAGCGTAAAAGGGCTGTTTTTATTCCTCAAAATGCGGATACTGTAAGACTTGACACTTTGAGTATTATATCCGGCACACTAAGTCTTGCCATAGGTTACCTGGAATTGGATTCAACAGATTATAAATCTTTGCCGGAAGACGGAGAAGTTATACTCAACAGGAAAAAATTAAACAAGATGGGTTTCAAAATGGATTCCCTCACTTGCACTTACAAAGTGTTTCCTTACCTCTTCTCTAAAACATTGCAACATAAGGATAATTCTGTTATTCATCCTATACTCTATAATAACCAGCAGGCTTACATGTATCAGGTAGGGGCCAAAAGTACTTCCAACGATCCTTTTGATTTGGGTACTTTGAGCAAAAGCGGCAGCATTTCCAGAGGCATTTCATTCGGGAACGACCAAAATCTGAATACCAGTTCAAGCCTTAATCTGCAACTTGCCGGTAAGCTCAACAATAATATAAATATATTAGTAGCGGCCACTGATAATAACCTGCCCATTCAGCCGGAAGGCAATACCACGCAGTTGCAAGATTTTGATAAAGTTTTTGTAAAACTGTATGATAAGCATACCAGTTTAATTGCAGGCGATTATGAAATAAGCAATCCCAACAGTTATTTTATGAAATTTAATGAAAAGTCGGAAGGAGGGTTATTTACAACAAGCTTTATAACAAAGCAAAACAGGGATACCAACAAAGCAGGAATAATGAAGCTTACATTGGCCGGTGGCGTTGCCAAAGGGGAATATGCGGAAAATAATATACCTGCGATTGATGGAAATATGGGACCATACAGGCTTACCGGAGCAAATGGCGAAACATTCATCGTGGTTCTTTCCGGTACGGAAAAGGTATATCTTGACGGGCAATTACTGCAACGTGGGCAGAACAATGATTATATTATAGACTACAATGCCGCACAAGTAACTTTTACTCCTAAGCATCTTATTACGGCTTCCTCAAAAATTACAATTGATTTTCAATACACAGACCTTACCTATGAGCGATCACTTATCCATACCGGTTTGGAATATCATGAGGACAAAATTGCCTTACGATTCAATCTTTATTCCGAACAGGATGCTAAAAATCAGCAACTCACACAATCCTTAAGCCCTGCACAGGAACAATTTCTTGCATCGTTGGGAAACAATACTCAGAATGCTTTGGTGCCCGGAGGAGCAAGTTCAAGCTATAGTAACTCGCAAGTGCAATACAGAGAAGTAGATTCAACCGTAGGAGCAATTACCTATGGAACCACACCGGGTACCGATTCCGTATTTGTTTACTGTACCGATTCCATTATAAATATTCCAAAATCTTCCACCAACCATTTTACTGTTAGCTTTTCTCAAGTGAAGCAAGGACAAGGTAATTATATACAGATTCAATCTGCCGCAAATGGCAATGTTTACCAATGGGTAGCTCCCATTAGTGGTGTACAACAGGGAAATTATATTGCACAGGTATTGCTGATAACTCCTAAGAAAAAACAAATGCTTACAGCCGGAGGAGATTATCAGTTTTCAAAATACACTTATGTTACGTTGGAAGGAGCGCTTACCAATAATGATATAAACACCTTCTCTAATTTCGGTAAAAGCCAGGATGTAGGTTATGCAGGCCGTATCTTATTTCATAACATTACTTTCCTTGTAGACAGCACAAAAGAAAATAAAGGCAATGTTTGGAGATTACAAACCAACATAAGTTACGAGGGAGTGAATAAAGATTTTTCACCCATTGAAAGATACCGTCCTGTTGATTTTGAACGAAACTGGAACCTCACCGGCGACAGCATTTTAGCAAGCCAAAATATTATGGATGGTAATTTTCTTTTCGGCAATAGAAAAGACCAGGTAGGATACGATTTCCAGACCTTTCTGGAAGGAGCGGAATATAATGCTACCAAGCAAACTGCAACCCTGAAACTGAATGAAATAGGTTTTATGACCACATTTAATGGTTCACTGCTTCAAACTAAATCATTGGAAAACACTAGCAATTATTATAAGGAAGCAGCTACCATTTCGCATAAATTATTTTACTGGATTGGCGGTGTGGGCGAATCATCGGAAAAAGACCTATTCCGTTCACGGGGCAATGGCGACAGCATTGTAAGTACCAATTCCACTCTTTTTGAACAGGCAAGCAATTATCAATTTTACGAATGGAATGCTTTTATAAAAACTCCTGATACGGCAAAAAGGAGTTATGGAATTAATTATTCTGAGCGCACAGACTATGGTGCAGACCTTCAACATAATGAAATGGTAAAATCTCTTTTCAGTAAAAATCTATCCTTAGATGCAGCCTTTCTTAGAAATCCTAAAAGCCGTTTTAAAGCCAATGTAACCTATCACATCATGCAGGTTTTAGCCGACTCTGCCATTGCAGAAGGTCAGACCCCCGTAAATGCTTTGGTCGGGCAGGCTGAATATGATGCAAGCCTTTTAAAAGGGGTTATTAATTCCACTACGTTTTACCAGGCAGGCTCCGGCTTGCAGCCCAAGGAATCTTACACCTATGTGCAGGTTGCCGCGGGAACAGGTGTTTATGCATGGACTGATTTTAATCACGATGGTATTCAGGAATTGAACGAATTTTATCCGGCTCCCTTTCCCGATGAGGCGGACTATATTAGAGTATATACACCAACAACGAACTATCAAAAAGTATATACGAGTGGCTTTACCGAAACATTTAATCTGCGTCCTTCTGCCGCATGGAATTCAAAAAAGGGATTCCGCAAATTTCTTTCCTTGTTTTCAGAACAGTTAGCCCTTCATTCTGATCGTAAAACAACCTCAACCAATCCCTTGAATTCCTACAATCCTTTTATTCAAAATACAAGCGATACCAATGTAATTGGATTAAACTCTTCCTTACGAAATACCGTTTATTTTAACCAACTCAATCCTCACTTCGGAATGGATTATACCTATAGCAATACCGGCAATAAAACTGTTTTGGAGGAGGATGGCGGACAGGCAAGAGTGGGCACTTATCAGGATTTGCACGCGCGCGTGGCGTTAACGCATAAATGGATTGTGGAAGGAGAAGGTAAAATAGGGGCCGATATAAGTAATTCAGAGTTTTTCCCTACCGAAAACTTCGATATCAATTATTACCAAATCATACCCAAATTAAATTATCAACCCAATACCAGTTTCCGGTTAACACTTACCTTCACGTATTCGGATAAAGTAAACGCCCTGTCGGATGGAGGCGGAACTTCCATACAGGATAACAGCGGATTGGAGTTAAAATATAATATACTTACGAAAGGAAGCCTTACTGCCAATTTTAATTATGTGAAGATTGCTTTTGACGGAGATGCATCTTCTCCACTTGGGCTTGAAATGCTGCAGGGGCTTAACATAGGGAATAATTATACCTGGGGTATTTCTTACCAATGTAACCTCTCCGGAAATATTCAACTTAACCTCTCCTACACCGGCCGCGCTGAACCGGGCTCCCCTATTGTAAATACGGGCAATGCTTCCGTAAGGGCGTTTTTTTAGTTGTAGATTATTTCCCTATCCAATAACCTAATCCTACTGAAATGTTCAAAAGAAATATATCTAGAGAATAAATGTTAGAGACATTTGTAACTTGACCGCCTGTAGGAAAAGGATTGTAATAGTCAGTAAATTGTATATTTTGGTTAATACTCGATTCTTTTTGCGATAATAACGCATCAACATTAATTGAAAATATTAGTTTTCTATTTAGTGAATGTTTTAAACTAAAGCCAAAGTCATAAGCAATAGATGAAATGCTATTATTGTTGCTAATATCCCATTTGCCACTGAAACCTCCTCCAGCGCCAAGGCTTCCCATGATTGTTAATACGTATGACATCCCGGGGTATATAAAGTATGAGGGGCCTGCTAAAACCCTGAAATCAAATAATGTTTTTTTTACAGGTAATGATAAAAATGGGCCGACCATTAAGACATATTCTTTGTAAGTACCAATATAAGGACTATAGTTGGGGTACTTGTTTGCCCCTATATCAAATAAAGCCATAATACCCCAATGAGACCTCTGTATTGGATAACCTACAGTAAGATTTATATTATATCCGTTCGTGGTTTCACCAGCATCCCAGTCATGCGACTGAATGGAAGATACATAAGGATTTGTGGAGAGATTATTAAGTGCCGAAAAGAAATATCCACCAATCGGTATTCCCATACCTGCATTTATTTGAACAAAGGCATAATTTTTATGCATAGAAGTATCCGTTTGTCCCATTGTTTTTAAACTCAACAATGGAATCAAAATAAAACCCAAAAATATTTCAAGATTGAATTTTCTCATGATATTAAATCTACTCTTAATTTAAAGTAAGATGAT
>Ga0302194_10003221_pt1 | contig 10287 bp, 8 predicted proteins | sample II_Bog_N1_1_FD_200227 | JGI IMG/M metagenome (GOLD analysis project Ga0302194, IMG submission 200227) | Peat permafrost microbial communities from Stordalen Mire near Abisko, Sweden - II_Bog_N1_1 | ecosystem: Environmental > Terrestrial > Soil > Wetlands > Peat | place: Sweden: Abisko, Stordalen...
TTTGGCAAATATTCTGTTGAAAAAATCGGACAGAAAGTTAAAAAGGGAGAATTTGTTATAGCGCGATAAGAGGGAATTCGGGATGCTTTTACTGCAGGCGATAAACAGATATTTTATCGTCTGCCCCGGTAACTAAATAAAACGTGCCATCGTTTTTCATGTCAGCAATACCAAAGCTCCCTGAGCCATATAGTGGAAACCCGGGACAAAGATTGCCGGAATTATCCCAGAGGTAAATTCGCTCATTCTTTTGGTCAACGGCTCCTATTTTAAAGATATGGTCGGGGTATGTAAATAATATAAGATTATCGTCTGGTCTGGTTTTTATACTAGCATGGAAACGCTCTGTTTTGTCGGCATTATATGCCCGTAGGTCCGATCCATCCAGAAATAGCATTTCTTGTTTCCCATTACTATCTGCCGGAACGGGAATAAAATGAGGGTTATTATTCGTTCCCTTTAAATATTGAACGGTTGACAGTTCTCCCGACAGGCTCAATTTGAAAACTGTTCCTAATGAATCTGCGGCTATTATGTATGAATCAGACAATGACTTACCTTGCGTAACATAGAAATCTTTAAGATGGGAGGGCATCCTGTTATTAAGATTGAGTCTTTCATTTCCTTTCCGGTCCAAGGTGTAAACTTTTCCCGCATCATCAATAAAAATGATATAATCTTTTTCGCTAACAAGCAGATAATGAGCCGGACATTTCACGGTTTCTTCAGTTTTCAGTGCATTCCAGCCTTGAACGGGTTTGCCCGTCAAATCATATTCGTGAATTTTTAAATCGTTGCATGGAAGAAGTAATTTGTAATTTTTTGTATTGTCATAATCTAAAACGGTCAGTGGGGCAGTAGCGGAGTACTTTAATTTTATCGGAAAACTATTCACGTTATTCCCCTTTCTATCCATTAGAATGATATCTTCAGCGGTGTTAAAAAGGTATTGGATTTTGTGGTTTTTAAGTGCATCGACTTGGAAAACAGGGCTTTGGATATACCCGCTAATCCTTTTCTTCCATTCTATATGTCCGCTATTATTTATAAGGTAAAGGGATTCATTTTTATCTTCAGCCAGCACATATTGGCCATGAGTTATATAATCGGGAACCCAAGTTGGGCAGGCGGCAAGGGAGGTATCTAGCCTGATTTGCCATACAGGTAAAATTTCCTTGCTAAGCGTTGGATTTCTTTTAAAATAGAGGTTTGTATAAAACATTCCCTGCAAGTAGCTGAACTGAATTGAAGCTGCGTGGAATTTACTGAGAATACGTTGATATTTCTTCATCTCTTCGGTGTAAGATTTATCAAGGTAGTTTGTATATATAACAGACGACAATGTCATATTGTTATATATATATATTCCCGCTTCGCTTTCCACATGTTGTTTTATGTAGTCTTTATAATAACTGTCTTTTTCGAGTGTATTTCCCCCTTCGTATTCATAAATAAAAGTTTTCAAGGCATTCAGGCTGTTGGCAAAAACCACATAGTTTCCTATGGATGTAAACCACGATTTGGTAACTCCATCGAAACTGCTTCCAAGCATATTGCCGGCAACATTATCCAGGTTGAGATTATAGATTTCATGGTGCATGTACGTTGAATCGGAAGTCTTTATTTTTTTCTTTGCCGCAATAGTGTCTGCCAGTGTTGAAAGTTTATTTACCGCTACATTAATATCATTTGCTTCAATTAAAACATAGGTGTCATTTTTCAGGGTGCTGTCGGACGGTTCAGTAATAATTTGCGCCACTTCGCCGGCTATCCAGGGATAAAAATATTTTTCAATATTCAAATCATAGCTTTGTACAATTCTGCTAAGCCATTCTACCCTGTTCCTGTTTTTGTTGTGTATACCCATGTATTGCAGGTAGTCTTTATGGAATGTCCCATAGTCGCTGAATTCGTGGCAAAGCATAAAGGCCGTGTTAGCGGGAGCAATAGAGGCAGCAGTAATATCGTGCGATGACTGGTGCTGAAAAAGATTCAGAAATTGGCTTCCGGTGCTGTCGCAATCCGTAAATCCGGTCATAATAAACTCGTCAGGATTTATGGTAAGGTCAAGTTCCATCCATTGCCCGAAGTCCTGAATGGTAGAAAGTATAGGCAGGAAACTTCTGTTGAACAGATTGGAAGATACATTGGCAAATGTTTGGAAATTGATAAAGAGATTGGCGACTACTTGTTGGTTGCTCACATTTAAAATTTTTGTGAAATAAGCATTTTGCATAAGGGATATGCCTGATTCAAGCTGCCTTAATGATTCTTTAATAAGAGCAGGGCCATAGGACGCAATAAAGATGCCATTGCTTATTGTATAATAAAGGGAATTTTTTTCGTCAATTTTAATGCAATAAATAGTGGTCTCTTCGTATTGCAAATTATCTGCCGGACTGCTACCTTTCATGGAACCCAGAAAACTTGAAAGGCCGGATTGTGATGTTGTTTCAGGTACAGAACAAACAAACAAATAGTTAAACCGGTTCATGCCATTGGTGTGGGCAGAGACAAACAGGGGCTGGGTTTCCAGCATACTGCCTATTTCAGGGTTTTCGCTGATAATGGAATCAAGGGTTTTTAATTGTCCGTTTAATTTATTAAAGCAGGATGTTTCTAAAAATTCTTTCCATATATCACTGGTTTGTGAAATAGTTTTCCATAAAGGCAGAGTTTTACGGCTCTCAAAAATAAAAGAAGCATCAATGGGTATTGCTTTAATAGCGCTATTTTCAGGAACTTCTGCTTTTTTCAGGTGAAAGTAAAGATAAACGCCTCCCCCTAATAAAAGAATTGGTAATAGTATGGCTATAATCTTTTTCAGCATGGTGCTAAGTATGTTGATGAAATAAGTCCCATTCCACTAATTTAAAACTCCGCCTGTGATGAATGGTAATACCATGTTTTTCTATGGCAGCCCTATGAGCCACTGTCCCATATCCCTTGTTTTTATTCCAGCCATAATAAGGATACTCCATATGCAGGTTGTTCATATAATCGTCTCGGTATGTTTTTGCAAGCACAGATGCAGCTGCAATGGATGCAAATTTAGCATCTCCTTTAACAATGCATTTGTGGGGAATATCGCGATAAGGTTTAAACCGGTTCCCATCAATCAATAGGAATGCAGGTTTTATTTTTAAGGCAGTAATGGCTTTATGCATGGCAAGAAAAGAGGCGTTTAAAATATTTATTTCATCTATCTCTTCGTTACTTACTTCAGCAACAGCCCATGCCAGGGCTTCTTTTTCAATTACAGTTCTTAATTCATTTCGCACAGGTTCCGTTATTTGCTTGGAATCGTTAAGCAGGGGGTGGTAAAAATTATTTGGAAGGATTACTGCACCTGCAAATACGGGTCCGGAGAGGCATCCGCGACCTGCTTCATCACAGCCTGCTTCAGTTAATTCAATATTCAGGTAGGCTTTAAGTGGCATCAGCGTGTTACTTTTTCGATAGATTGCCAGGTTAATTCGGCTGTTTTATCCCAGGAAAAGAAAGTGCTTCTTTCATGGCCTTTCCCAATAAGATCCTGCCGCAGTGAAGGGGTTTTTAATATTTTCAACATGCCATCGGTTATTGAATCTGTTGAAAATGGGTCAACCATAATGGCTGCATCCTTTGTAACTTCAGGAATGGAGGTAATGTTGGAAGCAATTATAGGTATGCCGCATTGCATAGCCTCTACAAGTGGAATTCCAAAACCTTCAAAATAGGAAACATAAACAAGCGAAAATGCAGCACCCATTACTTTGCTAAGCTCTTCTACATTTAACCTTCCGGTAAAAATGACATCGCTTTTAAATTTCATTTTTTGGTAAACGCTTTCCATTTCACTGTTTTTAAAATAATGCGGACCAACCAACACCAGCTTTATAGGTGAACCGGAACTATCTTTTACCTTGTCAAAAGACTCGAGCAGTCTCTTCACATTCTTTCTGGGGTGCAATGCGCTTACATATAAAAAGTATTCTTCTCCATGGGAATACTTCGTTCTTATTTCTTTTTTTTCATTTTCATTTATTGTAGTGTATTGATGATCAGCAGCGTTATATACTACGTCAATTTTATTGGCAGCAATGTTATATTGTTGCACAATATCCTGTTTTGAAAATTCTGAAACTGTAATTATTCGCTTTGCTTTAGCAGCAAAAAGGGGTGAAAAATGCCTGTAATACCAGCTTGCGGATGCCGGCAAATCTTTAGGATAGTGCTCATAGTTCAGGTCGTGAATAACCGGGATAGAGGGCACTTTGGTATTTAAGCTAAGGAATCCGTCCGGGGAGTAAAATACAGCAGGCTTTACCTGGTTTAATACTCTTGCCACAGAATATTCAAACCACCAGTAAAATAAAAAAGGATGCCTTGCTTGCGGATATAATACAACAGGAGTTATGTTGGAAGAAAAAACAAATTCCTCGTTATATTTTCTGTCAAACAGAAAAAGAAATTGGTGTTCGGGATGATTAACGGTGATGCGTTTTAGTACATTAAATGCATGCACGCCTATTCCCTCCATTTTGTTTTTGAGCAACAACCTGGTATTTACGGCTATCTTCATCGTTTAATACAGGGTTGAATGGCTTCTGCGAGCGATGAATTAGACTCCATAAGTATTCCTTTCACCCCGGCCTTTTCGCCGGCTAAAACATCTCTTTCTTTGTCTCCGATAAAATAGGACAATACCGGGTCAATATCAAAACGTGCAAGGGCTTTTTCTACATTCAACGAATCGGGTTTGCGGCAAATGCAGCTTCCGGTTTCCGGATGGTGGACACAATAGTATATTTCCGCAATATGAATATTTTCCTTGCTCAATTCCGCAAGAAGGTAAGTGTGCATTTTTTCAGTGTCTTCAATTTTAAAGAGTCCTCTGCCAATGCCGCTCTGGTTAGATACGATAATAAGAAGATAGTTTGCCTTTTGCAAAAGCTTTAGTGCTTTAACCACATCCGGAAGAATTTCAAAGTCCGAGATGCGGAAAGTGTAATCGTTTCTTTCGCGGTTAATAACGCCGTCACGGTCTAAAAAAATTGCTTTCTTCATGATGTAAACAAGGCTATAATTTGATAATAGAATCTTTGTATAAACTGGTGGTTAAGCAAAATGGTGAATACAACTCCAAAAATACCGCCCCACAAATGGGCGTCGTGTCCTATGTTTGATTTACCTCTTTTCGACATGTACCATTCAGCAATTAAATAAAGAATTCCTAATATAAAAGCCGGGATACCAACAGGTATAAATAAAATTTCAAGTTTTGCTGTTGGATTAATCAAAATGAATGAGAAAAGAACGGCAAAAACGGCTCCTGAAGCGCCAATGGCACTATATGTTACATCGTGTTTATGTTTTTCATAGGCAGGTACGGAAGAAACTATAATTCCCCCGAGATATAATAGAATGTAAAAAATGCGGGCATGGGTTGGAAAAAATATGGGAAAAATATACTGCTCCAAGGGAAGGCCTATGCTATATAAAGCAAACATATTAAAAAAAAGATGGGCGTAATCGGCATGAAGAAATGCATGGGTAAGAACAGTATACCATTCATTTTTGTTATTATAAACCCTCCAGGGGTTAAACATGTATTTGGTAAAGAAAGCCCTGTCCCGGAAGCCCATCAGGGAGAAAATTACAGTGAATCCAAGGATATAGTAGGTTATCATCAGTAATCAGTAGTCGGTGGGTGATTTCATTCCTAATTAATTTCGCTTCCAAAATTAGTTTTTTTAGGCGTATGTTGCCCGTATTAAGATATACTATTAATTTTGAGTTGCTTCATTTGATATTTATGCAAGAACAAAAGAGAAAAGAAATTATCGGGCGGACTGTAATGGTGGACCTTCCAAGGCTTGGTTTTACGGGTATTGCGGCCAAAACAGATACGGGGGCGTATTACTGTTCCCTGCATTGCCATTTTATAAATGTGAATATGGAAAATGGAAAACGTATACTATGCTTTAATTTGCTCGACCCTTCGCATCCGGAATACCAGGACAGAACAATTTATTATAGAAGAAAATTCATAGAGAAGCAAATAAAAAATTCTTTTGGCGATTCAGAAAGCAGGTTTCTAATATGTACTTCCGTACGCATTCATAATCGCAGAATAAGAGCCTGGATTAGTCTTACTGACAGGGGTAATATGAAATACCCTATGCTGCTGGGCAGTCGTTTATTGCGCAATAAATTTATTGTGGACGTATCCCTGAAGGGAACAAAAACTACATAGAGGGATTTGTAATATCACCATAATTTTTGGAGCGGACCAGTTTTCCCTTCTCATCATAAAATTTCCATAATCCGGAAGGTTTTCCTTTCGTACAGGTTCCTTCGTATTCTTTTTGCCCGTTATTATAATATACCGTTGTTTTACCGTCAATTAATCCTGCGGAAAAATAATCATCACTCCACAATTTACCATTTGGATAAAAACTTTGGCATTCTCCTTGTCTTCTACCGGCTGCATAATAGCTTTTTTCTTTTACAAGTCCACTGGCATAATGTTTAGTTACTTGCCCGTCTTTTATTGTCGTGTCAATAGGTTGCGGGGTAACAGCATGTGTTTTTGCCGTATCTGCAGTATGCACAGAGCCAATGGAGTTAGAAGGATTAGTGCCGGAGTGGCAGCCATCTATAATGCAGGCAGACGCCATGATAAATAAAAGGCTTATTGGTTTTTTTAAGTTCATAAGGTTGCAAAGTTATAAATTTTATTTTTCTCTTTGAAAATGATAACTTACTTATCTCGCTCGGTTACAAACTCTATGAGTTGTCCAAAAGCAGTTTTATAGGGTGAATCAGGTAATTCACGGAGCATTACGTTCGATTTTTCCCGGTATTCATACATTTTACTGCGGGCATAATCCAGTCCTTTCTTCTCCTTTACGAAATCAAAAATCTGCACCGTAGCAGCTTTGTCTCCGCTTTTATTTTTTAACTTGCTTATGATGTTTTTTTTCTCCAGGTAACTTGATTGTTCAAGCGCATAAATGAGAGGGAGGCTCATTTTTTTTTCTTTAATATCTGTGCCGGTAGGTTTACCAATGTCATTTTCAGTTTCGTAGTCGAGCAAGTCGTCTTTAATCTGAAAGGCTATGCCCAACATCTCTCCCATGTTCCACATATGTTGAACGGTTTCTCCATTCGCACCTGTCGATGCTGTTCCCGAAGCGCAGCACGCTGCCACCAATGAAGCTGTTTTATTGGTGATAATTTCAAAGTATTCCTTTTCGGTGATGTTAAGTTTTCGAGTTTTTTCAATTTGAAGTAATTCCCCTTCACTCATCTTTTGTACGGCTGTTGATACCAGTTCAAGTAATTGAAATTCTTTGTTGCGCACAGCAAGTAATAAGCCCCGCGATAGCAGGTAATCGCCCACCAGCACAGCTACTTTGTTTTTCCATAATGCGTTAATAGAGAAGGCTCCGCGACGGCGGTATGTGTCATCAACCACATCGTCATGCACCAGTGTTGCATTGTGCAGGAGTTCAATTAACGCGGCAGCCCGGTATGTGGAGTCATTTATTTCTCCACTTAATCCGGCAGAGAAAAATACCAACATAGGGCGAAGCTGTTTTCCCCTTCGTTTAATTAAATAGTACGTGATTTTGTCAAGCAAAGGAACAGAGCTTTTCATAGCATCGCGAAAGCGGACTTCAAACTCATCCAGTTCTTTACCAATAACAGGACGTATACTATCAAGACTCTTTATTGCCATATATGGGGTGTAAAGGTAAGGAATAGATAATAGAACTGTTAGAGATATTTGTAGAATATATTTTCTTCACTTCAAAGTTTAAACCGATTAATAACAGATGGTTAAAGAATAGGTAATAAAAAAGACAACATTTTCACCAACTTTTATTTTTACTAACGTATAATAATAGAAACTATACCTAAACATGAAAAAACAAATACCAATGAAAAATGATTACGAAATGGGCGACCCCATTGTTTTTGAGCGTTTTATCTTTTATGATAAACGCCCAGAATGTTTGCGCATTAAGCAAGCAGGGCCAGGAACAAAGCTCTTCGGGAGCTTTTCAAACAAAATCTATAGCTAACAACACTCCTAAAACCTTCTCACTAAGGAATAGTGAAGTAATAAATAACCCGGTAGATAGCCTGGAGGACCTGCTGTCAAAATGGGATACTTTATTAAGTGAAGTTAAACAACAAGCAAAAGCCAGTAATGAAGATTTTCAACTATTCAGTAATTTTAACAGAAGGTATCTGGATTCCGAATGGTCCGCCCTATTTCAACTTATCAAATACAGGAAGATAAACTATAGCAATATAGCCTCTTATCTCAGTGCCAAAAATCAAAAGATCCAAGCCCTCTATTCAAGTTTTATTCAAATTAAACAGGAGTATCCAAGTTCTGTTGAACCGTTTCAACATCCTTCCTTAACGCCTCCTCTTCCCATCGGCTGCAATGTGGCTTGTACTAATATGGATTTTTCAGCAGGCAATTTTACCGGATGGAACGGATATTATGCCGCTAACAACTCTACAACCCTGGCGCACGTTTTTACCGGAATTACCGGAGGGCTTCTTGGTGCTGTTGTTAGAAGTGCCTTAGATCCTGCCACAAGTAATTCATACCAGGTTCATATAACATCAAGAGGGAATAATGATTGGTTTCTAAGAAATTACCATGCTATAAATATGTCACAAGCTTCACCTTGGGGCAATGGTTATTCCGCCATGATTGGTGATAGCATTAACAATGGCAAGGGTATGGCTGTTTTAAGTCAGGAATTTCAGGTTACTTCTACTACGAATAGTGTTACATACGCTTATTCTGTTTTTTTGGAAAACCCAGCTCACAATTATTATCAGCAACCCTTTTTCAGTGTAACCCTATTTGACCAGAATGGAGATACAATTAGAAATTGTGGTGTATATAATGTCGTTTCCGGTCCAAACATACCGGGATTTGCCGGAGAATATTATCCTCCGGATAACCATGAGACAAGTGGAGGGGCCGGAGGAGATACCATATACTGGAAACCCTGGACCCAAGTGAATGTTCCACTTTCAAATTACGTTGGGCAATGTGTAACAATTCAATTTGAAGTAGGCGATTGTTCATTGGGAGGACACTGCGGGTACGCTTATGTGGATGCTTCCTGTTCAACTTTTACAATTACAGCAGCTTCACCGGTTATCTGCGGAAATGGAACGGATGTTCTTACCGGTCCTGCCGGAGAATCACATTATTCCTGGACAGGTCCTTCAAACAGTATTCTTAGTAATGATACATTGCAAAACATAACAGTAGATAGCGCAGGTACTTATACGCTAGTCATAACTCCAGTTACAGGTGGAATGTGCAGAGACACACTAACAATTAATATTACCAGAGATATAATTTCCACTACGGCTACAGCCACTGATATTAATTGTAATGGAGGCACAGGAAGCGCAACGGCAACTGTTATAAACGGAACCGGTCCTTATACCTATTCATGGTTGCCATCCGGGGGAACCAATGCAACAGCTAGCGGCCTGAGCGCCGGAAGTTATACTGTTAAAGTTACCGATACACATGGATGTGAAGCAACAGCAACCGTAACTATCACTCAGCCTTCAGCCTTAAATGCATTGGCCACAACCATATCAAATGAAATATGCAATGGTGATAATAATGGAAGTACAAGTGTTGCCGCAAGCGGAGGTACTGGCCCTTATAGTTATTTGTGGAATCCTTCACTACAAACTAATGCAATAGCCACGGGGCTTAGTGCCGGAGCTTATACAGTGACTGTTACCGATGCGAATGGGTGTACCGCAACTGCAACGACCACCGTTAATCAACCAATGCCCTTAACAGGATTAACTTCTACCATAAGCAATGTTAGCTGCACCGGAGGCAGCAATGGAAGTGCAAGTGTTGTTGCCAACGGCGGCACAAATCCTTATACTTATTTCTGGAATCCATCCAGCCAAACGAATGCTATGGCTACCGGGCTTAGTGCCGGGACTTATACGGTAACCATTACGGATGCAAATGGATGTACGGCCACTATAGCGGCTGTTATTACTCAACCGTTGGTATCATTATCTGCATCAACAACAATAATTGGGAATGTTAACTGCACCGGAGGCAGTAATGGAATTGCGAGCGCTACCGCAGGCGGCGGTACAAATCCTTATACTTATTTGTGGAATCCATCCAGCCAAACAAACGCAACAGCTACAGGGCTTAGTGCCGGAACCTATACGGTTACGGTTACCGATTTACATGGATGTACAGCATCAGCAACGGCTATTATA
>Ga0302194_10003223_pt1 | contig 10283 bp, 11 predicted proteins | sample II_Bog_N1_1_FD_200227 | JGI IMG/M metagenome (GOLD analysis project Ga0302194, IMG submission 200227) | Peat permafrost microbial communities from Stordalen Mire near Abisko, Sweden - II_Bog_N1_1 | ecosystem: Environmental > Terrestrial > Soil > Wetlands > Peat | place: Sweden: Abisko...
CCTGTGCGGGGGGGGCAAACGCCATTGGGCACGGTGCCGACTTAATCCGATCTGGAATGGCTGACATTGTTTTGGCGGGTGGTTATGATGCCCTCTGCGAGCTTGTCTATGCAGGTTTTGACTCGCTTCAGTCACTTGCCCCCGAGGCATGTCGCCCATTTGACAGAGGAAGAAATGGACTGATGCTCGGCGAGGGAGCGGCGTTTTTGGTTCTGGAAAACCTGGAAAGGGCAAGGCGCAGGGAGGCACCGCTGCATGCCCTCATCTCAGGATATGGACACACGACCGATTGCCATCACCTGACACAACCCGATCAGGAAGGAATCCCTCTCGAAAAGGCGATGGGCAAGGCCCTGGATATGGCCGGAATTTCCGCTCGCGATGTCGGCTATGTCAATGCTCACGGTACGGGCACCCCATTTAACGATGGTGCGGAGGCCAAAGCGTTTGAACGCGTGTTCGGCCGGCACTCAACTAGGCTGAGTTCCACCAAAGCAGCTCTCGGTCACACTCTTGGAGCCGCAGGTGCCATCGAGGCAGTCATCAGTCTCCTTGCACTGAAATCAGGTGCCCTTCCCCCACAGATCAATATAGCCGATCCCGAGCCACTGGTCGCTGATGCGCTCGTAGGTCCGAATGAATCGACAGATCTACGGCATGTCATGAGTGTTAACCTCGGATTTGGAGGCTCGAATGCAGCACTCATTCTGTCTAAGGAAACGCTGATTTAATCCCATGATGACTGCTGTAGGACAAAAGGCTGATTTTTCAGGCACGAAGCGCAGTGGCAATACCCCTGCCGTCTTGACCCAGCGAGCAACGCCAAAAATCAGATTTTTGTCCACAGCCCCATGGGGTTGCGGAGATAACAGTGCCGGAGGCTGCGTTGGCTTTGCGTTTACAGCCCGCAAGGGGATGCTCGCGCAAAGCCGCCTTGCCTGCGACCCATTTCTTACCGCAACAGTCTCGATGCGATTAAATCAGCGGTTCCTGAAGCCATGAAAATTTCTATTCGCTCCAGCGGTGTCGTCTGCCCCGGTGGACTTGGAGAAAAATCTCTCCATGACGAGTGGCCACTGACCAAGATAAAAAATGCCGCTGGCACCCGCAGCTTTGATGTCGGGTTGGTTGACCGCAATAACCCCGCATTGCGCATGTGGGAGAAAGAACCCCGACTCCGCAGAGCAAGTCCCATTTCTCTCTACACGATCGAGGCGGCATCTCAGGCACTCTCTGCTGTTCCAAACCTCGATTTAAGCCGTACAGGCATTGTTGTTTCCTATTTTTTAGGATGTCTTGTCTATTCCGTTCGCCTCTACAAGCAGATGACGAGCGAAGGCCGTCGCTACGCAAGCCCCATCCTATTTCCCGAGACCGTCTTCAACAGTCCAGCTAGCCATCTCGTTGCAACACTGAAACTGGGCGGACCTGTTTACTCGCAGATCGGCGATAGCTCCTGCTGGGCAAACTCCCTGAGAACTGCCGAGTGCTGGTTGCGCACAGGCACTGCGGATCATGTTCTCGTCATCGGAGCCAAGGAATTCGACCTGCATGAACTCGATGCAATGCAGTCCGTGGGTTGGTTTCAAAACGGGCTTTTACTCGGAGAGGGAGCAGGCGCGCTCCTGCTCTCAACTGAGCCAGGCGCATCTAACACATCGCTTGCATCGGTGCACGACGGATACAGTTTTCACTCTAAGCTAGGTGCTCTTCAATCCGCTCGGGAGCTTCTTGCGGAATTGCCCGCTGATTGTCCCGTCCTTCCTACAGGGAGTGGTTGGACACGCACGATCGATAGCAAGGTTTGCGATGAAAGAATTGCAAGCAAAAGTCCTCGCTTGCCATGTGAGGCTTTCACTGCCACGGCGGCATGGGACACGATTCGGGCAATGGCCGTTCTCGAGCGAGAACACGAGAGAAGAATGATCGTACCTTACTGGGGATACTCACAACAATCAGCGGCCGCACTGTTAGAAGCGGGATAAAGTTGCTTCCTGAAAAGAGATCTCGGCAACGTCTTTATCAATACCGTTAAAAAACCTTATTCGCACTGGTTTCCTCATTTGAAGGTTCAACCTTCTGGGAAAGAGCACCCCACGATTTCCATCCTTCTCTCAATTCCAACATAATCCAGGATGCCAATGCCTTGAAAATGATTTTCAGCAGTTGCGACACGTTTAAATTAAAACCGGGGAAATAATACCTCTTCCCCTTATTGCTTACCCCGAAGTCTCCTACTGCCCAGCGTCGTCTGGCAATGGCAGCAAGGCGAATGTTATAGAGTCGCATAAGGGCAAAGATTGGATAGGCTCTGCCCGAGGCGTACGGGAGCTGCTCAAAACCCTTCGCCCCCATCGAAAAAACGGGCCGAACCACAAAAAAATAATACAAGGCGATATCGAGCCTTAGCGCGATCTGCATCAGCTCGTAGTCTCCGAGGTAGTCGTATTTATCCTTGTAGAGGGCTTCAAACATCCGCTTGTAACCAACGAAAAAATCTTCGTTCTGAGTTTCAATAATCGGAGCGATTTCCTCTCCCCGTCTCCATGCCATAATCAGCCGAATTGAGGCCATGGAGGTAAAAGCGATCCAATCCATTCCCGGGCTGTAAAATGGATCCAGGAATGCCCAAGCATCTCCTGTGAGAACAAAGCCGTCCCCCGCCTGAACTTTGGAGGAATAAGGAAGATTACGCCTAAAGTGAACGTCCCCCCCGGTGAACTCCGCCTTTTCCAGCATTTCCCTAGCCGCAACATGCCGGGAGAGAAACTTCCGAAGCTTTTCACCAACAGGAGTATTATCATCTGGCCATTCAACGCGCCTCGTATCGATAACAACTCCTATGCTAGTTTCCCCGCCCTTTAAGTTAATCCACCACGACCACCACCCATAACCGGTCATGTGGTTTGTCGCAGTTCCGCGAATACCCACATATCCTTCCGACATTTGAGGGTGCTTACAAATCAACGGTTCGGCGTCCCAATCCCCAACCGCACGCCAACGGGACCAGACAGCGAGCGTTGGATGCTCTTCATTGGGAACCCACCAGTTGTTTTCACGTGCCAGCAAGCAGCGTACTCCCGAAGCATCGACAACCCATCTCGCTTTGATGAAACTCTTTTCCCCTTTCGAAGTAATGTGCAGCGTTTGGATGCCGCCTTCGCATAAGTCTACTGAATTCACCGTGGCGGGGCGTAGCACCTCGACCCCGGACTCGATGGCCCGACGAAGTACTTCCTCATCCAAAACAGCGCGATCGACAAGAAACGAGGGAACCGTCGAAAGGTATTTTCCCCCGATTTCCGAGCAGTCTCCAAGATCTACGGTTTGCTCGTTGTCGAACCAGAAGCGCAGCCCGTTTTTACAGAGCTGTGTTTGTGTCAGGAAACTGGTCAATCCAAGTACTCGCGTTAGAAAATACCCGCTCACCTCAACAGTGGCCTCTCCCACACGGCGTTTGAACTCCTCATTTTTTTCCACGAGGAGTACGCGGAGGGAGGGATCTTCCCGTTTGAGAATCAGCGCCGTCGCAGCCCCGCTCAGGGCTCCACCAATGACGGCAACATCACAGGTTATTGTGTTCTGCCCTGAGATGAAGTCATCCATTGGTCTGGAACAATAAGTGCCTCGACCAAAGTTTCGCAACGGTGTAATTCCACATTCCCCTTCATGCGAAAATACTGGCTCATCATTCTGCAGTGCCTCATTTCGGTGCTTTTGATATGGCACCTGTTGGGAAATGAAACCCTGCGATCCGAGGCGGTTAGGGTCATCAAATCAGCGAATCCTTTGCTTCTCGTGGCCGGGTTTGGAACCGCTGTCCTGTGTGAACTGCTCTGCGCTCTGCGTTGGTGGTTTATGCTGAGAGCTTTCGGTACCCCTGTGAGCTTTGCCCGAACCTGCGCCTTTTGTGGGGCTGGACTCTTCTTCTCACTCAGCCTTCCAGGAGGAGCGGGTGGTGATGCCTTTCGCATCATCTATGTGATGCGCCTCTATCCGAAACGTCGATTGCGAGCAGCTCTTTCCGTCCTTGCCGATCGGCTCTGCGGACTTGCCGCGCTTGTTCTCTCGCTTGGATTTTCCCTGGCATTTCATCGGAACCTTTTCGATTTTGATCCCTCTTCCCATGCAATCCTGACAGCAGCAATTCTCATGTTGGGGTCCGTGGTCGTGCTTGTACTACTCTGGTGGCTGAGTAGCCTTCCCCAGCTACACGCACTTTGGTTCCCATTCACACCGGCAAGGATACAGAAAAGAGCAATCCGTATGGGCCGTGTTTTTTCGAGTCTTACCAAACAACCAAAGTTGGTTGCGGTTGCTCTTCTGACTTCCATAGCCGCCCTCAGTGTCCATTTCACGACGTATTTTTGTAGCGCCCGAGCCTTCAAGTTGCCACTTAGTCTCATGGACATTTTCACGATCATGCCAATCGTCGAGACACTCATTTTACTCCCTATCACCCTCTATGGTGTTGGTTTGAGGGAGACCCTCTTCGAGCACCTTCTGGGGGGAATGTTTCATATACCCCATGGAGCGGCCACCCTCACCTCCCTTGGTGGATTCGGTTTGCAGGCGGCAGTCGGATTGCTAGGAGGCCTCTTAATTCCCTTCACAACGCCATCTATCAATTTGTCATCCTCGATGGCGGCAAAAAATCACCCGCCCATTCTAGCAAACAAAGAAGTGGGTTGACTGGGACTCGAACCCAGAACCAATACCTTAAAAGGGGATTGATTTACAGTGTAGATAAATATGTGTTGCTGCTTTGTTGCTGTTTTGCGAGTCTATGCGTGTAGATTCACCACCACGCATGAAAAAAGAAATCACCAGCAAAATATCCAAACTGAAGGCCAAGATTCGCCGCGCCGATGGCAAGAGAGTCATTTACTGGAAGGTTACAACACCGAAGCCGGGAGGGGGTAGGAATCGGCGGTTCTTTCAAAACGAAATCGATGCAGATACCTACATTGAGCAGCAATCCATTCAGCTTGCCAATCATGGCACCGCTGGCGCTTCGATGGATGAACGGCTTAGGGGGGCAGCTATCCGAGCCAATGAGATTCTTCAGCCGCTTGGACTGGATCTTGTCGAAGCTGCCAAGCACTATGCGAAATTCATCTCGGCTCAGACTGGAGGAATCCCCCTTGCCGCTGCTGTCGAGAGGTTCGAGAAGACACGAGCAGGGACGCAATACTCCCCGATCTATCAGAAATCCCTTTCCCACTATCTTAAACGGTTTAACGAGGCTTTCCCGAACAGAACCAGCCGAGACATCACACCGAGCGAAATTGACAATTTCCTAAATGGTTGCGGCGCGGCGGAAAGCATCAAGACTTACCGCAAGTTCATCAAGGCACTCTTCAACTTCCTAATTGAAGAAGGCCAATGCGAAAAAAACCCTGTTCGCAAGGGCAAGACGGAAGAGGTTGCCTATCATGTCGAGATCCTAACGCCGCAGCAATGCGCCCGCCTCCTTGCCTCCTGTGACGCTGACACCCTCCCCGCCGTGGCTATCGGGATGTTTTGCGGTCTTCGTTCCAGTGAGATTGCCCGCTTGGACTGGAGCAAGATCAATCTAGTTGAAAAGGTTATCATTTTAGACACCGCTGTTGCTCGCAAAACAGGGAGCCGTAGGGTGGTGCCAATTCACGATTCTTGTGTAAAATGGCTTTCTAACTACACCAAGGAAGCAGGGGCGGTACAGCCTTCCGATTTTCGTAAAATCTTTGACCGTGTGCGCGTCCGCGCCGGGTTCAAGCCATCATTCAGCGATAGGAAGGACAAGGAACTTCAAGCACTCCTTACCGAGTCCCAAAAGGGCAAGGCGAAGTTGCTCCCGTGGCCGTCAAATTGCCTCAGACATTCCGCTATCAGCTACGCAATGGCCGATTGTGGCGATCAGAGCAAGGTTTCCACTTGGGCGGGAAATAGTCCCAAAATGATCAAGCAGCATTATGATGCTCAGGCGACACCATCAGCCGCTAAAGCCTTCTATGGCATCCTTCCCACGAATCCGGGTAATGTGAGAGCGTTCCAATCAAAAGCCGCATGATCCAATCCTTCGACAATAGCGACACGGAAGAGCTTTTCAACGAGGAGAAGAACCGCCGATTTTCTGCAATCTCCCGTGTTGCTTGCCGGAAGCTCTTCCAGATGAATCGCGCCATTGTGCTTTCAGATTTAGCCGTTCCTCCCGGAAACTGTCTCGAAGCCTTGAAGGGGAAAGGGGTTGGCTGGCACTCCATCCGTATCAATGACCAGTGGCGTATTGTGTTCCGATGGACTGATGCAGGCCCAGAGAAAGTCGCCATCATCGACTATCATTGACAAAGCCCCTTCATAACGCTACGCATTATAGCATGAGTACGCCTATCACACCCGGTGAAATCCTTCTGGAAGAGTATTTGCAGCCAATGGGTATTTCCCAGAACGCTATGGGTAGGGCAATCGGTGTTGCCCCCAGGGCGATCAATGAAATCGTCTTGGGTCGCCGCGCCATCACTCCCGCAATGTCCATCCGCTTTGGGGAGTTCTTCGGGCAGTCGCCGCAGTTCTGGCATGGGTTGCAAGTGGAATGTGATTTCCGTGCCCTTCGCTCTCAGGAGAAGAAGCTAACCGCCAAGATCGTTCCGGCACGCGAGCTGATCGCAGCCTAGAAACAAGGCTTCTATACGCCTCTCCACGGGGTTTGATAGAAGCGGGCAGGGTCTCATTGCCCCTCTAAAACTAGAGTTCCTTTTGTCGCAAGGAGGGAGACGCCCACCCCCCTCGATGGCAAAAATCCTCACGAACGAATGGGCGCAAATACCCCTCCCAATTTTTTCACCCGAAAACGGTGCAATCAGCCCCTTATCCCTTCAGCGTCTTCACATAATTTTGCGAGACACGAGCGGGCAATAATTCCTGAACGGGCACTCCCAGGACTTCGGAGAAAATGGCAATCTCCTTGTCGGTGATGCCCCTGATTCCCGATTCAATCCGGGCGAGAACATCCCTGCTAAGATCCCACCCCTTGCGCTGACACTTGGCCGCAAGGGCCGATTGCGAAAGGCCGAGATGGTTTCTCGCCTCGCTCACTTGTTTGCCGATCAAATTTCCTTTTCGAGTCATGCGGTGGAACGCTTGACCCTACCTTGAAGAAGAAACTACAATCGTGATGCACGTATCACAACGCCATGAAACGCACCCTACTTCATTGGAAATACTTTGTTGCGGCTTCCTTGGGTGCGACCCTTTTTGCGGTTCTTGCCGCTGCCGGGCATTATCCCTACGCCTTTTATACTCTTACCCGTTGGGTGGTCTTTCTGGTGAGTTGCTGGGGGATTTACTTCGCATTGGAGAAAATGCCAAAGCCTGCTGCTCTCGGCTATTTGATTGCAACCATTGTTTTCAATCCCTTCATTCCCTTTTACTTCGAGCGGGACATCTGGCAACTCATTGATATTGTCGCTGCCGTTATGGTGGCGGGATTCCCTTTCATTTTTCCCTCAGGCACAAATGAGGAATAGCCATCTACAGAAAATCGTCTCCAAATTGTATGGAATTTAATTGCTCATGCCCAAACTGCCAGCAGCTCTTTGTTGCAACTGAAGAATATATAGGAGTCGAAATAAGTTGTCCAAATTGCTCTGGTAGATTCACGGTTCCATCACCTGCGGAGAAAGCAGAATTAACGGTTTAGGATAATGAACTGACAATCCCAGAAAAAGAGCAGTGTAATTCTCCAGACGTGAAATTCAATGTAAACAAATTAGAGCAAAACGATGAGGAAGAGGCTGTTGAGAGATTGGCTATTTTGGGAGCAATTGCCGTAATCGTAAAAAATACTCTCTCAGCAATGGGGACTGTTATTTTGTGCGTTTTTGTTTTTCGGTTCTTTTTTGGGCATCATTATCATCCTGCTACGACTTGGAGCCCAGAATTTATCAAAAGCTTAGTTGGTTGCACTTTAGGTTTATCGGTTTTTATGCTTTCAACTTTATTTACGAATTTACGTGATTTATCGGGATCGGCATTAGTAGCAATTGGATGGCTGATGCTAGGATTATGCACGGTTTGGTCTTTTTTAGTGTGTCTCCAACTTTGGGGATTTTGGTCAGTAGTATTGGCCTGTTTAGGATTCATCTTTGCGGCAATACCTATTGGGGTAGTAGCCGCATTCTTTACCTCAAACCATGATATTGCAGAATATATTGCAGGATTTTCTGTGTTGGCATTAATCGCTATTTTTTTTGGTTGGCGATTTATTCAGGGAACTGCAAACAACAAAAATATTATATATCAAAAGGATACAATAGAACCTCCAATGGGGCTAATTTTGTCAGCATGGGTTCTATTTGTAATATCATTCTGTCCGATTATTGGACTTCTTTCCGATATAGGCCTTTTAGGTGTGGTTGTTGCTCTGTGGTTCTCAAAATCAATAACGGCTAAAAGACACGCAAGTTTTTTTGCGTTATCTTGCACGCTTGTTATATTATTGGGTTTATTAGTAGGATTCTTATTTCCTCAATTCTTTCAGTAAAGGACGCCAATCTTCACGCGAACAAGGCGAACGATCATCCCTGAGTAAATTGCAACCGCGACACGGTCTTTCTTTTTATTTTGGGTTTTGATCTTTTTGATCCTCCTTCGAGAGTTGCCTTCTGAGCTTCCTTGCTTCCTTTGACCATGGAAGAAGATCCTTCCTTCCAATATTTCTTCAATCGTTCAAGGGAGATGCCTAACGTTTCCCTTGTTGCATCGGCTTTTTCTGAATCAACACTGTAGAGTTGGTGGAGAGGCTCGGCGTATTGCCTTAAATCTTTGTCTGCATCTGTCCGTTCGACAGCGGCAGAAGTTTCGGCTGCATCAATCCTTTTAACCGCCCATCGTTCTTTGACTTTTGATGCACGCCCTTCCTCTTCTTCGGTAGAGTCAAAATCTTCGACTGCGCCAGCCTTGATCCGAGCTACACCAAGGCCCGCGCCTTCACATCCGCTAGTATCAGACTGATAGTCACTCAGAGGAGTGCCCTCCATAAAGGACTTTGCAGCACGCCACTCTTGGACTAATGCCCGCTGAAAATACTTCACAGCAATGCCACCCTTCCCAATACGCCATGCATCAGGCGAGCGATAGTAGCGGGGAGCGATTTCTTTCCCAGTGGGTGTTATTCCCTCAAGTTCAAGCTCCTTAATGACCCTGATAATCTCGTTAATTCTATAGGACTTTTTAACTTCCTTTAAGTGTTCTTCAAATTGACCGGTAGTTGGCCAGACCGAAGCATCCTGCGAAAGCGATAGTTGTCCGGATTCCATCTGCTTTCTTGCCTCTTCAATTCCCATTGCTCGGATCTTGGCATTCTGTCTCTCACTACCAACGGTATTCTCAAAATGTCCATTTATATCTAATTCAGTGAGTAATGGTTGAGCCTCCTGATAGATAGCAATTTTCCTTCCTAAATCGCTCCTGTGTGACTTAATAATTGCCTTCCGTTCCTTATTCCACGCTACAGCTTTCTTTTTTTCCCGTTGCAAATATTTCTTCCAGAAATTCGGGATTTCAATCAGTCGCTTTTTGTACTTAGTGGCAACGAGTCGAGCCATAGTGCAGATGGTATCGGCTTCTTCATCACCAGCCTTATTCTCAATCAGCGCGAGTCGTAGGGCATCAATCTTCCAGTCAAGATTCTTTCCAAAATCTTTTCTGACGGAAGCAACCGCCCCTGATCCGAGTTGAGCAGAAGTAAGGGCTTCTGGGCAGAGTAAGCTAATAACTCGGGAGAGTTGACGGGAAGCGGCATATTCCAAAGCAACTTCTTTGGGGCTTATTCCTTTCTTAGCTGGGCGATAATTCCGATGCCAAGAGGGACAAACACACAGCATGGAAGCAGCTCTTTGCTTCCACCCTCTAATCTTCGGGACGGCTTTCCATACACGATCACATAGGACTTTCACTCGGGAAGGCATATTTCGTTGCCGGATTCGCCAGTTCTTGCAGCCTTTGGGTTTATAGGCACCCACAGCCTCCCGGAACGCTGGGTTCTTAGCGATGAGTCGCTCTACATGACTCACCGAAATTCCTAAGCCGTGAGCAAGATGGCCGTACTTGATCCTCTGAATGGATGGTATTTTATCTTTCAAAGCCATCATATTAAGAAAAAGTAGCATAGCGGCGGTACAGGTTCAAGACATAGGTAACACAATAGGTTCAGGAGATAGGTAACACCTTGGGGTTCTTACTGGCAGGGTAAGAGACTATGCCGTGGCAACACCGAGACCTAATGAGCCAGAGAACAGAGT
>Ga0302194_10003224_pt1 | contig 10282 bp, 9 predicted proteins | sample II_Bog_N1_1_FD_200227 | JGI IMG/M metagenome (GOLD analysis project Ga0302194, IMG submission 200227) | Peat permafrost microbial communities from Stordalen Mire near Abisko, Sweden - II_Bog_N1_1 | ecosystem: Environmental > Terrestrial > Soil > Wetlands > Peat | place: Sweden: Abisko, Stordalen...
TCCTTTTACTTGTGGAATGGCAGCGTCATCGCGTATGTCGTCGTGGTGACCATGGCAGGCTGGCGTGAAGGCTTCGATCCAACCTTCACCATAGTGCCCGGCATTGCGCGCAACATCCTCTATACCCTCCGCCTCGTCACCGGAATTCTGATGCTCCTGGCCTCGCTAGACTGGCTCGTCGATGCGTCAACGCTGCTTCGCGAACAAGCCTTCGCCTCCGCTGAATTTCCTCGGGAGAAGATAGCATGAACCGTCCCATCCTGCTTGCCTACCAGTTGCTGATTGGCCTTTCAGATACTCTCACCGGCGCGCTGCTCATCGTCGCTCCGGAGTTTACGCTCAGGATGATGCATCTGCACCCGCCTCCCGACGCGCTTCCGTTTCTATCGTTCGTGGGCGCCTTCGTGTTCTCTGTCGGCATCGCCTGTCTCTATGGCGCCTGGATCGTTCTTTACGGCGGCTCTGCGATCCGGCTCGAGATGATATGGCTCCTCACAGCAATTACTCGGAGCAGCGTGGCAATCTTTGTCGTATCGCAGATCCTGGCCACCACACTTGAAAGCGGATGGCTCACCGTCGCGGCTACAGACGGCGTTTGCGTTCTGATTCAGGCGATTGGCCTGAGCAGAGGATGGATTCGCAATGCGGCAAAGTGACACGCGCAACTCGGGATGGCAAGGCGTTGTGCTTGTCGCAATCACCTACGTCTATTTGCTGATCTTCGCTCAATTTGCGTTTGTCCATCGGCTTGCGAGCCTCGGGCTGGCGGACACATATCTGAAGGCGATTATGGCTGCAATGGCCGCCGGGGGAATCCTTCTCAGCCTGCTTGCGCCACGGTTGAAGGTTTGCCCATCTCACACGTTGCGTCTTCGAGCCGGACTCGTAGTCTCAGGCATAGCAGCTCTTCTCACCTTGCTTCCGCTCGGGATCACTTCCAGCATGGCCGTTTCGTTCTTGATCGGCGCAGGGCTGGGCCTTCTGGCTGTCACGCTGGCTACAGATCTGCGCCAATGGACAGGTGCCCGGAATCCGCTCTTCAAGGTTGGGTTGGGAACGGGCATCGGTTATCTGATCTGCAATGTTCCCGCTCTGTTTACAGCGTCGCCAGAGGCTCAGGCGGAGACAGCCGCTGTCCTGTGTCTCGCTGGAATCTGCGCCACCTTGCGCCCTCCAGCATTGCTTCATCCACAAGCGAAGCTCGTTGATGAAAACGCCGATACATCGTTTCTTCGCGTTCTGGCTGGTTTTACCGCGCTCGTCTGGCTCGATTCCGCCGCGTTCTTCATCATTCAAAACACCGCGACATTGAAGGGCGGCACATGGAGTGGCTCGATTCACCTCTGGACAAACGGTCTGCTGCATCTCGCCGCAGCGCTCGCGAGTGCATGGTTCCTTCGTCGGCGCGGTCTCTCGTTCGTGCTTTCGGCCGCAGTTCTCGCGCTGGGTCTCGCCTGCCTGCTTCTGCTTGACCCGAATCGTCTCGCGCTGGCTTCTGTCTTCTACCCCATTGGCGTCTCGCTTTACTCCGTGGCGCTCGTCGCTTATCCCTCGCTGATTGCTCCGGCTTCTTCCATCGCCGAGCGCGGGCGCCGGGCGGGATGGATCTACGCCATTGCGGGATGGGGCGGCTCCGCAATGGGGATTGGCATGGGCCAGAACCTCGGCCATGTGCCGCCCGTCTTTGTGCTCGGCGCAGGCTGCGTGGTCCTGCTGCCATTACTTCTCAAATTGCTCATGCAACGAAAGCGCGAGGTCGCGGCCACTTCGGTCGCGTTGCTCGCTGCCATTTGCGTTGAACGGATTGTCCAGGGCAGAGACGCATCGTCGCAACTCACGCAAGTTGAACGAGGCAGGCAGGTGTATATCTCTGAAGGCTGCATCCACTGCCACTCACAGTATGTCCGTCCGAATACGCCGGACGTTCTGATGTGGGGGCCTGTCGAATCGCTCGAAGAACTCCGCGCCCAGCGACCGCCATTGATAGGGAACCGGCGGCAGGGTCCCGACCTCGCCGAAGTGGGTGGCCGCCGCTCGCCGCTGTGGCTCAAGGCGCACTTCTACAACCCCGCTGCGGTCAGTGACGCTTCCATCATGCCGTCGTTCGCTTTCTTGTTTCGCGACGAGCGTGGCGATGACCTGTTGAGTTACATCGAGAGCTTGAAGGGTGCGGGCGCCGCGGATAATCTGTCTGCGGAAAAAGCATGGCATCTCCCACTTTCCGCATTACAGGATGCAAATCTCCGAGACGGTGAGGAGCTTTTTCAACGTCAATGCGCGACCTGTCACAACGTGGACGGACGCATGCGCCGCGCCTGGCAGACTAGCTTCAAGCGGCTTCCTACTGACTTTGCGGTTGGGCCGCTTCTTGATCTGCCAGTCTCAGATTCCAGTGAACAGCGTATGGATCGCATCGCGCAAATATCCAAGTTCGGAATCCACGGAACCGATATGCCCGGACACGAGTACCTGTCCGACAAGGAGATTGCTTCCATCAGCCTATGGTTGTCGCGGAGCATCGCACAGCCCGTCCAAAACAGATAGAACCCATCCCACACCGGAGAATATCCATGAAGACCAGCTTCCATTCGCTCATCTTTTCGCTTCCGCTGTTTATTGCGCCCGCAGCCTTCGCACAGCATCAGACCTTTACCGTCACTCCGGATTCAAGCCAGGTTGCATTTGCGCTCGCAGGCACCGGACACCATGTGAATGGTACCTTCCATGTCCAGAGCGGCACAGTAGATTTCGACTTGGGAGCGAAGAAGATTTCCGGCTCCGTGGTGGTTGCGGCCGGCTCCGGAAACAGCGGCGAACCGAGTCGCGACAAGAAGATGAACTCGGACGTGCTGGACGTTGCTCACTTTGCCGAAGTGACATTTGCGCCCACGAGCTATCAGGGAACCATCGCAACTTCCGGCGATTCCACCATTCAGGTGACGGGAACATTCACACTCCACGGCACTCCGCATGACCTTACGGCGCCCATGCAGATTCATATCGACGGACGAAGCCTCACCGCCAAGACTCACTTTGTTGTCCCTTACGTTCAATGGGGTCTGAAGGATCCGAGTGTCTTCATTCTCAAGGTGGCCAAGGAAGTGGACATCGACCTCACACTGGTGGGAAGCGTAACTCCATGAAATTGATTTCGGAATCACTATCAAGCGCTTCCACCCGGACCGCGATCGACATTGCCGAACATTCCATATTCCAGCCGAGCGCGGTTGTGAGTTGTCTTGTTATGGGTACCAGGAGCCTTCCCATGCGCTCGATTGAGATTTGTCTTAGAGCCTCTCTGCTGATTTCAATTGCGTATCTGGTCGCACCTTCATTGACCGCGCAAACTTTGCAGAACCGTCCTCCTTCCGTACCCGAATCGTCGCCTCCTGCAGCTGATTCGAGCAATCCAATTGCTTCATCCACGCCGGCCAGGCCAATTCTTCCGAAAGGAACGAACCTCCAAGTGGAGATTGTCCGGCACTATCCGATGAAAGGCGGTGAGGCAATCGAAGGGCGGTTGGTCTTTCCTGTGTTTGCCGGCGGCACGCTGGTTATCCCGCGGAACACCAAAGTCCAGGGGAGGGTTGTCGCCCTGCAACCGGACAAAGCGACCAGGTGGCATGCAAGGCTCCACGGGGACTTTACTCCGTTCCATATAGCCGATGTCCGGTTCAATGAATTGACGCTGCCCGGCGGCCCTGTTGCAATTGCCACCGACGGCGCCGCAATCGGCTCGCCCGTCATTCACCTTTCCGCTCCCGGTGTTTCTCCCCGACAGTCAATCTTCTCTCGCTATTGGAACCAGGCAAAGAGCCAGTTGCACGACCGAGTGGCCTACTTTACCTCGCCCGGACTTGGCGACAGGGCTTTGCAGATGCTTTATCACCAACTCCCCTACCATCCGGAACGCATAGAAGCAAATACCACATGGTCGACAGATCTTGCTGAGCCGCTTCCTCCACAGGATTCGGTGCTCACAGATTCTTCTCCGGTCCAGTCCGCATCGACAGCGCCCGGGAAACCGGAAACCTGGTCAGTGAATGCTTTGTTGACCGCCAATTTGACCTCTGCTTCCGCAAAGCCCGGTGATCCTGTCCAGGCCGTCGTAGTCGAGCCGGTGTTTGATGAGGACCGCCGGTTGGTGGTTCCGCAGGGCTCAATACTCATTGGTAAAGTAACTGCGGCCAAGGCCGCCCGCCCGTTGGGCCGCAACGGCAAACTTCGCTTCACATTTCAGGAAGTGCGATTCCCCGAGGGCTCTAACCAGGCAGTTGAGGGTTCGCTGGCCGGAGCCGACACCCAAAGTCACCAAAGTCTTTCGCTCGACGCCGAGGGAACGATCTCTCCCCGAAACCAGTCCAGCGCTATTGCGCCGCTGCTATTAACCGTGCTGGCTGGGCGTGCCCTGGACGATGACGGCAACTTCACCGCTCAAGCCGGCATTGCTTCCAATGGCTTTGGCTTAGTCGGGCGAATTGTCGGCGTCGCGACCGGAAGCCGCAATCTGGCCGCAGGCATCGGTTACTATGCCGCGGCACTTTCTTTCTATGAGAACTTCCTCCACTACGGCCACGATGTCGTCTTTCCACGAAATACTCGCATCGAGATTGAGACCAATCCTCTCCGCGCGCCTGTGCTGACCCCAAAAAGTCAATAGGGGCTCCCGCGGTCCCGTAACTCTGCTATTCCCACGACGATTCGTTCATCTATGCTCTGTGTTTTTGGTGCGCGTTCGGCGATCATTCAAAGCAGTCGCACCAGCGGAGTCCCACCCGGGGGGCGGAACTCAAGCTGGTGCGGCACATGTTGATTCTGGGGTTCGAGCCAGCGTTTGAACGCGGTATTGAGCGAAGCAGGTACCCAGTGTTTAGTGCGAATCCCCGTCATGGTCCACATCGCCTGCCGACGAAGCTGCATGGGCCGCCGAACTGATGCTGACGGTGTCTGGCTGAAGAGTTGCAGCCTGTGGTTGTGAAGAGACCGCTGGAACCGCAGGCTTTTGAGCTTCGGTCGAGAAAGCAGCGGCGGGATTCAAGCCAATTGCAGAAATACTCATGTGTTTGTTCCTCCAACCAATCCATCGGCAACCACGATTCAGTTCTACAGGGTCGAGCCCCAATATGAACAAATCGTCATGAAACGGGACTGGCCAGGAGCGTTATGTTGGACAGAGATGGAGCGGGATGATGAGGATGGTTATTGTTAGAACAATTGAACTCCAGGGCATTGCTCTTTTCTGCTGTCTTGCATCGGTTTCGCATCTGTGCATGGCACAAACGCAAAGTGCGACCATGGCACAGCCGGATTCTCCGGTTATTGCGCTGGTTACTTCGCCCAATAGTGACGATCTGCCGACTGCGCCTGAACCAAGTGACCAGACGGCGCAGACCGGGGGATCAGGTCGGACTACTGGGACGGGGCAGCAGCAACCTAATCAGCAGCAACCGGCACAGCCGAGTCCGCAGGACCAGACGAAGCCGGGCGGCGCGCCCTCGTTGGGAGATCTGGGCTTCACTCCTGAGCAAACGCAGGCGGATGCGAAGATGCAGGCTCTGCTCGCCAAACGAACGCACATGCTCAAAGTGCATCAGACGCTCGGTTTGATCACCACCATTCCAATGGCCGCGACCCTGATTACCGGACCACAGGCCAAGGCTAAAGGTAAAAACGGCCAAACGATTACGGAGCCGACCGCGGCGAATCTGGATTTCCATATCGCTCTGGGCGGATTGACCTCAGGCATGTATTACACAACGGCCTATTTTTCCATGTTTGCGCCACAAGTTCCGGGAGTAAAACCCAAGGGCGCTATCCGCCTGCACCGGGCGCTGGAATGGGTTCATGGTCCGGGAATGATCGTGACGCCGCTGCTGGGAATCGCGGCTTACAAGCAGGAGAATGCCGGAGAAAAGGTTCATGGCCTCGCGTCCTATCACGGCACGGCTGCGTACGTAACTGCGGCAGCATATGGCACAGCCATTGTGGCGGTGTCATGGCCGATCCATTGGAAGTTCTGGGAGAAATAATGAAAAAGAAAATCCTGATTGCTCTCTTGCTTGTCGCGCTGCCCGTGTTCGCGCAATCGGATACCCAATGGGTCCTGGACCAATCTTCCCTTACCTATCACATGTCCCATCCCATGCATGAGGTGGACGCCGTCAGTCACGGGGCAAAAGGAAAAGGTTTTTGCCACGCCGGGCAATGCGATTTCCTGATTGCGGCGCCGGTCAAGTCCTTCGATTCAGGGGACAGCAATCGCGATCTTCACATGGTGGAGGCAACCCGCGGCGCGCAGTTTCCTATGGTCGTTGTGCGCACCCGGTTTCCTGAAGCGGCAACCACGGCCACGACGATTTATGCCGATCTGGAGGTCCAGTTCGCCGGCCAGACCGCACAATATAAGCACGTCCCATTTCAGCGAGTCTCCCAAGGCAACCAGGTGCGAATATCCGGAACAGTCCCAGCGACGTGCTCCGATTTCAAGATCGACCGCCCTTCCTTCCTGACCGTACCGATCAAGAATGAAATTCCGGTACGCGTAGATATGACCTGGCGTCCGATGTGAGGGTGTGCGCCGGATTTATCGGATACTTGTGTATTTGCAGAGTCGATATCAGCGCAAAGCGTTTGCAGGAATCCAAGAGCGGAACGCTGCCATCCAACTGACATGCCATTGACTGTTGCCAAACGGGTTGGCAAGCGCTATGGGAACCCGGTGCCGACAAAGGTCGGTGGACTCTCCACCATCTTCAAAGTGGGGCCGCGATTCTTTTTCGGGAGCGCAGGACGCTCGCCGAAGCACCAACTGGGACCGTTCCGCACCGACCATCGGATCTATCGGACCAGCCCGAGTTCCGGCCTGCGCATAACCTGGTTTGGTCATTCTTCGTCCCTGGTCGAAATCGACGGCGTCAATGTCTTCATCGATCCCGTATGGGAAGAACGCGCAGCGCCGACACAGTGGGCCGGCCCCAGGCGCTTCTTCCCGCCGACTCTCTCACTCGAGGACCTGCCTCGGATAGACGTCATACTCATCTCGCACGACCACTACGATCATCTTGGCGCGGGCACGGTTCGGCGTCTCGCCCACATGGAGAGCCTGCGGCAGGCTCGCTGGATCACCTCGTCCGGCGTAGGCGCCATCCTGTCCCGTCTCGGCATCGATTCAAGCCGCTGTACTGAACTGAATTGGACTGAACAAGCCAATGTCGGGTCCTTGACGATCACAGCGTTACCTGCCCGTCACTTCTCTGGCCGCAGCCTGTTCAATCGCTTCGAGACGCTGTGGGCATCTTTCGCTCTTGTTAGCTCCTGGCACCGCGTCTACTACGGAGCCGACTCCGGAGAATGGTACGGTTTCCGAGATATCGGCGAGGCTTTTGGTCCGTTCGATCTCACCATGCTTGAGATCGGCGCCGCCGATCCCCTTTGGGCGGACATTCACATGGGTCCCGAAGGCGCCGTTCGCAGCTTCCGCGCGCTCGGCGGTGACGGGTTGCTCATGCCGATTCACTGGGGCCTCTTCGATCTTGCGCTCCACGAGTGGCGGCAGCCGATCGAGAGTGTGGTCGCAGTCGAAGACCTCAAGCTCTGGTCCCCGACGCCCGGAATACCAACCGAGGTCGACCGGAACCAGGAGATCCGTTCTAATTGGTGGCGTTGAACTGAGCCTGTACCAAAGCGCCCTCAGCACAAGCATGGAGATACCTTTCAGCTGACTGAGGTCGATCAGGCACGAATTGCCATTTTCCGTTCACCTTGCGATACTGTTTAAGGTTTACCGGATGACGCTTCGTCTCCCTTCCGCTCTCTCCTTGGGCACTGTTGCTCTTGCAAGTACAAGCAGCGGGAAGAGCAACTCTTCGGGTGGTCCCGGCGAAATGACTCCAGCAGGAGTGCCAGGAAGCGGGGAATTGCGGTAAACTATTGAAAATAGTGGCGCTATCGTCTAGGGGTTAGGACGTGAGATTCGGCTGCCCCATCCTGCATCAACTCCTCTAAAATCAAATAATTACCTCAAAATAATGGACTTATGTTGCGATTTTCCACGCAACCAAATTTTGCTGAAAATGCACCAAAATTGCCACTTTTAGGCACCTTTGCGGTCTCTGCTAGTAAATAGTGCTAGGAAAATGAGCGCGGATAAGTATCAGCGCACCCTTAAACTTTCTGGCGTTAGTGCTAGGGAAGCGCTGTTTCATATCGAGCTTGAGTCTCAAGTAAAGACACTACTCTGTACCACAAAAAAGTTGTAGTATTGTGTTATGGCTCAATCTCACCGAGAAGCGTCGCGGCGGCTCTTCGAGCTCGCCGAGCAACAGCAAGGCTTTTTCACTACGAAGCAGGCCAAGACGGCCGGATTTGCCGAAAATACGCATCCCTACCATGTGCAGGCCGGGAACTGGATCCGGGAATACCGCGGTATCTACCGCCTGGCGCTATTTCCGGCGCCGGATCGGCCCGATCTTGTGCTCTGGTCGCTCTGGTCCAGGAACCGGAAGGAAGAGATCGATGGTGTTTATAGTCATCAGACTGCGCTGAGCCTCCATGAACTTTCCGACCTGAACCCGGCCAAGCTCCATATGACCGTTCCGCCGAACTTCCGGCGTAACAGCGATATCCCTGGCATTGTCGTGCTCCACTATCGCGACTTGCTCAAGAGCGAAATACAGGCCGGACCTGGCTACAAATACACTCGGCCGCTACGAACGATTCTTGATCTTATAGAGGCCGGAACGGTGGAGCGGACGTTTATACGTCAAGCGCTGCGGCAGGCTGTTGACCGCGGGCTGATCACGCGACAGCAGCTTCGGAACGCACAACTGGGCGAGACAGCACGCAAGATGGTCGAGGATGTACTGCGGCGGGCTGCCTGATGGCGATTCCGAGAACATATGCAACGGCGGGAGCCTTCCGCAGAGCTCTGGAAGAACTTTTGGAGAGCATGTCTCGGACCGAACGGATCGATATCAATCGCTTCAGACGTCAGGTACGCAATCGACCAGGCGACTGACCGGCTGTCCTTTCTTTAAGTCTCACACCCGTAACAAAACGGTCTCCCGGGCCATCTCAGTGCCCGCTCACTTCGTCTGATTGGAACCTTCTTCCCAGGCATGAACTTGAAACCTGGTTGTACGGTGACAAACTATTCTTGGGTTGATGCCGGTCAACTCTGGCTCTTTGGAGTGGCAGGTGCGCTCACGGATTGTCCGAACAGGTTCAGCAGAGCCGAAAATGCGCTGGTAATCCGCTCCGGGGTCGCCGAATCCGGGAGAGGAATGGTCAATGCCGGGCGGTTCGTCCGGGGATCGCTAGTGAACAGGGTGGGCAACACTTGAGCCAAGCGCAATGCGGAAGGGGCCGTAGAACGCCCAGCCGTGCCGCCTGCCGCACTTTCCGCGCCGCTACCTGCCGTGATCGATTCGATCAATTTCAGGCCTGCCTCGAAGAACGAGGCGGCAGCCAATTCGACGCCGTTGCCGCCGGGAGTTGCCGGAGGCGAAGGATGAGTACCCGCAGGCGCTGGTACCGCTGCGCCCGCTAGACCCGCCGACTGCGTCTGCACGTCGTGCAGCGCCTGCGGAAGAGCAACCACCTCGGCGGGAGCGTGATCAATTATCGGCTTCGGCCGGCCGGGTTGTTCGGCGAAAATCTCCTTCACTGCCTGTAGCATCGTCTTGCGGCCCAGCTTGGCGAAGCTCACTTCGTCGGTGGGTGAATCGAAGACTCCGGCAAAGAGTGATTTCTTCAGGGCAAGCGTCTCCCACACGCGCTCTTCGATGCTCTTCTCCGTGAGCATGTGAATTACGTGTACAGGACGCGATTGGCCAAGCCGGTGTACGCGCCCGATGCGCTGCTCCAGCCGGGCCGGGTTCCACGGAGGCTCAAAGTTCACCACAACTGAGGCTGCCTGCAAATTGAGGCCCACGCCTCCCGCATCGGTCGAGAGAAAGACCTTGCATGCCGGATCGTTGCGGAACTTCTCGATCAAGGCGCCGCGCTGGCGCGACGGAACACCACCATGGAGAGATACGAATCCGATGCCCAGCTTGCGCAGCTCCTCGCCTGCCAGATGCGTCATTCGTTCAAACTCGCTGAAGACCACCACTTTGCGTTCTTCGCCCACGACGAAGTCGGTCATGATCTCGCGGAACTCCTGGAGCTTGGGCGAATGATGGGTCTGCTTGTCGAAGAGAAATGTCGAGTTACACAACATGCGCATGTTCTGGATGTAGCAGAGAATGCGTTTTTGATCGATCTCGGAGAGCCAGCCTTGGCG
>Ga0302194_10003227_pt1 | contig 10279 bp, 13 predicted proteins | sample II_Bog_N1_1_FD_200227 | JGI IMG/M metagenome (GOLD analysis project Ga0302194, IMG submission 200227) | Peat permafrost microbial communities from Stordalen Mire near Abisko, Sweden - II_Bog_N1_1 | ecosystem: Environmental > Terrestrial > Soil > Wetlands > Peat | place: Sweden: Abisko...
AAAAAGAAATGATTATTTCATTTAGTAAGAGCATTTCATTGACTTCGCATAATGATTAGATATTTGGAAAATAAAATTCACACAAAAATACTATTTATTTTAATTAAGTCTTCCTAATAATTATTCTCAGATAACTAGACTAAACAACAGTCTGTATTGCAAAAATATTAAACTCTCCAAATATTAATTAACTTAATCCTTGATTATTATAATTCAAAATAAAGGAAAACATTTCAGAACTTTAGTAAGCCTTTTATTTAATCATAATATAGATCATAAAAAATCATCAGCATGCCTCACAAAATATTAGTGATACCGTTTATGTTTAAAGATTTTTTTATTATTTGTACAATATGTAAAGGAGCACAGCCTTATGTAAGCTATGAGAGTTTTATTGTATCTTAGACGCTCATGGGACTTATGAGATCATTGATAATTGCGAATAAATAGAAATAAGTTTGATTTTATAAATTTTATGCTATATTCGCTCTAACGGTCAAAGCGGTTAATTTATAATTTAAATATATTTTTGAATGGCTAAGTAGGAAAGCAAAAAGGAGAAATAAGCTTTGAGCAAAGTCTACCGTGAGTTTTCCCGTCAAAAATACAACAAATACAAGCATCAGTTTCCAAAAATGAGGGAGTCAGAGATTGTTTCCAAGATTATCAAGGAGTGGGACTCTTTAGATTTGGTGGCCAAAAATAACCTTAAGAAGATCTATTAAGAAAAGAAATTCCTCACTAATTAGGATATTTCCTCTTCAGAAGCACTGATGAGAGCTTAACAGGTTCGCAAGGATACCCTCAGTGCCTCAAAAAAGGCCATTCTCAGCACTATCTCTAAGACTGATAGATTTACTCCTACCAGGATCCTCCCTGCTCATCCCGGACCAAAATCAGACTCAGACTATCACCGTGGAGGCTCATAGCATATTGATAGCAAAATTTAATCTTCCTCTCCAGCTTTGATTGTGGGTGTCCCTAAAACAAAGAGTATCACAAAATAAAAAGCCAACTACATCTCCTTTTTCAAATTTTACTATGAGCGCCTGAGTAGTCAGCATCGCAGATGGACAGCAACACAGATTTCTAAAGTGATCAAGTTGATGTGGAAGAAGAGAAAAAATTAGGATAAGGAAAGAAGGGTTCTAAAAAGGGGAGGAGGTGGCAAATTATCCAAAAGAATTATTAGTGGATACCGCTTTTTCAGACTTAAAAGAAAAATTGCCACATCTTCAGCGGTTTCATTATGGAAACATTTCCCCACAGAAACCCGAAAATATTGGCTCAACATAGCAAATGAATTTATACAGAAAGCCAGTCTAAAAAATCAACAGATTATGACACTGAAATGCCCAAGCTAAACATCTATTTAGGACTCAAACACTCCATTAAGCTATTTAAAAAGGCCCGTCCAAACGTCATGATTAATTTAGGCATACATACATAATTAATTAATTCTTATGCAAAGTTAAAACGATGAGTTCATCAATGCTTCCAATGATTACTTCAGAAGATTGAATGGGGTGAATTTATTGCTTCTTAAATAGCACACTCTTTTGCTTGAACGCAAACAGTACGAGGAAGAGATTGCATAAGTAGATAAACTCATTCAAGAGATGAGTGAAAACTCGAATAAACATTCACAGTTGCCAATTGAAGCATAGTTTGATTATCTGCATAAAATCATTCTGGAAAACAAGAAGGAAATTTCGCAATTGAAGTCAAAACTAGAACAAAAAGATATCATGATTAATTAGCTCACAGCTCTTACTTAAACTCGTAAGAAATATGAGAAACTTATTGATACCGAATATCAAAATGGCATCCAGCAGAAATTATCTATGATCAGAGGCAAAGTAGATGATCTCAAGAAAAAAATAAAAGAGATCAACAAGGACATCCTCTCTTATGAACAAGAGCATGCAGAACTTATTGATGAATATTCCTTTGAAATTAAAACATATGAGTGCTACAAAGAGAAAAATAAGCAACTGTCCATGTAGATCTAGCAGCTCAAAGCGGAAAAAAGGAAATCATGATTAACTAACATTATCTTCAAAAATAGGAATTAACAATTGATAGAATATAAGTAAAGATATTCAAAATATTATCGTTTACAAATCCTATATTTTTTATGTTTTGCGGAAAGATATTTTGGGCAGATGAGATGAGTGATATCTAAGATTGTTAAAGAATTTTTGATTTAGTGATATTAATTCTATAGCAGACAGATATAACTGACTGTGATCAATAATCCCTGCATAAGTTTTAATAGCAAAAAGTTAAAGAATGTATAAACCTTCCACAAAGAAGATTTAATATATTAAACATCCCCTCAATTTTTCAAAGAGTAAGTCCGCCTTCTCTTTTCCAAAAGGACCACGCTTTTAGGCTGAAAAAAAGTATCTTAGACGTGAAGTAGTTATTCCCCAAACAAATTTTATGATGCTCCTTCTTCACTCAGTAAGCGTACCATCTCCATGGGAGTGGGTCATAAAGCTAGTTTTGAGAAGAATGACTCCATTGAACCCAATAGATATCTTATCACTTCCTAATTCGATTGTCAAAACAAGAGTAAAGCGCATGGATTTTCATTCGGCATCAATCGCGACGTCAATCAGAAATTATTTAGTAGTATTATCGAGGAAAGTCATCAGCTAACGAGATAGGCCCAGGAGCCTATCGGGTGCCAAGCAGCTTCGAAAATTCCAAAAAAAACTTCTATATAGGGCGTCGGGTAGAACCTGTCCAAGAAAAGCATAACATGAGTGGCTTTAGTTATGAGATTAATAATGAGTCTTTCAATAAACTTAGCAATTTCAAAAATGAGGGAAACACATACCGCATGAAAACTTAGTATTATCCTAAGTCTCATTTACAGCCCTTCGATAATAAAGTGCCTGGACCAGGAGCATGTATTACATCAGATATTTAGACGGATGTAACAACAACCAGACAAGTTTTAGGCATAAAAAAGCAGTTTCAACTTTTGGAGTGGCAGATAAGCTGAAGATGCGCCCTCTTTCTCAGGTTGGTCCCGGTAGTTAGTATTTATTTGTTAATTCAGTAATATATTTTCGTAATTTGGTAAGCCGACTCGCTGATCATTAGCTTTTATATGGAGTTTAATAATTAAATTTATGTAAAAAGATTATGCAAATTTGATAAAACTGTTGACAATTCATATCTAAAAATCATAAAAATAAAATAATTTTTGATAAAGTTTCCACCCATAAAAAAATATTTTATCTTTACTCGATCTTCGATTTCCATTCCCACAATTTGTTTATACTATCAATAATTTTTATTATGTTTGGATGGCTGAGTCGTTGCTGGGGAGGAATGGGCGTTACAACTCAATTTGAAAGAGCTAGAATTCGATCCATGATTACTGACTGGAAAGTGCCTACGGAAGAGGATGTGTGTGGTATAAAATTGATGATATAGTTTTAATTAATTCCTTCAAGGGAGAAAACCCGGAAATACAGCAGACAGCCGCAATCAATATGTTTATGATTCATATGGAATCTGATGAAGAACGTACTGATCCTATTTTTTTGCTGAAGAGTCTATATATCTTAGATCAGGCTGTTGAATAACGCACAGCTCTTGAGGCCATCTCATCCTATTATAGTAGCGTTTTTTTCACCTTTAAAACTGGAGCCAACATTCAAAGTACTTTTCGCATAAGTTAGTTACACCCATCCGAGAATTTATTGCAGCCTATTTTTTGTATATAAAGAAAAAGGCTGAGTTTTACTCATAAATTGATTCTGCCTACTTTAGCAAGAAGGATGACCGCAAATTAATTGTATAGCAATGTGATTCTGATGAAATTTTTGGACTGGTGGATAAGTGTTTTGAGGTGCAACGTAATATAGACGGGATTAACGGCAAGTACAAAGGGCGTAATAAATCGATGGAACTTCTCCAGATGATCTACGCGATGCTTCTAAAATCCTACTTGTTTTGCTACACTTTAGTATCGACTTGTGTTCGCATCCTCTTTAGTAAGCGTGCTCTAAGACAGAACGAATCTCTAAGATGGCCAAAAATGAAGTTATTCGAGTGCACAAATTTATACTGTACTTTAATAAAGACTACACTCGCAACTTTATCGACTTTATAGAAAGCAACAAAGAAATACCAGTACCACATCAAAGATAAAGATATTTGGCAGCATCAAATATAGTGAGCTCATAATCATCGAACGGCAATACGTCGAATATTTGGAGAATCATATTCGAAATATGGAAAGTCAACCCGCAGGCTATTCTGCAGAGTATATCAGAGTAAGTGAGGAAAACAGCATACTCGCAATGCCAGAATCCATCCTATAAAAAATGACACAAGAAATTAGGATTGCCTACGAATTCAGAAAAATCAATAATGTCAGCAACTCCATATTCAATCTTAATGAATAGGATTTTTATCAATACTAAAATCTCTATTCTGAAGAATATGAATAGTAGTTTCACACTTCAATGAGAGTTAACTACAATTCACTTGAGGAAAAACAGAATGCTAGCACTGCACTCAGCGAAAGTAAGGTGATTAAACTTAGAAAAGTTCAGTTTGACACCTCTCTTTGCCTTAATTTCAGCTAGGCTACCTGGATAGAGTGCAATAATGTTTATTCTTCATGATTTTATTACTTTATCATTCCGGGACAGTATCAAAATCAACGCTTTTTGGTAAAGTTGTTGAGGAATAAGGTGCTGCCCTCAAGTTAGAAACTATTGGAGGCGTACTTTGGATTGGTATTGCTTGGGAGAGGGGGTCTTTGTGCAAATTGGTTTATTACGGTTCTAGGTTAGTAGTGGTAGGTAGAAGGAAAAGATGCGAGCTTTTATTACTTGGACAAGAGATTACGCCACTACTTCATGGTGTTTGTGCCCTGAACGACTTTTTCTTCAAAAGCTTTGTTGGTCTGTTGATAATCTCTTAACTGCTCTTTTTTTTAGTTTTTGCCCAAAAGTACTTGATATGATTTATGTTTATCTTTCTGCCACTCAATAGCTTCCTAATAGTCATCTGCAGCACTGTGTTTTTGTTGATAAAATTATTTTTTCAGTTAAATGTCAGTCAAACTAGCATTTAACTTGATAACATTGTCCCAAAACTGTTTTTTCTCACTATAGGTATGTTTTATCTTGCGAAGGGTCACATCTGATGAATTCATCACTCGTTCGAAAGTGTTAGCAAATGCTTTGCTAATCAATCCTTTATTGCGATTATTCTAGAGCTCGCTGTCCTCAAGCTGTTTTGTCTCTTTCTTTAAAAATCTGCTTATAGAGCAGCATACTCTTTGAATTAGTTCATGCAGTGCTCGTATTTATCATTTCTCTCATTGCGATTTGCTTCAATATTTTTATGTTCTTGCTGGCTGCGTAATAATGTGTGTACATTGATTCGATCATTCCATCAAATTCGATGGTATTGGTCATACTTTTGTTTGAATTAATTATAATAATTATAATCAGTTGCACTATGACTAATAATCTGCAGAATGTTTGTAAAAGGAAAGAAATCCGTCAAATATCAAATAAATTGTAAAAAGATATAAAATTCTTAAAGTAAAATCATTCCATATTATGCTAAATAGTCGATATATTACTGATTTATTGAGTATAGTCTGATATATATCATGCACATCATTCTTCTTCTGTTATCTTGGGAGCCAAGTAGTATTTTAGTTCACCACCACCGTTAGACAACTTATACTCCACCATTAATGGTGTTTCGTTTGACATGTTTAGTGTCACCTGTGATGAAAGACCTGCTGCCTTCGAAAAGAGGTTTAGATATCTGGCTGCGAAACTAAGAGAGACTGGCTCATCCACCTATAGAGCGACTTCATTCTCATCTCCTGTATCCCTCTGATTCAATACCGCATTTCCTGTTCCAATCTCTCCCGCAATTGAAAATTTAATGCATTCTTTGTTTGTCTCAATCTTTATGGTCTCGGACAAGCCTCCAAACTCACGACAGATACGATTGAACTCACTTGAAGGCATTGTGCAAACTGAACTAAACTATGTTTCTGGAATGCCTAAGTTTTCAGAATCGAGGTTCATCAAAGATAAGTTGAACTATGAGATCTTTTCGCCACCTAAATGAGTTCGAGTTTACGTTTCGACTCAAATCTAAATTTGAGGGAGGTTGGTTCATCTTCGCATTGCAGTATCATGCTGTCTTCTCCGCCAGCAATTTTGAGTATCTTGGAGACATTCTCTATGGTCAGTCCAAGAGTGAGAGGCTTATGGCAAGTATATGTGCTAAAAGCTTTTTCCTTCAGAACAAGTGAGACCAATGCTACGTGACAGGAGTCCATGGCTTGAATAGACAGTCCCTTAGTGTTAACCTAGATGTTAACCATCTTCACCAACTCTTTCAATGAGTCGATAATCTTCCTAAACACTGAGCACTCTTCCAATCTTGCTTCAAACATTTAGCGGCAAAAATATTATTTGATTAGATAATGATCTTACAACATAAAGTCAATTTTTATGATAATAACTTTATAGGTAAAATGCTCTACTATTGAAATGATTCTATTTAATCATTAATAAATGCCACGATAACGCTTGCGTACTGCCCCCAGCATATTTGGATTGTAGGTTTGGTACGAGCAGTATTCCTACAAATGCATATCCTAGACACACTCCTAATCTGCGCGGAGACATGGCCGCTAATAGCTAAGAGGCAGCAAAAAATAGGTCGACAGGTATTGTACGCTGGGCAGCAATTCGTACATCTGCAATCCGAAACTCTGTTCCAAGAAGTAGCGGAACATACTATTATAGTCATTTTCTTCTAAGAAAAAAAGAGAAGTGCGAGGAAATTCATTGACTATCTTCTTCTTACTAAATTCGTTGGATTATTTGCCTTTATCAAAAAATATGTACCTAGAACGAGGTAGAGCAGGGAACAAACTAACATTTTTGGTTTATACTGAACTGTTTGAATATCTAGGATGGCGCAGTCAAGTATCTGCATCATTTGACGATAGTTCTTATAAGAGTCCTCATCAATCTTTTTAAAAAAGAGAGGTTAATGATTTTGAAAGAAGGGCTATTGGAGTACAGTTGTACCTTCCAGGAATAGATCCCATTGTTGCATTATTTTATTAGCCCACATATTGATAGTAGGAGGATTCAAGTTGTATTTTAGACACTGAATTATTACTAAATTACCTTGCATATCTTAGTCTCCATAATTTTTATCTCTTATGCATTATAACGATCTTTGGTTGATTTGGCAAACTACTTTGATGAGAGAGGTTCAAATTATTACAGTTTAGCAGCAATGAAGAGAGAAGCTGCTCCAGTTAGTTGAAAATCTGCTTTGGCAAGGTTGGATGTAGATTGAAAAAAATTATCAACCAAGCTCAGTGCTATGTGTAGGGTCTACATAATTGAAGTTTTACCTATCTCTTGAGTCTAAATTCGTAAGATATATGCATCATCCAATCCATTAGGATGGCCCTCATCGTCCAATTTAAATTTTTCTGTCTTCTTTCTATATATTGCGAATCTATCATATAGCATAAATTTCGCCCATCCAGAAAACTCACTGACTCAGTCTGTGTAATAGTATTTATCTCCAAACATTGGGCGTCAAATTCCAGCAATTATTGCTGCAAATCAATGATATTAGAATTGGATAATTTTGCTGCTGGTTTTAAAGATTTGTCCGATATTTTTTTGTCAGTTAAACCTTGTGAAATTAATTTTTTTTATGTTTTAGGCTATATCTTGTACACTAATTCTTCACTGCATCCGAAATCGTCAAAGTCATAATTATTTACTGTAACTCTGCTTGTTTTTTTGACTTGATTATTGTTCATATCCTCTTCTCTCTTCTTGCGGGAAAGGGACCTATCTTTAACTACTTCAATTAAATTCTGCTTGCGACTCAGAGGCATATTTTGATGATTTGTATGAATTTTATGACCACCCAAAGGCTATATTAATGATGGTTTGGATTTAATTTTGTGTTGAGTACCTTCTTTGCTTGGCTTCTGAGTGTTTTTGATATTGCGAAAGTTGATAAGTGCAGCTCCTTTGGATTAAATCTGATCTCCATTTTCGAGTAAGTTCATAAACTTTGCCCTACCTTATGTAATTTGTACTTGTCTTTATCTTTTGATCTTTCCTGTCGTTTTTTATCTAGTGTAGCCATCAGACTGTTCTGGCTATTGACTTTAAATGCATTTCTGATGTTGCTGGTGCTGGTTATTTTTGGGTGGGACATTTAAATTATTTGATTTTAAATAGACTCATAACGATCATAATATATCCACTATTCTCATACCATTGCTTTATCATTCAGACTTTAACTATTACAAAATAAATAATCTAATAGTAATCAACTGATTATATATAACTGATTTTTCATGCAGATTAATAGATCATTACTTTTTATTTATTTGAAATGGAGATATAAACCTTGTTCATGAACTTCATCTTTAAACGATTATCCAATGCCATAGAATGTTTTTTTTAATTAATTGAAGAAAATATTGTTATGTCTTCCTATTTTATCTTTTAGAACATAATAATGAATTCAATATTTTGAACGAATTAATTACTTTAGACATGGGAATAATATTAAAGATTTAGTATTTTAGTTAATAAAGCATAATTATCATGTTTAAATTGATAAAATTGAACATTCAAAGAGATTGATAGTGATCTTCCTCGACCTAAAAACATTTGGAAATGCGGATGCTCTTAGTTAAATAGCTAGGAGTTTCATTACTTGCCCAAATGAAGAAATCATCTTGATAAGTCTCGCGTAGTTTTATTATTTCGGCGTAAAATTGGTTTAACTCAGTTAAATTTCTCAAATAGTAGCTTATACCAACAGAAGGGTCAATATTTTTGGCTTTGCAGGTTCGGAAAGATCCACAAAAATAACTTTGCTTGATTTGATGGATATCACCATTTGCTGTTTGCACATAATGTGGGTCTAAATAGATAAAGGAGCTTTCATTATGTAGACCCAAAAAGTATAAAGCTTTTCCAGGCTTTCCTCCGATTACTCCCTTGAATTGTTTAAATTTCATCATTTCTCCAAGAACATGCAGATATTTTTCTTCAGGGCTATCTAAGCCGATTCTTGTTAATAAAACTAAACCAATGGATCTCTCACTGTTGTTGCACTTATCACAAATTAACTGCTTCTTAACAGCAGGGCAATTACAGTAAGTAACTCCTTTTCCATTCATCATTACTTCTATTATCTGGTCGAAAAAAAGGTTGCCGCTATTAAATATTAAAAAACTGAGATTAATCTTGTTTTCCAAATAAGATTGATTCAAAGTTGACAGAATCAGTGATATTTGGGAGGGATTATACCAATCACCGGGCAGTATTCCATACTCCTTCCTTGCAATTTTACTAATATTATGAATCGAAAACGGCTGTGTCTTGTCGCAGTCATTAAAAAAATTGATTACTTCAGTCATTTTATCTTGAGTCATAATCTGTAAATGTTCTCTAAGCATTTATGCGAAGGCCATCTGTCCAACTCTAATCATGCAACCCCATCCAGTGTCGGTGACATACGTACCCTTGAGATGATGATACAATTGAGGAAAGCCTGCCCGATAAGTTAGCCAAGGTGTATCCGAGAATATCTTGTAGAGGAGATTATTCTGTTCCTCAGCATTGTATTTATTGATTTCTATCTGTCTTCCTAAAAAATAGATGGAGTCACCAGCTTGAACCAAATTTTGGCTGCTCCATGATTAAAACATACCCATCACTGCATAGCGAAGGTTAAAGCCTATATTCCAAATTTTTTAGAATGTGGTTAGGCTTCTGTCTTCCGCTTACATGGGTGGTAATATTATAGTTTATTCTTTAAGAAAACGCAGTTAATACTGTGAAGTAATAAGAAATCAATGTTCGATTGAAAATACTTTTTATAGATTAATTTTAATGCTTTGTTTTAATGCTCAATTTAGATGGAGTTATAATTGAAAATTAAATTGAATGGATAAGAAATCAAACGATGACCCTAACACCAAGGAACTTAACCAATTTGTTCAGAACATGCTTAAACAAATGCAGGAACGATTTGATGAGATGTCCTCCAACATTATTGGCAGGGTTGATTAGATGGGTAACTATTCACTTAATCAGGCAAACGTATCGATGATATCGAAAAATCAATTGGAGAAATCATGAATGATCTTGGCGAGGAAGAGGAACCATCCACTAACAAAAAAGACAAATGATGCTTGTCATTATCATTCTATTCAGCTGGC